>Ga0208618_1000993_pt1 | contig 11832 bp, 10 predicted proteins | sample CryBogCBE18Jul08_FD_184585 | JGI IMG/M metagenome (GOLD analysis project Ga0208618, IMG submission 184585) | Freshwater microbial communities from Crystal Bog, Wisconsin, USA - CBE18Jul08 (SPAdes) | ecosystem: Environmental > Aquatic > Freshwater > Lake | place: Crystal Bog, Wisconsin, USA...
TGTTCAATATGTTTTATCTGTATTTCTCTATTATATTTTTTGTTTACTAGATAAACTTTACCGGATTTGATCTCTTCATTTATAGTATATTGAAATGAATGTACATATTGACTATCCCAATCTGGCATATTATAACTAAAATTAAAATCATCAGATATTTCTATAGAACCGTCAATAATCCAAAAGTTTTTAGTAAAAGACATATTTCTAGCTTTATCTAAAACTTCAGATAAAGACGACTGAGGTGATAGTATTTTTACTAGAGGAAATCTAGATTTAAGTTTAAGTAGATTTCTATCGCAAAACCCTTCGCTATTGTGTACAAATATTATATCTATCATCTATCCGTTGCCATTACATGTAATCGAGTAGGATTAGTATATACATCTTTAAAAAAAGTACTTTGTATAGAATCAAACTCGCATATACTAATATTAAGTTCTTTCCTAATCTTATTACCAAGCTTAAAGATCTCATCTTTTATATTTTCATCATTTACGTCTTTTATTACTGTGTTATAAAAGAAATCGTTAATCCATTCAAAATCTCGAACATTGATATAATCCCAATCGGAACAGTTTGTCATAAAACATCCCAGTCTTGCTCCATATATACTCCAAAGTCCATTATTAACATCTGCACCAACACTTTGCCAAATACATAATCTTTGATAGTTTTTTATAAACATAGATTCTTTTAACTGTTGTTTTTTTATCTTATTGCCTTCATCCAGACTCATCTTTACACCTTCACGAAATCCTGCTCGGAAAGCTTGCAATGGACTACCATTAATATGTGCAACACTATAAACATTATTCATTTGAATATACTTGATTCCCCAGCAGAATTCAATCTTATTAGCTGTATCATTAGGATCTGCATTTTCATGTGTTTTCATATTAAGTACTAGATCTTTTGGCCAACACTTAAGACCACCATTCCCGTATACTAGACCGTTTACTATATTTTTTCCACACCAACTAATCACAGCATTGCTTATATCTTCATCAAAATGTAAATCTTGATCAAAAAAAGAGGGATCAACAATATTATCACCATCTACTGAAATAAATCTTTCTGTTTCTGATAATCTAGCAGCAGCCTTATGTGCGCTATCGCTTCCTTTAACTCCGTGGACTCTTTTAGCCCACGGAGCTTTATTCAATAGATCAGAAAAATTCTTATCTGCATTCGGTTCATCATAACTGATGTAAATTATATCAATATCACTTAAATGCATTAACTACTCCTTAGGCATTAAAATATTCATATTACCGGCCTTTAACTTTGGATGTTTAAAGATTGGATCTTTTAATATCTCAATAAGTTCTTGTTGATAAGGATTCCCGTCTCTCCATATAGCCATTTCATTATATTCTTCATCTTCTAAATGATACCATTGAGCTATAAGATTAGTCCATATGTATCTAATAGATTTGAAGTTTATCTGCCATTCAACGAACTTCTTTAACTCTCTAAAGTTATCTTTTTGTACAATAAAGTTTGTCTGCCATCCTGTTAAATTTGGAAAAAGTTTCTGTTCTACCATATTATCAAAAAATTCTAGATTGTTTACTAACTTAGTAAAGTTACCGCCTTTTCGAACAATCTTATATGTTTCTTCAGTAGCAGCATCAACGCTAATATTCATAAATTCAATATTTTTCCATATAGGTTTAATCTGATCCCAATATTGTTCAGTCATCATAATACCATTTGTTTGTAATCGTATAGCAACGCTATCAGGAAGACCTTTTTCTGATAGTTCTTTTAAATAATCCCAATATACAGGACTAGCAAATGGATCACCACTACCTGTAATATTTAAAAAGATTTTCCCATCGTCTTGATTGATTAGATATTCTATTAACTTTTTTACCTTTTCATGGATATCTTTTAAACGTCGAGCAGCCGGTGTATCATCAGTAAGTTTATGTACTATTAAACTTTTACGACAACTAGGGCATTGTAGATTACAGCTTTGATCATAACTGAAATATATTTCGTATTTTTTCTGTGTTTTAATAGATTCCTTAAGATCATCGAGGGTGCGTATATCCCAATACATATCTCTATCAGAAACATTACTTAAAAATGCATTAAGTTGGGGGCAGAGATCATTACAATGACTAAACTTTCCTTCTAACATATTATTAAGGATTTCTTTTTTCTTAATGTTATTAATGATATCTTCGATAGAATCACTTATTAAATTACCACACATCTCAGGAAGCCAAGTATGACAACAGATACTAACGTCTCCCCAAGAATGTATTTCAATATGATTAAATGGAACAAAACATCCCATAGTTGACAACTTATCAACATTTGGATATTCTGATTCTTTTTTAGCTATAAAGTTTGCCATTATTCTAAAACCTCCCTAAGCTCTGGAATGATTTCTATAGTTTTTTCATTCCTAAGAGAGTCTATCTGATTGGTAAACTTTTTAAATGATTGTGCCATTTCTTTATTCCAAGGTTTTTCTAAATGCCAAAATAAATGTAGAAATTTATTACGTAGATCAAAACCATATTTTTCTTTATGATCTAATATATATTTTTCTAGTTTTTCTTTTATTTCTTTTCTAGTCTGATCAGAAAGTATACTAACATGGAAATAGGGGCTGTATTCAACTACATTTATTGAAAACCAACTCTGACTTTCTCCGTCCAGCATCATTCCTAAATCTATAAGTTTGTCTAATATTTCCGGAACACGATGTACATTCATTGCACTAACTGTGATACTTGGACGAACATGTATTCCTATAGTTTTAATAGCTTTTAAGTTTTCTTCTATTTTTGGCCAGTTGGTTCCACTTCGAATTAGTTCAGCTCTAGATCCATAATCATCGATGCTAGGCCATAACCAAACTCTCTTTCCCCATTTTTTCCAATATTCTAATGCATTCTTTCCTTTGTATTCTAAGGAACTGAGATTTGAATTATAACTGAGTACAACATCGTATCTCTTCTTATTATCGAGCATTTCTAATATTTGCCAATGCTCATCCATCAAGAGAGGTTCACCACCTGCAAAATATATCTTTTTTACTTGATCAATATGTTTAACAATAAAATCCATATTTGTAATATTATCTACAGAATCCGTATGCAATACCTTATCTGAAATATCTGTCTTTATCCATCCTAGTTTTTTACCATCAGGTATCCATGCACTAGAAAATTCAGGCCCGCATGTTCGGCATTTTAAGTTACAGAGATTGCTAAACCTAAAATCCCAATATTGTAAATCCATCTTCTCAACGTGTCCATCAGGATCTGTAATCTCAACTATTTCAGCTAGCTTCTCAGGAAAATCTTTATTCTGATTTAGTCTATGACTAGTTCCAGAAGAATCTTCGCTTTCAAAACATTTACTGCACGGGGCAGGCCTTTCTCCATTTATCATCTGCTTACGAATAGTTTTCATATTTTCACTATTCCAAACTTCTTCGAGAGTATCTTTATTTAGATCTCCAATAAAATGATCTAGTTTAGAATTCATACAGCAATGATAAACCTTACCCCTAGGTATTAAGTTAATATGAGTCCATGGCAATACACAAACAGTATTTAGATTAGGAATTTGATCAGGGTTTAATGGCATTATTTGTTTTCCTTTATTATCATATGGAGATAGTTTGTAAAGTATCTTTTAGTATAAAAATCTCTTAGTTCACCCGTATAGTTATCTAATGGTAGTGTGTAATACCAATGTTTACATAGATCAAATAAACTTATAGAATACATAGTATGTAATATATTCGGATCAAAATAGTTTGTTAAAAATAAATCAACAGTTTTTTCTTGAAAGATTGGAGTTCTAAACTGCTGACGCAGATCGTTACTAAATCTAAATCTAACTTCTTTTTTTATTAAATCTTGTTCAATTAATAGATCGTAAGAATATGTCTGTTCAGGAACATCAAACGCTTCATTTAATATTACTGAAGGTATCCGATAAATCATATCATCAATATTAGATATTAAATCTATAGAATCAAATGCCCGTTTGATCATTACTTTTCGATCATTTCTAGTTATAACAACAAACTTATTAAGATCAAAGTCTTCTATATCTTTGATTTCTTTTTCAGAAACTTCAATAAATGGTAGATCGTCAATAACTAACTGATTACGAAAATGTATAATGTTTCCTGTTGATGGCTCATAATAGATGTAAAAGATATTTTCTTTTAGTAGATTCTTTTCCCATTCAGCAAACTTTGCAAAAATCTCATCTTCATCCATTATATCTATCCTTATATAAGTTTTCATACAAATATAAAACTTCGTCAGTTATGAGTGATTTTTCTGTATAATGAAATATACCAGTTTGCTGATAGTTTCCGATTTTTAAAGCACCTGTATTATCAAAATATGCCCCAACATGATTTCGCCAATCATCAGATAATGATTTCCATCCCTGTATATGACTTTTCATATGCACAAATGTTGGATATTCAAAGTTAGAAAATACTTCAGTTTCTATCCCTAATATTTTAATAGCTAACGCAAATGCAATATCAATACTTAGATAAGCTACTGGTGTATTAGTTAAAAATCTAGAATAATATTCTTCCCAATTCTTAACAATACTAGTCACTAAACTCCAGAACTGTTTAGAGTTTTCTGTTTTTTTAAAATAAGCAAACGCACTATAAGCATTTGGTAAATCATTATTAATAAATGCTTTTCTATAATGATTGTCTTTGGTTACTGTTTCATTACGATATGTACAAACTTTGTTTGTTATACATATATCATGTGTTGACATATATTTCCACCAATGACTTATATCTGTCAAAAACAACATATCAGAATCAAGTATTACAGTTTCATCATATGGACTAACATGATATAGTTTCCATCTATTTTCAATTTTCCATGAAGAGTTTAATGCATCATCGAACCAAGGTATTGAAATAACATTATCAAATACTTTGTGATAATGCTCAGGAACTGCATCAACTATATCAGTGACCAAAGAAACAGATGCAATCGTCGATTGAGATAGTTTTATTGATAGAGCGTTTACATATGCTAACTTAAGAAAATCAGTAGTATCTGTATTTTGAGCTAATATTAAATAGCCTTTGCTCATAATATCACCTCTAATAATCTATCTGCGTTTCTCCCAAATGCATATTTGTTCATAATATGTACATTTTGATTATGTGTTTTCGCTAAAATATATTCTCCAAGATAGTTCTTTTTATTAGTTAAGAATACAAAAGTTTTACTGTCGTGTACTTTATATAAATCTTCTCTATCTAACGAATAGATTATATCTGCTGGAAGTTTAACTGGTTGTATTTCGTTACTAAATCCATTTAATATATGTAATGCTATACTAAACACATAGTCATTACGCATTAATGGATTATCTATTCTGTAGACGAATCTATAAAAATCATAGTTTTCCACTATATGTTTACATAACTCAAAGAAAGTATTATTTTTTTCGTTTTTAACAAAATAAAAAGCTGTCGCCCAAACAAAATCAACACTATAATCAGAAATCCTTCTAAATTCACTATCGTCAAACTCAGAAGAAATAGAATGATGCTGTTTAGAAATCATAAAATCTTCATTACTTTCCCATATATATTTCAACCTATCATTAACTATTAAAAGATCGCAATCTATTACTAAAGTTTTATCATAAGGAGTTAGTTCATAAGATTTTGATCTTAATAGATTGTTAAATGTTAAGAGCTTATGTGATAAAGCACCATCATAATACCTCTTTTTTTGATAAAGAGACAGAGATACATTATCTGTTAAAATAATCTGATCGAAAACTTCAACAGAATCTGGATATTTTTTATACATCCATTCTCTTGATCCCGAATCAGTTATTAAACTGACAGGTTTATTTAAATTCTTTTTTACATATCTTGCAGAAATATATGCAAGTTCAGCATAATCTATCTCAGAATTATTATGAGCAAATATTAAAATACCTTCACTCATCATGACTCCAACGTGAGCTTAGTAACAGATCTTTTATTTTTAAGCTCAAGATATTTAGAATAATAGTCGTTATTGGCTTGGAAATATTGATCCATAATCTCATCTAGGAATGAGTTTAAATCAGATATTAAACAGGGATTCTCATTATCATCAATTAATACAGTTTCCGAAATAGATCTAGAAGTTAGAAATGCAATAAAGTTTATAAGATTTAAATTTATTGTAAATCTATACCCATTAACATGGAAAAGAAGTTGTTCTTTATATTCTTGTTTTAATAGTTTACGCTGATTATTAAACGTAACCATAAGATTGGCAACAGAAATCGCCTTTTCTAATCTCTCATCCATAGTATTCTCCAGTACTATAGATAGTTATAACATAAAAAAACTGTTAATACAAGAAATGATTAAGATGTAAGTAAGGTAGTATTAGTTCCCGAAGGTGCTGCTTCGTTAACATATATACCAGATGGACGTAAAGTACGTATACTGTGAGTAAGGGTTCCAGTAACTACGTCGCTAAATGTGCTAGTATGCGAATCGTTAAAAGAAACCTGTACATAAAGATATCTTGCACCACCAGAAGTATTATTAGAAACATCAGTAGACATCGAAATAGCATAGTCATTTAGGCTATATGATCCAGTTCCAAACTTTGTAAAGACAGTTTGAGAAGTATTTGTTAAGTTATAGAATCCTATTCCATTTCCTGATCCAGGAACTGCTCCGTCTGATGTACATCCATTGTAGTTAAAGTAAACATTTCCCATATTAGTAAGTAATGTTGTCCAGTTGTTATCTTGGGTCGATCCTACACCACCACTTCTACTAGCAAACATTTTTATACTTCCGCCTGCATTAAAATAATAACGTGCAGCAGTTGCAGAACCAAAATCAATAGTAAAATAATGTCTAACAGTTGTAGACCAGTTAGTTGTTCTTGTTTGGTCAAGACCAAGTGATTCTTCACTAAACTGACCAACACCAATATTAAATCTATTACTATCGAGATAAGAAGCAGCAGTAATAAATGGATTTTGATCTGAAGCATTGATAGTTGAACCAACAGTTATAGTTGGAACAGCAGTTATTGCACCATTTGTTAGTGCTCCTTGGTGTGCAGCGATAGTAAGTATATCTGTTTTTAAGTTAACCCAGTCTGAAGCTTTAATAATTGAGCCAGCAGTTACAGAAGTAGCAGCCGGAGTCATTCCATAACCTCTGGTACCTGATCCCGAACCTAAAATATTAGCCAACGAAGTACGTATAGCTTCGTAATCTGCTGCTGCTATTAATGAACCTGTTGATGCCATATCCTATCAATCCTTAATATTTTATATTAATTAACAACAACCATTACGATTCCTGGAGATTCGTCTGTTTTGTTTTCTAAACTTTTTCCTATCATTGATGCTGCTGGAACTGTTCTTGGATCTTCTGCTGCTTGAGCATATCCTGAGATCGATGATGAAACTAATACATCTCCCTTTTTAACATAACCTACAACTTTAACTGGAACTTTACCACGTAGTGCTACAGGTAATCCTGTGCTTTCTGAATTCATTAGATAAGCTGGATTAGTTGAAATAACTCCGGCAATTCTAGTATCTGATGGAATATCAGTTGTTGTTATTTCGGAATTACCACCAAATATTACAACAGTACCTGGAGAATAGTTATCATCTGCTTCATATTTTTCTGCCAAGTCAGCATATTCTGCTTTTGTTGCAGTTGCAGTTACAATATTAGCACTAAAACTACCACTATTATCTCTAGCTACAATAGAGTTCGAAACAGTTAAGTCAGTAGCTGATACATATTGATTAGCAGTTGGTGATGATCTTGCAAAAAGAAGCTTATCTGCATTAGCAGCTTTTCCGCTAATATCAGTAGTTATTGGAGTATCAACAACTATTGATCCAAAATGCCCTACTCCTGCCCAAACAGTTGCCCATTTGTAATCTTGTGTACCTAAATTATATGTTAATGTAGTTCCAGGAATAACATCATATCCACTAATATTTAATGGATTCAGTAGCCCGCCTTGGTATGTTACTTTAAATGCTAAAACAGAACTTTGTGTGTTTTCGATCGTCCCTAGATGTCCAGTATCTATGAATATCTTAATATCATTATTATCACCAACTGTAAAACCAGGATCTTTAAATACTACCCCACCTGTAAAAGTAGCTTGATCGCCGCTCTTTTGTACATATTGTGATGCTAAAATACCACCTAGCTTATCAGTATCAGTTGCAGTACCAACATATCTATGAGAATCACTAGTAGATCCAGTAGAACTATTAACTAGAGTCATACCTGGATATATGATACTAAATCCGGTTATTGGATTTACAGCTGGATCTAAAGTAAACTGTGCATCTGAACTAATAATGAAAACAACTATTCCGTTAACAAAAGCCTTAACTATAGCATGGGATACACCTAACATATCCTTTACTGTGTCACTTTCTAGTAGTGTTGTTTGCTGTCCCGGAGCTGCTTGAGGTCCAATAAGAACATAGTTAGATCCTGTATATGCAAATAACTGATTAGTTAATGTATCAAACCAAAAATCGCCAGTAGTTAATCCTGCAGGAGCAGTATCAGATATTTCAGCACCACCAGTTGTACGCCATTTTAAGTTAGCATCATCATAAAACTTTAGTTTTCTTACAGAAGTATCATACCAAACTTGTCCGCTCACCGGTTTTGGTGGAGCAACTGTATTAGAAAAACTTTCTAATAACCAAAGATAGTTTTCATTCTGTGCTTCTCCGTATCCTGCATAGTTTTTACCTACTAATCGTAAGTCTGTAGTTTGATCAAGAGTACCGTCATCTACTTGTACCAGCTGGGCTCCGGAAAATCTATTAATAATATATGGCATACTAATGGCTCCTAAGTCGTATCGTTATCAATATTTATCAAATGCTGCTAGTTAAATCACTATCGAACTGCCAAGCACCATTTACTATAACAAATTTCTTCAAATATCTATTAATAGTAGGGGTTACAAAATCAATATGTTGGTAATGTACATAAGCAACTTTACCATTAGCAAACAATAATGGATTAGCAATATCTGTAAGCAATGATACTGTTTTACCGTTTATTGCAGAAAGAATACCGTTATCAACAACTGTAATTGATAAAGGTAATGTTTTTGCATATGTTTCTGTATATATTTTAGTACTAGCATCTTGCGGATTAATAGGATCAGCTAATCCTGCGATTCGTGCTGTAGATCCTGTACTTGTTCCAACAAGCTGTATAATACCAGTTCCTAAAACACTAAGCTGAATATTTTGATTAGGGATAGTATTTGAGATATTATTGCTGCTAAGTTGTAAGTTTCCAACTGATAAACTTGATAAAGCACCAATACTAGTTAATCCAGTAGCCGATGTAATCGAATTTGATAGCGCATTTCCATTTATCAATGCTACATTATTGATTTTAAAGGTTTTTCCTAAAGGAATGTTTATATTTTCAGAAAAATCAAATGCTTTTGTAGTATTATTATAGGATATCGTTTTGTCTGTTGTTCCTTTAATAATGATACCACCGCCGTCGGCAGTAGAATCAGTAGGTACAGATACACTACCGATTTCAATATTTTTATCAGCGATTCTAACAGTAGTAGATTCTATATATTCTGTCGTACCTTCAACTGTAAGATTTCCTCTTACTCTAACATCACCATTAACATCCATTGTTGCACTAGGTGTATTTGTAAATATTCCTAACTGTGCAGTACTTGCTTTAGCATAAATCGGATAACTGAGACCATTAACATTGTTAGTTTTTAATGCAATATCACCATCATTGTTGACGTTTTCTAAAGACAATGTAGTAGTTGAAACATAACTACTTCCAACCTTAGTTAAAAGAGAAAGTCTACCATTTTGTGATGATCCAATTGTGATGCCGGAATCGTTTTGTATAAAAAGTTGCCCTTTCATAGTAGTATTAACATCAGATCTTACATAAAGAGAGGATGCTATACCTCCAAGTTCGTTAGCATTAGTAACTGTAGTATCAAATATAGACCCAACTAATGAGTTCGAGTTAAATCCTTTTATTAAAGATCCAAACCCTTGTATAGCAGGAGAAGGTGTAAAAGCAACTGCTGAAAATATACCCATCATAAAATCTTTTACATACAAAACAAGAACAGAATAAGGATTATTATTGCTATCAAGCAAGGTTAAAGCTTCAAATCCTGTTCTACCTTGGCTCTTTTTCCATAATGGTCCAGCTAATAAAAGATTAGTTCCATCATAGAAATGCATTTGCTGTTCAGTAGAATCAATCCATATATCGCCAGTTGTAAAAGATAAAGGAGAACTTTGACTAACGATCGTTCCTCCAGCAGCTTTCCATAACCCGGTTGTACCAATCGCTGTTTTAACTTCGCTGTAAACTTTTAATCTAGCTTCACTTGTATCGTACCATATCTGTCCATAAATCGGATGCTCCGGAGCAGTTACATTGGCAAAGTTTTCTAATAATCTTACAAAATCTTCATTAAGATACTCACCAAACCCACTAAAGTTTCTTCCTATTAAGGTTAAATCTGTTGTCTGATCGATAGTTCCATCGATTATTGTAGTAAGTACTGTACCATTAGTTTGTTTAACAGTAATAGGCATTATGATATTACCTTTCCAACGAATATTATATAGTTAATAGTTGAATATGGATTCATAATATTAAATGGTTGACTAGTTTGACCTGCATTTTCTATGCCGCCTGTAGAATTAATATATTGTCCAAACCCATCAGTTGTTGTTTTTTGTGCTTGGAATGATCCAGTATCTGTTGGCTCGCCTGCATTATTATTAATAGCATAGAACTGTGTTTGAGCATCACCTGAGAGCGAATGTATATGATCTGGTAAGTTTTGTAATACTAATGTATGTTGTTCACTACCGTTGCTATTTCCTAAAATACGAGATGTAGCATCTCTACTTCTTGTAACATCGCTAGGAGATGGTATGCCGCCTCCTGAAGAAATATTTGTGAGACCATTATCAGCACCATTAGGAACAGAATCATTGTTATTCATATCTAACTTACCTAATGGGAACCTACCTCTTAAATCAGGTAACTTAAATGTTCCAAATCCTTGCAATATAGATGGATCACCATAGGTAAACTGAATAACTGAAAATAATTCAGGATAAGAAGCTCTACGCTTTTCACTACCATCACAAAATAAGTATCCCGGAGGAGGAACAGTTCCAGCGAACGGAAATATAGCACCAGTAGGTACTAATGATAGATTTGAAACAATAGAACTTTTTTTAGTTTTAGCTAATCCAGATCCTACTCTATACATAAGATAAACGTCTGTATCGTTTGTATCTGTTAGTTCGGTTTGATCAGTTATAATATTTTGGGTTATTGTAGTAGTAAACTGTTTAGTCAATCCGCCAGTGCTACCATCAAATATAACATCAGTACTAGCTACATGACCAATCATATTAAATGTTGTTGAAGCTGTTAACTTTGAAGCAGTACCGTTTACATTTCCTGATACATTTCCTGTAACATTCCCTAATAAGTTACCATTAAAAGTCGTTGCATATATATTTCTAAATGTTAAATTATTTTGAGGATTATTAAGTTCTACATAACCTATATCACTTTGGTTATTTGTTAAAGGCAATATTGCAGAACCAATACCGTATCCGGTTATTATTTGACCAAAAATAGTTTGATCATCCAATAATCTTGTTTTCATACCAACAACTAACCCACCAGATAGTTTTAAGGAGCCCGATACATCATCAACAGCATCTTCGGTGCTTGTAATCTCAACATTACCACTAAATCTACCAGTT
>Ga0208618_1000996_pt1 | contig 11816 bp, 13 predicted proteins | sample CryBogCBE18Jul08_FD_184585 | JGI IMG/M metagenome (GOLD analysis project Ga0208618, IMG submission 184585) | Freshwater microbial communities from Crystal Bog, Wisconsin, USA - CBE18Jul08 (SPAdes) | ecosystem: Environmental > Aquatic > Freshwater > Lake | place: Crystal Bog, Wisconsin, USA...
GTCACGCGCGAGGCGATGGTACAATCAGCGCTTTTATCGGCAGAACGCGCGGTAGAAATCGGCTTGCCCAAACACAAAATCATTCTCTCGGCGAAAGTGTCGGGCGTGCAGGATTTGATTTCTGTTTATCGCATGTTGGCCGCGCGCTCCGATTACGCGATCCATCTTGGATTGACCGAAGCAGGCATGGGCTCGAAAGGCATTGTCGCCTCGTCTGCCGCTTTGGGCATTTTGCTGCAAGAAGGCATTGGCGACACGATCCGCGTTTCCTTGACGCCGGAGCCGAATGGCGACCGCACGCTAGAGGTCAAAGTCGCGCAAGAGATTTTGCAGACGATGGGCTTTCGTACCTTCGTGCCGCTCGTCGCCGCCTGCCCCGGTTGCGGGCGCACAACTTCGACCGTGTTTCAAGAACTCGCGCGGGATATTCAGGACTGGATTTCAACTTCCATGCCCGAATGGAAAACACGCTATGTCGGCGTTGAAAACCTCAACGTCGCCGTGATGGGTTGTATTGTGAACGGGCCGGGGGAATCGAAACACGCCGATATCGGGATATCGCTGCCCGGTACCGGGGAAACGCCGACCGCGCCCGTGTTTATCGACGGGCAGAAAGCTGCAACGTTGCGCGGGCCGACAATTGCCGCCGAGTTTAAGACGATGGTGGCGGAGTATATTGAGAAGCGGTTTGGGGCTTCCCATTAAAGCCCTTCTCAATTTCATCCTGTTCCAGCTCGCCTGGTTTGCGGCCATTATTGGCGGTGCAGCGGGCTATGACGGGCTAGCCGCTTTGCCCGCGGTGGCGGTATGTTTGCTGCATCTCGGTTTGAACCGCCTTTCATGGCGCGGTGAAGCCTGGCTCATTTTAGGTGTGACGCTGTTGGGGCTTATCGTCGAGACGGCGTTTATCAGCTTTGGTGCCTTGCATTATGCCGGCAGCGAGGCGGGGTTGCCGTTACCGCCTTTATGGATTTTGGCGCTTTGGCTGGCCTTCGGCACGCTGCCGAATGGCAGTTTGCACTGGCTGAAGGGCAAGACGCTGCTGCAAATCGGACTTGGTGCCGTGTTGGGGCCGTTAAGCTATGTGGCGGGCGTGCGGCTCGGCGCGGCAACTTTGGGCGAGCCTGAATGGCTTTCGATTGGGGTGATCGCGATTGGATGGGGCTTGGCGATGCCGATCATGTTCCGCTTGGCAAAACGCCTCGAAGCAGGGTTGCAATCGTCTGCGCCTTAGCGGCTTCGAATTGCGCGTCGGATAAAGGCTTACCGCCATTCAGCGCCATCATCTGCCCTTCGAAATCGGCATAATGCTGGGTGGTTGCCCAAATCATATAGAAAAAATAGCGCGGCTCCATCGACACGAGTTTTCCGGCCTTGATCCAGCGGCGGACGATGGTTTCGCGCGATTTCAACCAATCGAGCAGAGCGGTTTCGAGAAAGTCCCCGATAACGGGCGCGCCGCGCAAAATCTCGCTGGCCCAGATGCGCGAGCCTATGGGGTCTTGCCGCGCCATATCCATTTTGGTGCTGACATAGGCGGCGATGGCTTCCGCCGGATCGGCGCTCTCATCAAAGGAGGAGGCGGCCTCGAGCCAGGCGGTCAGCACGTCTTCGGTCACCGCGCGGTAGAGCGCTTCCTTCGTAGGGAAATAATAATGGAGATTGGCTTTCGGGATTTCCGCACGCTTGGCGATTTCGGCGGTGGTTGAGCCTTTATACCCGAATTCAGCGAACACGGATCGCGCGGCTTCAAAAATCGCCTTTTCGCGGCCTTCGCGGGCGGTAGCACGAGATGTTCGGATCAACTCGGATGCCATGGTCTATCCTGAATATGCCGCTACCCTCAGGCGTCACTTTTATTTTTCTTAAGAAGAATTGACCGATTGGTCAAACTTATCATAGCCTCGGCAAAGATCCTGTTTTGAGCCGGAGTTAAGCCATGGCCGATTTGTCCAATCTTCGCATCGATAGCGCGCGGTTGTGGGACACGTTAATGGAAATGGCCAAGATTGGTGGCACGCCCAAAGGCGGCTGCAAGCGCCTGACGCTGACCGATCTCGATAAACAAGGCCGCGAGCTGTTTACGAAATGGTGCGAGGCTGCGGGCTGCACCGTATCCGTCGACCGCATGGGCAATATGTTTGCGCGCCGCCCTGGTACGGATAATTCTCTACCGCCTGTGATGATGGGCAGCCATCTTGATACACAGCCAACGGGCGGCAAGTTTGATGGCGTGCTTGGTGTGTTGGGCGCACTGGAAGTCATTCGTTCGATGAATGATTTGAAGATCAAAACGAAGCATCCGGTTGAAGTTGCTAACTGGACGAATGAAGAAGGCTCGCGTTACGCGCCGGCGATGGTTTCCTCGGGCGTGTTTGCTGGCGTTTATACGGAAGAATTCGCCTATTCCCGCGTGGATGCGGAGGGCAAGACGCTGGGCGATGAATTAAAGCGCATCGGCTATCAAGGCGAGCTACCGACAGGCGGGCGGCCTATTCATGCGTTCTTTGAATTGCATATCGAGCAAGGGCCCATTCTTGAGGCAGAAAACTTGGATGTCGGCGTTGTCACCCATGGCCAAGGCCAACGCTGGTATGAGATCAAGCTCACGGGTTTTGAAAGCCATGCCGGCTCGACGCCGATGCCGCGCCGCAAAGATGCGTTGCTGGGTGCCGCGCGGATCGTTGAACTCGTCAACCAGATCGGGCTTGGGCAGGCACCTTTGGCAGTGGCCACGGTCGGCATGCTGAACCCCTACCCGAATTCACGCAATGTGATCCCCGGCGAAGTGTTTATGACGGTGGATTTCCGCCACCCCGAAGAGCCGACTTTGATCGCGATGGATAAAGCCTTGGCGGATGGGGTGAAGGCGATTGCAGACGCAATCGGGCTCAGCTTCGACATCAAGGAAGTCTTCAATTACAAGCCTGTGGCCTTTGATAAAGGATGCGTCGATGCGGTCAGGCGCGCGGCGCAACATTTTGGCTATTCGCATCGCGATATTGTTTCAGGTGCCGGCCATGATGCGTGCTACATTGCGCGCGTTGCGCCTACCTCGATGATTTTCACGCCCTGTGTCGATGGCATCAGCCACAATGAGGCGGAAGATATTTCGGAAGAATGGGCAAGCATGGGCACCAATGTGCTGATGCATGCCGTGCTTGAAAAGGCAGAAATTGTCGGCTGATTTCTTTGTAACGGAGAAGCTCCATGTCCACGCTCATTAAAGGCGGCACGATTGTAACCGCTGATCGCAGTTTTAAGGCTGACATCCTGATTGAAGGTGAAAGCATTACCGCCATCGGAACGGGGCTTTCCGGCGACAAGGTGATTGATGCCACGGGCACTTACATCATGCCGGGCGGGATTGATCCGCATACGCATCTCGATATGCCATTTATGGGGACGAATTCCGCGGATGATTATGAAAGCGGCACCAAGGCTGCGTTGTCAGGCGGCACCACGATGGTGGTGGATTTCTGCATTCCCGGTAACGGCCAGCGTTTGATGGATGCGTGGAAGGATTGGGACGTGCGCGCGTCGAAAGCGGCGGGCGATTATTCCTACCATATGTGCATCACCTATTGGAACGATCAGGTCCGCGAGGACATGGCGGAAGTGGTGAAGCATGGCGTCACCACGTTCAAACATTTCATGGCCTATAAGGGCGCGTTGATGATCAATGATGACGAGATGTTCTCGTCGTTCCAGCGCTGCGCCGAACTGGGCGCGATGCCGCTCGTCCATGCCGAGAACGGCGATATTGTTGCTGCCTTGCAGAAAAAGCTTCTGGCCCAAGGCATAACGGGGCCGGAAGGCCATGCCTATTCACGCCCACCGGAAGTGGAAGGCGAAGCCGCCAACCGCGCGATTATGCTGGCCGATGCCGCGGGCGTTCCGATCTATATCGTGCATGTGTCATCGATCCCCGCGCATGAGGCGGTGGCGCGGGCGCGGGCGCTTGGCAAGCGTGTTTATGGCGAGCCCTTGATCCAGCATCTCGTGTTGGACGAGAGCGAATATATGAACAAGGATTGGGTGCATGCCGCCCGCCGCGTGATGTCGCCGCCTTTCCGCGACAAGAAAAACCAGGATGATTTATGGAACGGCTTGCGCTCCGGCTCGTTGCAAGTCGTTGCAACGGACCATTGCGCGTTTACGACCAAGCAAAAAGAAATCGGGCTTACTGATTTCACCAAGATTCCGAACGGTACGGGCGGCTTGGAAGATCGTATGCCCGTCTTGTGGACGCATGGCGTTGGCACGGGTCGCATGACGATGAACGAGTTTGTCGCCGTTACCTCGACCAATATCGCCAAAATCCTCAATCTCTACCCGAAAAAGGGCGCGATTGCGGTGGGTGCCGATGCGGATATCGTCATTTGGGATCCGGAAGCGACCAAGACCATTTCTGCTGCGACGCAAGTATCGGTAATCGATTACAATGTGTTTGAAGGGCAAAAGCTCAAGGGCTTGCCCCGCATGACCTTGTCGCGCGGCGAAGTGGTTTATGAGGGTGGCAAAGTGACGGCTAAAACGGGACGCGGGAAATTTGTGGCGCGTCAGCCTTTCCCCGCCGAATCAAAAGCGCTTGCGACGTGGAAAACGCTTACCCAGCCAAAGAAAGTCGCCCGCTAAATGGTTCAGTCCGAGAGCGCATCCCCCGTTATCGAAACCTCTGATCTTTCGTTGACCTTTGAAACGGGCGACGGGCCGGTGCATGCGCTCTCGAACATCTCGCTGACGATTAACAAAGGCGAGTTTGTCTCGCTCATTGGCCCATCCGGCTGCGGTAAAACAACCTTGATGCGCGTGATTGCCGATCTTGAGCAACCAACCGAGGGCTCGATCAGCGTCAATGGCATGAGCCCGCATGAAGCGAGGTTGAAGCGCGCTTATGGCTATGTGTTTCAAGCGCCCGCGCTTTATCCGTGGCGGACGATTGGCAAGAATATCGCGCTACCGCTCGAGATTATGGGCTACTCGAAAGAGGAACGCGCCGAGCGTGTGAAGAAGGGCCTCGATCTCGTCAATCTCACGGGGTTTGAGAAGAAATTTCCCTGGCAGCTTTCGGGCGGCATGCAGCAACGCGCCTCGATTGCGCGGGCGCTCTCGTTCGATCCCGACCTCTTGCTGATGGATGAGCCTTTTGGCGCGCTCGACGAAATCGTGCGCGATAAACTCAATGAGCAATTATTGCGGCTATGGGAAAAGACGCAGAAGACGGTTGTGTTCGTTACGCATTCGATTCCTGAAGCGGTGTTTTTGTCGACCAAGATTGTGGTGATGTCGCCGCGTCCGGGTAAAATTCATGATGTGATCGAGTGCCATTTCCCGCGCGACCGCACGCTTGATATTCGCGAGACGCCGGAATTTCTTGATGTCGCAAACCGCGTGCGGCAAGGCTTGCGAGAGGGACACTCCTATGTCGATTAAAGGATGCATCCCATGCTGAACGCGCTCTGGCAGGGCAAGACGCTTCCGGTGCTCGCGGTTTGCGCGGTGCTTGCGGTGTTTTGGTATGCCGGATCGGTGTGGCTGAATGCCGATATGCAGCGCGATGCGTTTGCCAATGCGGGCAAAGCCGATTTCACAATGGCCGAATTGATTGAGGGAACCTGGTCGCAAGAACGACCTAAATTGCCGACACCCGGGCAAATCTTGGTTGAGCTCAATAAAACAATTTTAGACACGGCACCCACGTCAAAACGCAGCCTTGTCTATCATGGGTCGGTGACGGTTTCGGCAACGCTTTTGGGCTTTTTAATTGGCTCGGTTTTGGGCATGGGCCTTGCGGTTTTGGTCGTGCATGTCAAAAGCCTAGATCGCAGCCTTATGCCATGGGTAGTGGCTTCGCAGACCATCCCGATTATCGCACTGGCCCCGATGATCGTTGTGATCATGAACCAGTTCGACATTACAGGCCTTGTGCCAAAGGCGGTGATTGCTGCCTATCTCTCTTTCTTTCCCGTGACGGTTGGCATGGTGAAAGGTTTGCGCTCGCCGGATCCGTTACAATTGGACTTGATGCGGACTTATTCGGCGGATCGGTTGCAGATATTTTTGAAATTACGCGTTCCGGCCTCTATGCCGTTTCTGTTTGCGAGCCTCAAAGTGGCGGTGGCAGCCAGCCTTGTTGGAACCGTGGTGGCTGAACTGACCAAGAGCGAAGATGGCGGCTTTGGTGCGCGCCTACTCGCAGGCTCCTATTACGGACAAACGATACAGATTTGGTCAGCTCTTTTTGCAGCGGCTGCTTGCGCGTGGGTGCTTGTTACCTTGGTCGGTATAGCGGATCGCTTGGTGACACGGGCGATGGGGGCGCGACCATGACGGGCATCAAATTCCACCGTCCGATCGCCCTATTGGCGGGTGTCATGGCGATTTTTGCTGCCGTCGCGCCGATTGATCTTGGTGTTGATGGATTGGCGCTTGGCGATCATCTGTGGTCACGGATGGTGTTTGGTATTTTAGGCGTAACAGCGCTGCGCGATAGCCAAGACACGCCGCAGCCTGCAAATGCCATTTGGAACCTCCCCTTTGCAGCCTTGCTTGCGGCGGTCGAGATTGTTGATCTGGCGCATATGAGCGGCGTGCGCGGCTGGGGCTTTTTCTGCGGCATTGGCGGGGTTTGGCTCGCCGCTTGGCGCACGGTCGATATTGTCATTGTTCGCACACCAACACGCGGCAAACGCGCTCAATTCATGCGTTTGCTCGTTCCGATGATTTTCGGAGCGACTTTGTTGGTACTATGGGAAACGTTGGCCATCTCGCTTGAGGTGCCGAAGGTTATTTTACCAACGCCCTTCGCCATTTTAGTGCGCCTTGTCACATCTGTTCCGACCTTGGCAGCTGATTTTGTGCAAACGGCGCAAGGCGTCATCGCAGGCTACGCCATCGGATGCGGTGCGGGTGTTTTGGTGGCGATTGTGATTGATCGCGTGCCGTTTTTGCAACGGGGCCTTTTGCCCCTTGGCAATCTCGTCTCCGCGCTGCCGATTGTTGGCGTCGCGCCGATCATGGTGATGTGGTTCGGATTTGACTGGCAATCGAAAGCGGCCGTTGTGGTGATCATGACCTTCTTCCCGATGTTGGTGAACACTGTCGCCGGACTTTCTGCCGCGGGACATATGGAACGGGACCTGATGAAGACCTATGCGGCAAGCTATGGCCAAACGCTGGTGGACCTGCGTTTACCAGCGGCCTTGCCTTTCATTTTCAATGGGCTGAAAATCAATTCGACACTCGCTTTTATCGGCGCGATTGTGGCTGAATTTTTCGGTACGCCCATCGTGGGTATGGGGTTCAGAATTAATACCGAAGTCGGCCGCATGAATATTGATATGGTCTGGGCAACGATTGTTGTGGCGGGCGTTGCGGGATCGCTATTTTACGGATTGCTCGCGCTGGTTGAGCGGCGGGCCACGTTCTGGCATGCTTCCTATCGTCAGGGAGTTATGTAGGGTCGGGCGAAAGCCTTTAGCAAAGGGGAGAGTAAGAATGCGGAAGATTGTACTCGGAATGATGGCCTTAGCGGGGCTTGGTGTTGCCTCCGCGCACGCCGCCGACAAGGTGACGCTGCAGCTTAAGTGGGTCACGCAAGCGCAGTTTGCGGGATATTACGTTGCCAAGGATAAGGGCTTTTACAAGGACGCCGGCCTTGACGTCACCATCAAGCCAGGCGGCCCTGATGTGGCCCCTCCTCAGGTTCTCGCCGGTGGTGGCGCCGATGTTGTGGTCGATTGGATGCCATCCGCGCTAGCAACACGTGAAAAGGGCGTGCCTTTGGTCAATATAGCACAACCCTTCAAGCGTTCCGGCATGATGCTGACCTGCCGCGCTGAAACCGGCATCAAGACGCCAGCCGACCTTAAGGACCGTACGCTCGGCGTCTGGTTCTACGGCAATGAATATCCCTTCCTCTCCTGGATGTCGAAGCTCGGCATCAAGACAGACGGCTCGAAAGGTGGCGTGAAAGTGCTGAAGCAAGGCTTCAACGTTGACCCGCTCTTGCAGAAGCAGGCCGATTGCGTCTCCACCATGACGTACAACGAATATTGGCAGGTGATCGATGGCGGCATTCCTGCCGACAAGCTTGTTGTGTTCAAATATGAAGACCAGGGCGTCGCCACGATGGAAGACGGCCTCTATGTCATGGAAGACAAGCTGAAGGATCCGGCTTTCGTCGACAAAATGGCGAAGTTTGTTGCAGCTTCGATGAAGGGCTGGGCTTGGGCGCGCGAGCACTCGAAAGAAGCCGCCAAGATCGTGCTGGATAATGATGCCTCAGGTGCACAGACCGAAAAGCATCAGATCCGCATGATGGACGAGATCAACAAGCTCACCGAAGGTTCAAACGGCAAGCTCGACAAGGCTGATTACGAGCGCACCGTGAAGACCTTGATGGGTGGCGGTTCTGATCCGGTCATCACAAAGGTTCCAGCAGGCGCGACCACCGATGTCGTGATCGATAAAGCGCTGGCGATGAAGTGATTGTTTGAACGCTTTTACGTTTAGACTGAATTTCGGCGGGGGAAACCCCGCCGTTTTTTATGCTGCAATCAACAATGCACCCGCCCACATGCCTAATCCAAACCAAGTATGGGCGACGAGATTCATCGCACGGATTTTCCAAGGGTTAGGGCGTTTCGATGCCGCCCATCCGGCTCCCATGCCGGGTTGCAAGAGAAACCAGCCTGCACCGACCGTGACCCATGACAACAGAAGCGTTGGCAATAGCGCGGGGTGAGCGATCCAAGCTTTACCCTGCCAGAGCATCAGCGCGGCGGCATAGACGATGCCCGTGACATAATGGGCGGCCCAGCCAGCTTCGTCCTCAAACCAATAGCCTTTTTCGAGCGCTATATCTTTGTGGAATACAAAGCCGCGCGGGACCCATAGGAACCAGCGGCCGACAAGACCCCAATTGGGCTTGGGCTGCCCGAAACCATAATGAAGAATAAGCGCCCAGATATCCATGGCCGCCGTGCCGCAGGCGCCAACAAAGAGGGAGCGAAAGATCAATTCATTGGTCATGCGATATCCTTTGAGAACAAGGGCCCTACGGCTTTATGACGAAGGAAGGTTAAGACTATAAATCGCCAGATTGAGCAGAGATGCAAAGCTGACCCATGCGGCGTAAGGCACGAGCGAAAGACCTGCCAGTCGATCAATCCTGAAAAACACCCACAAGGTCGCATAGACGGAGAGATCGAGCGCAACGACTACCGGAAGCGCAAGCCCGGGCTCATGCATGCCAAAAAAGACAACCGGCCAAAGCGCATTGAAAATGAGTTGAACCAAAAAGACACCAACCACCGTGCGAAATTTTGCCGTTCCCCGTATTTTATTGAGAACCCGCCAACAGGACACGGTCATAATCAAATAGAGCAGCGTCCAGACGGGACCAAACAGCCAATTCGGCGGATTAAAAAAGGGCTTGTTCAGCGCCTCATACCAGCCTGGAATATTCGGGATTGTCGCCGCGCTGCCAATAAAAGCTGTTACGAAAACGGCTATCGAGATCAATCCCAACTCACCAAGGCGTTTGGCGAAACTGACTCGTTCGGACGAGGGTGTTTCTCTGTTTTGTTCGGTCATGCCTATCCCGGATGATCTTTTTGCTATTTTGCTCACGAACTATTTTGTATCATCACCGCATCGTGATTCGACGATTGGGAAAGTATTAACGCCCCCGCTTGTTCTGTTCGCGTGAATTTTAATATGAAAGGCTACGGAATGCGTATTATCCCCGCTTTAGTTCTGATTTCAGCCGTTTCGCTTGCCGCCGCGACGCCGAGCTTTGCGTCTTCGACCCAAGCAACGACACTCTCTGTTGTCTCTTCATCGGCATCGATGAATACGACAAAGGCCACGAAGGATTATGTGGTTGCTCAGACACAGACGAAGAAGAAGAAGCATAAGAAGAAGAAGGCTTGAGCCTTTTCTTATCTTTGTTGGAAGTGTGACGGTTTGTAATGGACCGTCAAAAGTTTAAGGCCCGAAGCTATTCGGGCCTTTTCTTTTGAGTTTACCATCGCACCTGAAACGGTTCGACATCACAAAAGACGCAATCATCGGGCGTGCCGTCTTCGTAGATAAACATCGCAAATTGGCCTTGTTGGTGGAGCGAAACCATACCTGTGTGCCAGGTTTCTGGATGGTAGCTGATCGCTAAATCACCGGGAACAGTAAACCCTTTTAACGATGCCAGATCAGGACGACCATGGCCATCATCATGCGCAACAACCATGAGAAACGCCGTTTGGGCCAATGGTATAAAAATCTGCTCTGAAAAGGGGTGATGCTCCATGACTGTGACCGTGAACGGCAAGGCCGCAACAGGGGGCCGGATGAGCGCCAGATTGGCCCGCGCCTGAGGGCGAGGGTTTTTAAGATCAACGGTGAAATTCAATCTTGGATCGGCACATGCAGCATCCAGCAGGGTTCCGTAAGGGCTGAACGCCTCGGCACTCACGGGAACGGACTGAAGAATAAAAGGGGCATTTGTCATGGTGAACTAGCCTTAAAAAGCATCGACGAGCGGAACTATAGCGATGGCTATTGTGAAACAAAGATCAGTGCTAGCCTCTTATGTCCGTTAAAGACAATGTCCGTATCATGAGAGGCGTATCGATTATGTCCAATGACTCGAATCATTCTGAGAACAACAAACACGGCCTCCTTCATCGCCCCCTGTTTTTCAGATTTCATTTGCCCCATGTCCATCTTAATTCGGTTTTCGGGGATGACTGGTTTGCTCTGAAGGCCGAAGCCTTTGCCCGCTTCTTCGGAACGCCTGTATTTCTAATCGGACAAACCATTGTGGTGGCGCTTTGGATTTTGGCCAATATGGTTGGGTTTACCCAATTTGACGTCTATCCGTTTATTTTACTCAATCTGGCCTTCAGCCTACAGGCGGCTTATGCAGCGCCCTTGATCTTACTGGCACAGACCCGACAGGCCGATCGTGACAAGGCCCATGCTGAGGCCGACGCCCAGCATCGGGAAGACATCGCAAGGGCCAGCGACGAGCGCCAAGCCTTAGCCGCGCAACAAACAACCCTGCTGGTTGAAATGTTGCAGCAAAATACTCAACTGACCGAGACGATCAAGGTTCTAGCCGAAAGATTGGAAGCGCTTACACTTGAAGTACATAAAAAAGTACTCGACGGCCGCACGGTATAAATCGCGTCATTACTTCAAATAAAATATAATATTCATACAATAGTGACAGTTTAGGGATTAGGGTCACGTTATGGCTCCTCTATGCAGGGATAGATAATGTCCGATCCTAATAATCCAATGCTCCTCTCTTTGATGTCGGAAGATCAAAAATTAAAGACCATCGACAATATCGAAGTTAAATTATCGGTAGAGGCGGGCTCCGCGATGATCACCATTCGCGATCTGCTCAAACTCAATGAGGGATCGGTGGTTGAGCTTGATCGTTTGGCGGGAGAACATTTGGATGTTCGGATCAACGATACGCTCGTCCTGAAAGGTGAAATTGTGACCATTGCCGAGACGCTGGGTATTCGCGTCACCGACGTCGTTTCGGCGGATGAACGGGCCCGAAACGGTCGCTAACCGGGCCGGCCTATAGAAAAATCATTATTTTCCCGTTTTTTTGTCCATTTTCAAAAAGCGGCACGGTAATTGCTCAAAGAGAGTCAAAGAAAGATCTCAAGCCTACGGAGCGCTAAAATGGACATTGTGCGGGTTGAATACTTCGACGATATCGAGGGTCATCAGACGCATCGCTTAACCGTTAATGATATTGTGCTTTTGCTTGGTTATCAGGATCTCATAGGCTC
>Ga0208618_1000999_pt1 | contig 11793 bp, 24 predicted proteins | sample CryBogCBE18Jul08_FD_184585 | JGI IMG/M metagenome (GOLD analysis project Ga0208618, IMG submission 184585) | Freshwater microbial communities from Crystal Bog, Wisconsin, USA - CBE18Jul08 (SPAdes) | ecosystem: Environmental > Aquatic > Freshwater > Lake | place: Crystal Bog, Wisconsin, USA...
CTAGCACCAGTTCCACAGTTAACAGTGACAGTATTGAGGCTTCCAGTAATGTTGGATGTTAGATGCGCACCGTCACCTCTGATAGTAAAATCGCCTACGTTTCCACTACCAATCTGTGATATATTAATAACTTGGCTGTTGCCATAAAAGGTGTTGTTTTTGAGGCTCGTACCAGCAGCATTATTATCACCTGTTTGTGTAATCGTGATGGTGCTGTTGCTTCCACTTTGATCCATATATACACCATTAACCGTCTGTGCGAAAGCCTGCGATGCGAACAGAGACAATGCGACTGCTAGTACGTATTTCATTTCTTTACTCCTTTACTAGGTTCTTTGATAGAAGCATAAGTCCATAGCTTCTTGTTTGCACCTTGCTTTATCATATCCACTACTGCGGTCTCTATAGCTAGGCGTACGGCATATGTACTCTGTTCATTCATGTTATAGCCAGCTTCTAGTTGGATGCTCATAGTACCTTGATCTATAAACTTCATTACGTTTCCGCTAACACCAGCACTTAGGATAGTTTTAGTGGCCCCGCTGCTAATCAATACTTCTCCTGTTGATACACTTATCAAACGCATGACTACTGTTACGACATCTGTCCTATACTGAGCATTAGCGCCTATCCCCAACAGTGCTGCACCTACACCACCAGTGCCGACATTGCTGTCATATCCTACAACACCACCTTCTATCATGATACCTGCTACTAGCATAGGACTCAATGGTTTAGCATCCTTGCCCTCGTAAGTTTCTCGCTGGCTACGGATGAGTTGTCGTTCTTTAACTAGATCATCTAGACCAACACGTTCAACTACTTGGAACCATTTGCCTTTGCCCGCATCTTGTAGCGCCTTGATGAGGAACACTTCAGATCCTTGTGTTACTGCCGAACTTAGTACTGCTACGTTATCATTGGGCTTACGCTGTCCAGTCTTATCACCAAAGTTATAGACTGCGATAGTAATAGGTGGTCCGTTTAGATTCGGTACTTCTGATAGAGGACTGCGAGCCAACTTTGTGATAGGCTCTGCTACTGGAGAAGGAAGCGTGTTTGGAACATCTGCTGCCTTAACTGCTTCATTAAACTTATCGATAGTCGTGTTGCTGACACAACCAGATAGCATCAGTGCTATTAGTGGAACGAGGAGTATTTTCATTAGAACTTAAATCCTCCCATTGGGACTGATACATTTGTCATATTACCACCCGGATCAACTATTGTTAATGCGATAGTGTTAGTTGATAAGTCTTGTACCCAGCTAATCGTGCTACCTTGGAAATCCATAGATCCCGATGTGCTAGTTCCACTAAACATAGCATTGCTCAACTGTAGACTTAACTGTGCGTATATCCTAGACTCTAAGTTGTTTAGGAACTTCTGTAAGTTAGTGTTCTGTGCGGCTGCTAGTGCTGCTGCTGTAGCTGCTTCTTGCTGCTGCTTTATTGCTTGCTTACGAGTGTATTCCTCGTTCTCTACAGTTAATACTTGGGCACTCCACCCAATACCTGAAAAGGTTGGATTCTTAAACTGAAATACCATCTCACTAGCTAGTGTAGTAGATGGTATTAGTAAGGTTAATGCTATTAGACACTGGTTAAATTTAGTCATGGCAACCTCTTGATTATTTAATCATTATATATGTATTTAATCAGACAGTATAATGATTATACTGTCTTACACACAAACTCTTCAAACTTTCCATTTGGGGATAATGCCCATTCTTTTTCATAACATGTAACTGTATATGTAAAAGCATCACCTAAAGCCTTTCGAGCGATAGCTATTAGGGCTTCTTTCTGTTCTTCTGTTATAGGATTGTCTGTTACTATCTTATATTCAATCATTTCTCTGCTGTGTTGTATTACCTGATACTTACGTATGATAAAATCAAGTTCGTCAAAGTTATACATACCAACCATAGGCCAATAACGTCTACCATCCGGTTGTATGATTAGATTACGTTCTCTACCTAGCACACGTTTTAGTGTTAGCAATCCCCTACCACAAGAACATTCAGGACCACGTTCAGCATAATCACCTATAACATAGCGTATCATAGGACTAGCATAGTTATGTAGATCGGTAACTACTACCCTCCCAACAGACCCCGCTGCAACTGGATTACCTTCATCGTCTATGATTTCTACTATGAGATTTTGATCTATTGTATGATAGAGATCGCTATCTGGACATTTATTTGCGATAGATCCCATCTCTTGGCTGCTATAAGCATCTTCGATATCTAATCCAAATAGTTTCTTGGTCCTAACTCTAAGACTATCACTGACCGTCTCCCCCACTGTCTTGATATGTTTAAGTTTAAATTGTGGGGTATCTTTCTCCCATATATCTAATAGAGCTTTTAGATTATTGGGATATACGATGAGTATATCTGGATTGAACTCACGTAATAACCTATCCTGTTCTTTGATATCTGTCCATATGTTAATAGATAACATAGGTCCTGTTTCGTACATTAGGGCATAAGGAGCTCCCCAGTTTGGAGATTCTCTATTTTCATGATGTCCAGCACGTATAGATGCTAATCTTGATTTGAAATCTCTTTTATGCCAAAGTATTTCTTGATAGTTAATGGCATGGAAGAACTGTGCTACTGCATCTGTAGCTTTGATAGTAACCGGTTCACCTGTTGATCCAGAAGTCTTAACTACGCCTATTTTACCATGATCTTTTGGTATTTCCCTAGCAAAGAAACTGTCACCTGCTGATTGAATATCTCGTCGAGATATTAAAGGTAATGCAGTGATATTATCTACTGATATATCTTTTGGTTGTAGTCCAGAAACACGTATGCGTTCTAGAAACCATTCACTATTTTTTACATGATGATTAACTAGTGATTTGAGTTTTCCAGTCTGTATATCTCGCATCGCTTTGGGTGTATACCACTGTAGTTGACTTAGAGTTCCTGTTAGAGTTTTAAGGCTTTCAATCTTGCTGGTCATTTCTTTTTCCATATCATTAAGGGGCAAGTCTCAGCGAGACTATAACCCGTAGTATCTACAAATACACAATCGATGACACTGCTCCATTGTTTCCTATTAGGTAAAAATGTAACTGTATCAATATTTTCGTATAGATCTATCGTGTTGATTTCTTCAATAGGCCAACCCGTAGTAGTTGACAACATACTTCTATTTGGTGCTAGTTTATTAAACAGATCACGGACTTCAGCTAAAGCCACATAACCATCATGTATTTCTGCTATATGATACGCTATCTTCCATTTAAAGCCATGCCAGTTAATACCAGTTGCTGCTAGAGTTTCATATTCTAGTTCACTATATGAAATAGGAAACTTCGGACGTTCAAACAATCTATGTATAAACATTCCATTGGGCCTAAGCCATACTGTGCATTGATGCACAAATGTTTTTATAGTATCTAGGTCTCCCAACATAGTCAACCCACCATCTCCTATGATGTTATCAAATGTAGACGGAGACCATTTCATGCTGGTCCAGTCAGCTACTATAGCTTTTTTATATCCAATGTCGCCGGGCCATACTCGTTCCAACATAAGAGGATTAGAATCAACTGCTGTTAGATTATCATATAAAGGATGAAACTCTGGAGTAACACCTAGTAATAGGGTGTTGCCATCAACTGATAAGTTCCTAATTTGGTTTGCCACTTGAAAAGTGGGACGTAATGGTGGACCTATGTTATTCCAAGATTTATTGTGATTGGGCAGCTTCATTTTGTTTCCCTAGTAAGTAGTTAAGGACTATACCATAAAGTGGAACAATAACTACTGAAGCAAATATAAGTTTTCCAAGCACACCATTAGTAGCTACTTCAAACCAGTGTTCTGCCATAAATGCGTTTGCACTTCCAATAAATGCTGCCGCAAAGAACAAATATGTAGACAGTGCCATCATAGCATTACCACTTATCAAAGGAGCTATCCACCACTGTGTATACTTCTCACGCAGGAACTGGAACACATAAACATCTAGTAACTGTGCCACGATATAACTAAACCCGCTAGCTACTGCAACTCGTATAGCAACCGACTCAGGAGCGCCACTGGCCATTATAACCAGGATACTAGCAATAATACCTGGGATAAAACTAATCGCCACAACTGCCCTAGCTATGCCTTTACCTGTCAGTCTTACTGTTAGATCTGTTGCTAGGAATACTAGTGGATATGTTAGTGTGCTGTATGCGATTGGGCTATCGAATATAGTAAACTTAAAGTTCACTAGGAAGTTGCTGATTGCAATAACAATCGTATGCAGTAACATTAACTTTATTAGTGTAGTTTTATTGATATCTGTAAACATTAAATGGTTCCCTTTGCATTATTATCTTTCCATTCCATTATCTCTTTATGTTCGCTATCTATTAGCTCACTATAACTCATTGGTTTAGCTTCACTATCACGCACAAATGCTAATAGAAATCTCTTTCCGAACCCGTAATGTTCTGAATATGCTTTCTTTAAAGTAGTGTATCCACGTATGTCTTCTTTGTATCCTAAACGATTCATTATAGTTTTTAATGCACCCATGCTAGGCAAGATGCTTAATACATTACTAACTGCTTCTCGATTATTGTGATGCATCATTTTGCCCTCACTGTTATAACCAACGAACGAATAAACATATTCAACACCCAACATTAACTGTTGTAAATGTTCATATGATTCTTTACCCTTTATCTTTCCTACCTCGTCAATTAATGATAATAGGAATGGAATATTTGGATGTACACTTTCAATCACTATAACATTACCACAAGTTGCCATAGCAGTTAATATAGGTAGGAAGTTGGTGATGCCGTGTAATATACCACCTGCAAGTATATAATCATACTCTTCTAAATTATTCTCAAGAAATGTTTCACAACTATCTATTACGATATCCCATTTTTCTGAATATCCGTAATATTTGGTTAGATTCTCATCAGCTATAGCTGCTAATGGTTTGCTTATTTCTACGCCTACATATTTCTTAGCACCATTGCTTAGAGCATATGCACCAAATGCTCCTAAACAGCAACCTAAATCTAGTACTGATTTGTCTTTTAAGAACTGTGGTGGAATCCAAGCTTCAAATCTTGCTAGTTGTGTTTCTGCTGTAAATGCCCTATCAATGGCTTGATCAGTGCGTGGGTCTCTAGTAATAAAGTCTGTCTGTATTTCAAATATGTTCAATGTGTATCTCTTCTTTTAGATAGCGTATGAGTTCTTTATCTGTGGGCTGCACAGAATAGTTCTGTTTAAAGAATATCTCATAACTGTCACTACCATACTTACCAATCCCGTAGAGCTCGGCAGCATTTTCGAAGTTCCACCAATAGACGAGATCAGTAGTCATCCTGCGCAGTCTGTTTTCACGCACATTGCCCATACCTAAAGGCCAAATAACTTCCTTAACTTCTTCAGGTTTACTGTTTAAGAAATACATAGGAGTAGGCCAGTTATGTAGGAAAAGTGGAAGCACCGTTTTAACAGGCTTCCTTCCTGTTTGGTTCAGCATGATAACTGCTACCATATGCTGCCATATGCGTGTAGCTCTATCTTCAGCAGGCAACTGCTGCTGTACCATTAGATCGTCGCGGAGTGGTTCAATCAAAATCAAGTGTCCTACCATCTGCTGCTAAACGAAGTAGCATCTTATAGTTGTTCCAAGCTTTCATCACTGCTGGATTTCTCTTACGGGTATTACGCTCTCTATCTCGCATCGCACGATATTCGATCGGATCTCGGATATACTCGTGGAAATGTTTTAGATCTGTAGTTAACTTATCAAGGCAAGTTTCTGTTATCTCAAGAGCATATACCTTCTCAGAATAGAACTTTGTCATTTGCATATGTTCTGTAGCAGTCATGTCTATCATATACGACATAGGCAGCATCTCATATACGGGTGCTCGTGTATATGTATCCTTAACTTTTAATCCGTATTTTTGATATATGTCGATATTATCTTCCGGTATTCGCGTCACTCTTCCTGCTCCTTGTATACCAATAATGACTGCTTTCTCGTAATTTTAGATTGCTTTCTCGGACATATTCAAGCAGAGCTTTTGCAAGAGTCGCCTGTTCATTACGGAAGACTGCATCTTCTTGTGTACTCATATTGTCAATAAGTTCTTGCGTCATATCTATATACGGACAGGTATTTTCTGGTATGGTTGGTTTTTTATAAGGCTGTCTAGCCATTAACATTTAATTCCAATGTTAGCAAGCATTTCTTGTGCAAGCTTGTTCTTGCTAATTTCTACTTGCATTTCCTGCAGATCCTGTTGATGCATTATTAAGTCAGTTGTCATATCATTAAGCATACGTATAAATGCTTTATCATGGATATGTTCCGACCAATCCTTGTTTGGTTTATATCCATTTTGTGACCAGCTATAGGTGATTTTGAGTGGTTTCTTAGGGTGCATGTAAGTTCTCCTATGTTTTTATTATAGCAGAAAATATAAACATGTCAACGAGCTTCTAGTTTTTCTAGAACTTCGTTAAGCTTTTTAGGACTAACACTGGCATATTTGTTACCATTAGTACAGGCAATAACATCGTGATTTTGCATCAACAGTTTTATTTCTTCTATTACTGTTTCTAGTTTGTCTACTCGATTGAGTGCTTTTTCTAAATCAGCAGCATTACTACATGCTTGGTTTAACCAATAGTTGTCAGTCATGACTTCATTTCTCCCATGCGTTTAATTAGGTATTCTCTCACCATTGAGAGTATATGCAGTTCTTCTGCATATTCATCTTTGTTTAACTCTTGTTGTTTTACATCAATATAGTTCCTAATCTCATAATCAAATGCTGTCCTGAGCATATAGTTTACGGAAGTGTTTTCGTAATCCATTATATCTCCACAATCAAGTTAGGATTAAAATCGTTTATTTCTCCAGGATATCCTCTCGGATTACAAACAATACGTGTATCTCCTATCTTATAGTTCCAAGAATCATGTACATGACCATGTACCCAAAGTGCGATCTGAGGATGATCAATAATGTAATCATCTAAATTATTAACAAACGCATGATTCATTATAGTCTGACTAGCATACTTAGGATGTATGCTTTGGAAACTTGGAGCATGATGTCCTAACACTACAACTTTGCCATCCCAACCACGTACTCCTTCTTTGATAAATTCAAAAGCTATTTGATTTGCCTTAAACGTATCAATGGGACGCAGTTTATGATAGACCCCGCTGTTCTCGATAGTGATTGATCTATAATCCATCATCATATCTCTAACTGATAACATTGTTAGGGGGTCGGCATTGTTTAAATCGGTCCATAAGGTAGTGCCGATGATTCGAGTATCTCCCACATTGATCCAAGTATCATCCATTAGGATAATATTGTTCCAAGGTTCAAGAGCATCTCTTAACCATTGAGCAGTGTCGTTCCAACGACCACTATAATGTTCATGATTACCCATTACATAATAGACGGTGTCAAACTCTTGGCTAATCGCATCAAAAAAATCACGATAACGGGAAGCTTTCTCACCATTCTCTGCATTATTTCGCATTAGATTACTAATAGGATGTCTGTGTAGATGATAAGCCAAACAGATGTCGCCTGCCAGTACTAGCGCATCTGCACCGGCATTTTTAATTTCAGGAGGAATTCTAAACTCCATATGTAGATCACTTACTATTTGCAGTTTCATGTTAAATCCTTAAACATAGCTTTACGTCCGCCGATCCCTAGCTGGAGATCAAATATTTCTCTTGTACGTTGTAACATAGCACAGGCTAGCATCATAATTTCATCTTTATCGTCGCACATCATAATCTGTTGATCAATTGGCTGCATAAGTTCAGCCATACGTTCTTGAACGTATTCCCTATCCATTTGAAATCCTTTGATTAGTATAATGTCTTTTGTATAAAATACGCAACCTATCTAGTTCAGGATGGTCATGTATCCACTGTCCGGTATGCGGAGAGAACTGCTCACGGAAGAACATGTCCATCTGCTCATTGCCAGTGTCCATAGTCACATCAATAGCCTGCGCCAGAGCATCGAAGTTTCCATCGCTCATGATACTGTCATCTTCAAACTCATAAGCATATGCCGCAACAGAAAGACGTATCCTATTACGACGTTCTATTTCTACAGGAAGACCCCACTGTCCAGTCACTCTACATTTTCTCCAATGTAAGTCATTAGGAAAATCAATCGATCTCCTTTATTTTTAAATTTGTATCTATACCAAGCTTCGTTCTTTCGTCTACCACTAAAAAACCCAGGAGCATCTTCCCACAGTATATTAAAACGAAAAACAACATTTTTATTTTGTAACTCTTCACGGATCTTGCGGGGTGTTGTTCCTCGAGTTAAATGAGAATAAGATCCATTCCATATATCTCTTTCAACAGGAATGTACAGCCAGTGTGGCCACTGGCTGTACATATGGTCTTCTATTTTTATTTTTCTTTTAGCGCCCATTAGAAGTCTCCGGGTGCTACTTGCAGCACACGAACACCTAACGCACGGATAGCATCAACAACCTGATTACGATCATCTACCCACAGCCAAGGCCAGGCCCAGTCACGAGTGATATCGTGGAGAAACTCAACCTTAACGATCGAGTCCTTGCGGTTGTCCTTCTCCGCTCTCATGTAGAGTGAATCGTAGTAGACATGATTATCACTCAGCCACTTCTCAGTGACAGCACGATGCTCATTACCGCGACCACTAGCCAAGATGATGCGGATATCGCCAGCATCCATGAAACTGTTCAGCATCCACACGATGTCCTCGTTGACTGTATCGAGAGGGATGCCGGCGTTCCAAGCAGCCCAGTTCTTGGGCTTGCTGGCGACCCAGTGACGGCGGTGATCCACGTTACAGATGGTCCCGTCCAGATCAAAAACGATTACCTTGCCCACGAACATGCTCCTTATCCCTTACTGTTCTTAAGAATATAGCATGTAACTTCAGGCCCGTCAACCTTGACCACATCATATGGATAAGCGGTCTTCTCTATCTTAGATCCAATCCTGCGTAACTTAACCATCTTGGGTGTGAGTTTAACGATAGAGAACACACCCAGACTAGTGTTCCAATAGGGAGCGGCGACAGGATCACCTACTTGGAGCAGGCGTCCAAAGATGTCATGATGCTCGATTGGCTTTTTTGCGGATGACTTCATGTGCCTCGTCCAACGGGAGATAATACTTTAGCATGACAGTAAGAGCAGCAAGGATCTCACGATCATTGGCTAGATCCTCTAGTTGGAAGGGCTTTAGTTCTTCCGTCCTAGATTCTAGTGCTACTATACTATCGTAGACACGACTATAGTCTTGTACTAATACGTCGCGTATTAATAGATCTGCCGTGTCTTCCCCTATACTTAGTTTATACATGTTCATCTTCCTCTACTTTATGTTAGCGTATATTTCGATCTGTGCGTTCTGTCGCCAGTATCTCATTCCTGGTTCTATTTTAACAGGATATCCCTTTAGCGTCAAGAAGACATTAATCTCATCAAGGACTCTCTGTAGTATATCCTTATTGTCATAAGAGAAATCAAATACCATCAACCTCATGTTGTCTGAATAAACATTACGGAAATGTATTGGTAATCTCCAGATGTAGTGTACACCGCGGGTCTTAGCAGTAGTTCTCTCAATACCTTCATGCTTGGAAAGTATGCCCTTGATTAGTCTATGGACTTCTTTAGTAGTCATCAGTTTAGACATTAGGTAATCCAATTAAGAACATCAATCCAAACAGGCAAGCATAGTGGATCAACTGATCAAAGCCTACCATGACAAAGAAGTCATGCACACGACCATTGTTCCACAAGTATGTATTGATCCTGCTAGTCACATAGTCTACACCAAAGTGTATGACGCCATTGGTCAGCGCCCAAGGATATGCTATTTCAACTGGGAGAAATATCAAACCATATACAAGCAGAGCAATCGTATAACCGCTAACATGGGCAACTAATGCTCGATTATCTTTACTCTTGTTCTTAGCTTGCCAATCAGATTGGAGAACAAAGTCTCCAATCCAATGTATAGCAAGTATGCTCATTATCATTTGATAAGTCATTTTGATATTATCACTTTTCTTCTTCGCCCTGATAAAAGACTTCGCCGGGATCTCCGCCACTCATAGCAGATAATCTAGCTTTAATAACAGCCATTAGATGTTCCGGATTACTCGGAAATGTTACTGTTCCAATGTGTCCTAGATCAACGCCAACATCTGCAAATATTGATCCGCCAGTTTCTTTCCAATACTTACAAAATGTCCAATCCTCTGTGAGATATTTTCCATCTGAATCAATAGAATTCTCAAAAAGAGCATATGTATACTGTTTCTCTTCTTCAGAACTTAGTTGATCATCATATTTTAATTCTGGATGAGCATTTATTAATGTCTCAATAGCTGTCTTTTTAATCATCATAAATCCAGTTCCTACATGGTTTACTTCGATTAAGTCACCCCTAGTGATCGGATTAGGAGTAGGATTAAAAACATAATCTATTGGAATCTTCTTTAATGGATATATGCCTCCTAGCACATCTACCCTTTGCAAACAAAGACGTATGATATCCTCAGATTGAAATACGATATCACTATCAATAAACATCAAATGTGTAGCTGGTTTATTCAGCATAAATCTAGCAATCAACTTATTACGAGCACGAGTGATCATGCTGTCATTTTTTAGTGTATCTATACTAAACTCAATACCTAGATCCTTAGCAACAACTACGAATCGCATTAATCCGATTAATACAGAATCGCAAACTTTACCATCATACATAGGTAAAGCTAAGTGTATATGTTGCTTCTTAAGATAGTCAACGTCCGATTGACGTAATCCATCTGGACGGACTTCTTCATTATCTATTTTCATTATTTTCTCCAGTTTGTTCAAATATATTACAATATACAATCTATATTGTCAATGTATCATTTAGTATCTTTCAAACCATCTTTCTGATGGATTTTCTATATAATACGGATTATGAGAAAATCTAACATATGGTCGATCCCAACCGATCTGCAAATGATGAGTGCCGAATCGCCAGTTGATCCATAAGTTACTCACTTATATTTCCCACTCTTAGCCACTGATGCCATATTGCGAGCAGCCATATCACTTAGGAAGTTGTCACGCCCTGATGGAGTCATGTCAGCCCAGTTAAGTTTATAAGCAAGGCGACCGCAACCAAAATAAACGCAATAGGTAGTCATCTTATAACAGACGATGATAGTATAAGCACTAGTCATAGCAGCACCTCCCATTCCACCATAGCCTGTCGCTGTGCTACCCCAAGTCTGGGGGAACATAGTCACTTCAATCTCATCACTGTATACCTGACGAGTCTTAGTGAGCATTGGAACTGTATGGTTACGGATACTATCAGTCTGCTCTTCCTTGCTTAGAGTGCGCCAAGTTTCCCAATCGCGATCCTCATATGTGATCTCGGCTAAGTCGCAATGTATAGCAGATGCTATCGCATCGTGTAGTGGGTCAAACGGTAGTCCAATCCTCATCACTTAACTCCAACGGTTGATCTTAAACTTACCGAGATGCTTATTGTATCTGGCACAGGCAACAAACTTGTCCAATCTAAATACGAACCCTACTTGATTGCTACCCTTAGGATAAAAGTTAAATCCTGATTGGACATCTTCGCCTTCTTCTCTAATGTGTATCATTCCTCTGTTTCCTCCTTCATCGCATAGAATAACTCAATTCTTCTACGCAGTTGATCTTCAAGTTTTTGTCTCTGTCCACGGACAATTTCGG
>Ga0208618_1001000_pt1 | contig 11783 bp, 11 predicted proteins | sample CryBogCBE18Jul08_FD_184585 | JGI IMG/M metagenome (GOLD analysis project Ga0208618, IMG submission 184585) | Freshwater microbial communities from Crystal Bog, Wisconsin, USA - CBE18Jul08 (SPAdes) | ecosystem: Environmental > Aquatic > Freshwater > Lake | place: Crystal Bog, Wisconsin, USA...
AAAAGTATGCTGCGTGTGGAATTTTTTTATTTTTAAATTCATGATCTTCAGGGGCTAGATACAACCTTAGTAGATACTCTATTGTGAAGACTATGACAGAGAACACATCAAATACATGAAAGAGTGCAGCGTTAGGCTCAAATATTGAAGGTATTCTCTCAACCACCAGAGCAAACAAATTTATGATGATCAGAAAACCAATCCAGCCCTCAATTTTTTCGTGTAGGTTGTCCTCTACATTAGGGTCCAGCGTGTAAGCATAGATTTTTTCGCGAGTTGATTTGCAACTGGCCAAGGCCGCTTCTAGACTGATTTGAGCTGCTTCACCGTTTTGTTTATCCTGATAATCAAGTGTTGAACTCATGGTCTATATAAATCAGTAGTGGCGTTGCTTAAATTATTACTTGCTCATCTTTGGTAATATTTTCACATAATTTACCTTGCATATCTATGAACTCCCCCTAAAAGATCGATCACTCTTCATTTCATTTTGCTTAGGTAAATATGTATAGGTAAAGTTTTTAAAAATAAACAGTTTAAAAGAGTATTACTTTTGTATTCATAAATGGATTAGGGATGTATTTTTAAGGCCTTGAAAAATCAATTTGGATATAAGCTCTACAATTACAGGAACTCCGGGGTGTACGCCTTTTGCGTGCTGAGATGGTATTACCAAACCCGAAAACTTGATCCGGTTCACACCGGCGTAAGGAGAGGGGCGATTCACTTGGAATTTTAGAAATTGGAGGTTTATTCTTTCATCTTTTAATGTTCCTGGATTACCGGAGTCAAATATTTGGAGACTTCGATGAACGCACCTGATAAATTTCAACAATTACTTTCTCTTACGCGGGAACCCTTTCCAGCATCTACCAAAATTTACTTACCCGGGAGCAGCAAAGATATTTCTGTCCCAGTTCGAGAGGTTTTACTTACCAATGGTGAACAAGTCCACTTGTATGACACCTCTGGACCCTATACAGACCCCAAAGCCCAGATTGATGTCAGGACTGGTTTACCAAATGTACGAACACCCTGGATTGAGAACAGAGGGGATACAGAGCATTATGAAGGCCGTGCACTACATGCTTTAGATGATGGTGTCAAAAACGAGGCTCGCGAGAACGATCGAATTGAGGCTCTCAGAGTGGATGCGCTCAAACTGCAACGAAAACCTATTCGAGCACGAATGGGTCAAAATGTCACCCAGATGCATTACGCAAGGCAAGGGATTATTACACCTGAGATGGAATATGTGGCCTTAAGGGAAAACGGAAAACGCGAATGGATGGAAAGTTATCTCAGCAATCCCGAGCGAGAGGCGAGGCTGAAAGGGAACCCTATGGGAGCTCACATACCTGCTTTGATAACCCCCGAATTTGTGCGAGACGAGGTCGCTCGTGGACGAGCAATTATTCCTGCCAATATTAACCACCCCGAGATTGAACCCATGGCGATCGGGCGTAATTTTCTAGTAAAAATTAATGCAAACATTGGAAATTCTGCAGTTACCTCTTCTATAGAGGAGGAGGTCGAAAAGTTGGTGTGGTCAATTCGCTGGGGAGCGGACACCGTGATGGATCTCTCAACCGGCAAAAACATTCACACAACGCGAGACTGGATTGTTCGTAACAGTCCAGTTCCTATTGGAACAGTTCCAATTTACCAGGCACTGGAGAAAGTGGGCGGCGTGGCAGAAGATCTTACTTGGGAGATATTCAGGGATACGTTGATCGAGCAAGCAGAGCAAGGCGTAGATTACTTCACCATCCATGCCGGACTTCGCTTGCACATGATTCATCTCACCGCTGGGCGCAGAACAGGGATCGTGTCCAGAGGTGGTTCGATTATGGCTAAATGGTGCATCTCACATCATAAGGAGAGTTTCCTCTACACCCATTTTGAAGATATTTGTGACATCATGAAAGCCTACGATGTCAGCTTCTCCCTAGGGGACGCTCTAAGACCTGGCTCAGGCGCCGACGCAAACGATGAGGCTCAGTTTGCAGAACTTAGAACCCTGGGAGAACTTACTCAAGTTGCTTGGAAACATGATGTTCAAACAATGATTGAGGGGCCAGGGCACGTCCCAATGCACATGATTCAAGCCAATATGGATGAGCAACTCAAGCATTGCCATGAGGCTCCCTTTTATACTCTTGGACCATTGACCATTGATATTGCTCCTGGATACGATCATATTGCATCTGCAATTGGTGCAGCCATGATTGGTTGGATGGGAACATCAATGCTTTGTTACGTAACGCCAAAAGAGCACCTTGGACTTCCAGATAGGGAGGACGTTAAACAAGGGATCATTGCCTACAAGATTGCTGCACATGCTGCGAATGTGGCAAAAGGACATCCTGGTGTTAGAGCAAGGGATGAGGCCATATCAAAAGCCAGATTTGAGTTCAGGTGGCATGACCAATTCAATTTAAGCTTAGATCCAGACACTGCAAGAGATTTTCACGATGAGACTTTGCCAAAGGACTCTAGCAAGGAAGCACACTTTTGCTCAATGTGTGGTCCAAAGTTTTGCTCTATGAAGATTACTCAAGAAGTCCGTGAGTACGCAGCCCAAAAAGGACTTAGTGAGGAGGCAGCATTGAGTGAAGGGATGTCCCTTAAATCTAATGAGTTTAAGGCGGCTGGCGGGGAAATATATATCCCAATAAAAACTGACCACTCAAGGCCCTGATTCGCAGTAGCGTTCTTACACCCTAATTGGCTTATTTGGACTTTGTTTAAGGTTAATTGGGCGATATACCCCCCTTTTTATGTATTAAATGAATAAAAAAGGGGGTATTGGGTTGCTAAAAAACTAATTTACAGGCATAGTACGCTCTTCGATATTCAAGTCGTGTAGTTGTTGTTCGGTTGACTTCTGCCGGGACCTCAGATAAATTATTTATCTTCACTGATCTGGTCTTGGTTTTATCCCTCTCATCATTCCCGCCCTCTTGAGCTTCGCCCGAGGGGGGCAGGTTTTTTCTTTTACCCCCCATTTAATTCAAACACTAAGGGTGTCTGGCATGAGTTTTTTTAAAAGCTCTTGTCTAATTAACTTAGTTGAGTGAAGTTTTGTTAAGTATGGTTAGAACATATAAGTTGTTCTAACCCAAAGGATAAGGGTTATGGCCAAAGAAGAGATGTTAGAGATGAATGGAGTGGTGCACGAAGTATTACCTGACTCTAGGTATAGGGTCACACTAGACAATGGTCATGAACTCATCGCATATACAGCAGGTAAGATGAGAATGCATCATATAAGAATTTTGGCAGGAGATAAAGTTACTCTTGAGCTATCACCCTATGACATGACAAAAGGGCGAATTACGTTCCGCCATATTGCAGGTAAAGGTCCCTCTTCAGGCGCACCCAGAAGAAAGACTTACTGATGATTGATCCCCCTGTAGATCAGGTGGGTTACAAAATTAAATTTGAGAGTGTTGAAATTGATGGAGGCAAAACTCTTGAGATCAGGTCACTTTTAGACCGAATGCAATTCTCCGACGATGAGGGTATTGCACTAGAGCTTGGTATATCCTCAGCACAGTGGCCCCTTTTTGGGCTCGTCTGGCCGTCTGAGCAAAAGTTAGCAAACTTAATGCAAAAGTGGGTTTTGCCCAGTGGTCCTATCCTAGAGATAGGCTGCGGCCTTGCACTTGCAAGTATGGTGATACACCGCAGACTTGGTGATATTACAGCTAGTGACTGTCATCCACTCACGGAAGCTTTTTTAAAACAAAACCTGATATTGAATAAACTACCAGTCATGAAATACAGCACTGGACATTGGTTTAGAGAGAATCCAGGACTTGGAAAATTCTCCCTTATCATCGGTAGTGATGTTTTGTATGACCGAATGTATCCCTTACAACTAGCCAAGTTTATACAACTACATGCTCTACCCAGTGCTCAGGTTTTGATCATCGATCCAAACCGTGGAAATAGCTCCGAGTTCTGTAAAGTGATGAAAAACAACGGTTTCGATTTAACCAAAACTATGTTGCTTGGCCCTTTATTTGATTACAGCCCGTACCGAGGTAGGCTGCTTAATTTTGTTAGAGATGCGTGATTAATTAATGACTTATCAAAAGCTTGGATTGATATTTAGCTTTTGCATAGCAAGCGTATTATTTTCATAAGAGTCAGCTAAAACCCAGCCCTGTGTGAGCATACGGGTCATGAATTGTTTGTTATACAAAAAAGACATGATGATTTGAAAAAAACCAAATGTAAAAAAAGTAAGAACGAGATGGAAAATGCCTATTGAGATTTCACCTCTATAAACTGGCACAAACCACCCAAAGATTAGGTATGTCCAAGACCAACCGATATAGCCATTTTTAATGATCCCTGAGGATGGGTGTTGGATAAGGATACGCTTTTGTAGACCTATGAGCGTGAATCCAAAAACAAATGGCGTCAAAATAATTGCCAATACAACCCAGTTCCAAAAAGAGAATGTGTAGTCGTCCATATTTGTAAATTCCTTTGTCCAATTATAACTTTTTGAAAAAGAATTAACATGCTATCCGCTTAATCTGTGGGTTTTCAAGTAGCTATTGATGACGCTACTTAAGCTATAAATGACGCATTGAAGCTTTAAAAAGTTTGGGACATTCTCAATGCCAAAAATTTCTGCCTCCTCAGCATTATCTAGATTTAGAGTTCTTGATTTATCTCGCGTAAGAGCTGGGCCAGCCTGTGTTCGTCAGTTAGCTGATTTTGGCGCCGACGTCATCAAAATTGAAAATGTCAACCCTGAGGATTTGGCAGGACCAAGAGAGGGGCCAGATTTTCAAAATCTGCACCGCAATAAACGCTCGATGACCCTGAATTTGAAATCCAAGGAGGGCTTGCAGGTTTTTATGGATTTAGTTAAAACTGCCGATGTAGTCGTTGAGAACTACAGACCTGATGTAAAGTTTAGACTTGGGATTGACTATGAGTCATTAAGGGCTGTTAATCCTCGAATAATTCTGACAAGTATCTCCGGCTTTGGCCAAGACGGTCCATATGAACGTCGACCAGGCTTTGATCAGTTAGCACAGGGACTATGTGGCTTGATGTCAGTTACTGGAAACGAGTCTGATGGTCCAATGAGGGTTGGTGCGGCTGTTGCCGATGTGGCCGCAGGTTTTTTGGCGGCCATGGGTGTGTTAACAGCACTCTTAGAGCGTGAGGTTAGTGGGCAAGGTCAATGGGTCCAGTCTAATTTGTTGCAGGCTGGCTTAGCATTGCTTGACTTTCAGGCCGCTCGGTACACCATCGCAGGTGAGGTTGCCAAACAAATGGGAAATGATCATCCTACATTTATGCCCACCTCCGCCTATAAAACCTCTGATGGATATATCAATATTGCAGTTTCAGGATTGGGAATGTGGGAGAAGTTTTGTGCATCTATAAGTAGGCCAGATTTGCTTAAAGATGAGGAGTTTCAAACGGGGCCAGGTAGGTCAAGGGGCAGAATTCGTTTGAACGCTGAAATCAACCGAACGGTAAGTACAAAAACAACCGCTGAATGGATGGCTATCCTACTTGACGATGATATTCCCTGCGGACCAATCTACTCAATGGACCAAGTTTTTGCAGACCCCCAAGTAAAACACCTCGGAGCCAGTGCGCCTGTCCACCATCCTGAGCTTGGTGAGATAAATTTGTTGAACCAGCCAGTCAAATTATCGCGAACACCCGCTAATTTAAAAATGGCTTCGCCGCTTAGAGGTGTGCATACACATGAAATACTGGAGGAATTGGGTCTGTCTCAAACCACAATTGATCGCTTCGTGGCTGAAGGTATAGTTTAATTTTTTTCAATCAACCGTAAAGTAAATATGTCTCAAGTTATTACTGAAAAAAAAGGTGCCGTTGGGCACGTCATTCTCTCAAATGTTGCAAAAATGAATGCCATGACCATGCAAATGTGGCAGGCTGTTCCCTTAGCCCTTCAAACCTTTGATAAAGATCCAGAGATCAGAGTGATCGTTATATCTGGTGATGGGGACAAGGCCTTTATATCAGGAGCAGATATTTCACAATTTGATCAGCTAAGAGGAACTGAGGACGCTCAGGCGCAATACAACGCGGCTGTAAACGCTGCTTATATGGCACCAATTCTTTGCTCAAAACCAGTCGTCGCAAGTATCCGTGGCTATTGTTTCGGGGGTGGACTGGGATTTGCCGCTTCCTGTGATGTGCGTATTTGCGCAGAAGATGCTCAGTTTAGGATGCCAGCTGCAAGATTGGGGCTCGGGTATGATCCTAAAGGGGTTAAGAGATTCATGGATATTTTGGGTGCTGCCAACACAGCTGATATCTTTTATTCAGCTAGGCGGTTTGATGCAAAAGACGCACTTCGAATGGGCTTTGTTAGCCAGGTTCATTCGGTAGATGACTTGCCAGTCAAAACTCAAGAATATGTGCAACTCATTTCAGAAAATGCTCCTTTAACCATGGCTGCAGCGAAATTTGCAATAAGACAAGGCCTTATGGATGAATCAGAAAAAGATTTAGACCATGCAAAACAAATGGTCAGGGATTGTTTCTCAAGTGAAGATTACAAAGAGGGGCGCAAAGCATTTGCTGAAAAAAGGCTCCCTAACTTTAGAGGGGTTTGAGAAAATGATGAGAAATATCAAAAGTAAATTTGCTGTTTTCCCAAATTTTTATTTCTTTTTTATCTCACTTTTGTGTATTTCTCTAAGTACTCAGTGTGCATTTGCTCAAGCAAATTTCCCAGACAAGCCCATCAAATTAATTGTTGGCTACCCACCGGGGGGGTCAGGGGACTTTGTCACACGGGTCACAGCAGATGAGCTAGGAAAAGAGCTTGGTGTGGCAGTGCTTGTTGACAATAAACCTGGGGCAGGGGGATCTATAGCAGCCGAGTTGGTGGCAAAATCTCCTGCAGACGGGTATACATTGGCTGTTCTTGGTCCACACGCCTTAATTAAAGCATTGTTCCCAAAGTTGTCGTTTGATCCTGACAAGGATTTGATTTCTATATCCAATTTGGCAACTGGATCCATGATTATTTGCGTGAATCCCAAAACTCCATTTAAAACACTTAAGGATTTGATCGATTTTGCTAAGTCACATCCCCAACAGTTATTTAGCGCAGCGTCTGGTAACGGATCAACACCCCACTTAGCAGCAGCACTTTTTGAATCAACTGCTGGTGTTAAATTCACTACAATTCAGTTTAAGGGGGGAGGCGCGGCAGCTCAGTCAACCATGTCAGGTGATACTCAGGTGATGTTTGCAACCCCACCAACGGTTATGGGATTTATCAAATCCGGGATGCTCAGGCCCTTGTCGGTCACTACAGCCAAACCTTCCTCCTCTGTCCCTGGAATACCAGGAGCCCTTGAAAGTGGCTTGGTTGGTTACGACACTAATTTTTCTTTTGGCTTATATGCCCCCAAAGGTACCCCCCCAGAAATCATTAAAAAAGTATTTGAAGCATTAAGTAAAGGACTTCAACACCCAGGGATTAAGGAGCGTTTTGCGTTTCAGGGTATGGATGTGAGCACCTCGAAATCTCCAGAATCTTTTGATAATGAGTTGAGAGCAGATGCACCTAATATATACAAAGCCGTCAAAGAATCTGGGGCTAGAGTTGAGTAATAATCAATTTTGAATTGGCTTAGATAAAAAATTCATTTAATTGCTGATTTTGTAAACTTACTTTAAATTTTAAAATACCATTCTTCCACTGGCATACATAGTCATACACAGCACAGGATCAGCGAGAAAGTGCAGGAAAATGATTGTCCTGCAGTTACACTCTAAAAATTGAATAAACACAAACTTATAAAACCATGCAAAATATAAAAAACACCCCCATAGGATTAATCGGACTTGGCGCGATGGGTAAAGGCATGGCCGAGTCACTTAGAAATGCAGGATACCTGGTGTATGTTTATGATGTAAGACCAGAGGTGTCAGCTGAGTTTGCTGCTGCCGGCGGTGTCGCTTGCACAAGTCCTGCTGAAGTAGCTAAGCATTGTCAAACGGTCATAAGCGTGGTGGTGAATGCTGAGCAAACTGAGCAAGTGCTCTTTGGCTTAGGAGGTACATCCGTTGCGCATGATCAGACCGACCCCAATGCAGCAGCATTTTCAATGAAAAAGGGCAGTGTCTTTGTGATGTGCTCTACGGTCAATCCAGCTTGGTCAGTATCGCTTGAGAAAAAACTCAGTGACATGGGTATCTTTTATCTAGATGCCCCCATATCGGGGGGGGCTGCCAAAGCAAAAAGTGGGCAAATTACTATGATGACCTCAGGCTCTGAGGAGGCGTACTTGGTCTGTGAGCATGCATTGAATTCGATGAGCGCTAAGGTTTATAAGTTGGGAGATAAGGCCGGCGCTGGTAGTAAGGTTAAAGTGATCAACCAACTGTTAGCGGGTGTGCATATCGCTGCAGCTGCTGAAGCTATGGCATTAGGGATCAGGGAGGGTGTAAATCCTGAGTCCTTGTATGAGGTGATAACTCATAGCGCCGGAAATAGTTGGATGTTTGAAAACAGAATGCCGCACGTTATTAACGCTGATTACACCCCACTTTCTGCAGTTGATATTTTCGTAAAAGATCTCGGTCTTGTTCTTGATATGGCTAGATCCACTAAGTTTCCTTTGCCCTTATCGAGTACCGCACATCAAATGTTCATGCAAGCATCTAGCGCCGGATTTGCTAAGGAAGATGATAGTGCGGTGATTAAGATTTTCCCTGGAATTGAACTGCCCAAACCCCAGCAGAAGAAATAAAGATATGGACAAAATATTATTAGGCTGTATTGCAGATGATTTTACGGGTGGTACTGATTTAGCCAACAACTTAGTGCGCAGTGGGATGCGAACGGTTCAAACTGTAGGTGTACCTAAGAATTTTGAGCTCTCCAATGTGGATGCAGTTGTTGTTGCACTGAAATCCAGAACAATTGATCCAAAAGATGCAATCGGTCAATCTCTAGAGGCATTAAAGTGGTTAAAGTCTCAAGGTGCAAAGCAAATCTATTTCAAATACTGCTCTACATTTGACAGCACAGCAAAAGGCAATATTGGTCCTGTTACAGAAGCTTTGATGAAAGAATTGGGCACAGACTTTACTGTAGTGACTCCCGCATTTCCAGATAACGGGCGGACTATTTTTAAAGGTCATCTTTTTGTCGGAGACTTACTTTTATCAGACTCCTCAATGCGTCATCACCCTTTAACCCCGATGACAGAATCAAATTTAGTTAAGGTCATGCAGTCGCAGTACCCAGGCAAGGTTGGGTTGATTGATTACAAAGTTATACAAAAAGGTGAGTCTGCAATTTCAAGTAAAGTCCAAGCTTTAAAAAGTGATGGAATAAGTGCCGCAGTTGTTGACTCCTTGTCAAACGAGGATTTAATGGTACTTGGGCGTGCGGTAAAAGATTTATCTTTAGTGACTGCAGGCTCGGGTCTTGCAATTGGACTAGCTCAAAATTTCGGTCTTGAACCCAATGAATCAACTATAAAACTGCCAGGCGCTGTAGGTTTTAGAGCAATTTTATCTGGTAGCTGCTCGGAGATGACACTCAAACAAGTCAATCACTTTCAAAAGCTTGGGTTTCCTTGCTTTCAGATTGATCCAATAAAGTTATCAAAAAACTCAGATCACATTGGTGAAGCCATAAAATGGGCCAAGGATCAATTCTCGAGCTCTTTGGGCCCAATACTGATTTACTCCACATCTAATCCCCAAGAAGTCGCCAGTATCCAAAGCAAATTGTCAGTACAAGTTGCCGGTGAAACGGTAGAAAATGCAATGGCTCAACTTGCAAAAGAATTAGTAACCCTCGGAGTCGGGCAGTTATTAGTTGCTGGGGGAGAGACATCGGGTAAATGCATTCAGTCCCTCAATATCTCTCATCTGCAAATTGGTCCTCAAATTGATCCTGGTGTTCCTTGGTGTTATGCTTACACAGAACATGTGGAGGGTACAGTCTCGGGGGGAAAACAGTTAGCAGGACTTCATGTTGCTTTAAAGTCGGGAAATTTTGGTCGTGAGGATTTTTTCAGTTCAGCTTGGAAGTTAATTGAAAATTAGAAATCAGAGATTTTTTTAAGATGAATGAAAATTTTGCAAGACAGGAGATTTGCCGCGTTGGTAAAAGTTTATTTGATAGGGGCTATGTCCATTCAAGTGCAGGCAACATCAGTATAAAACTTGATGACGGATTTTTGATTACACCAACTGATGCAGTTTTAGGTTTTTTAGAGCCTGAATCTATCAGTAAAGTGGACTTGTCTGGGGCTCACATCAGTGGCGAAAAACCCAGTAAAACCCTTGCCCTTCATAAAAGTATTTATTCAACTACTGCTAATTACCTTCCAAATACCTCCTGCATCATACATACGCATAGCACTTATTGTGTCGCTTTAACTTTGAAGAACGATTTAGAAAACTCTGACGCAGAGCTTTTAAAACCGATCACCCCCTACCAAGTGATGAAAGTTGGACGAGTGCCTGTGATTCCTTATAAGAGACCAGGGGACTCTCAGGTTCTTGATTTGGTTGGGGAAAGAATAGATCAATATTTAAGCCAAGGTATTCAGATTCGCGCTGTCATGCTCAGTTCACTGGGACCTTTGGTGTGGCATGACTCGGCTGCTAAAACAATGGCTACACTTGAAGAGTTGGAGGAGTCCGCCAAGCTCTGCTTTTTATTGGACCAAGGGGGCAAGACAATGCTGCCTTCGCAGATTCAAGAGTTAAAAGAAGTCTTTAATTCCTCTTGGTAGCCAGTCAACACAACAAACTTAGAGATTAATTTATGCCTAAATTCGCAGCCAATTTATCGATGATGTATGTCGAGGTTCCTTTTTTGGACCGTTTTGAGCTTGCTGCGCAGGATGGTTTTAAGGCAGTAGAGTATTTGTTTCCTTACCAGTGGCCGGCTAAAGAGTTGGCAACTAGGTTAAAGAACAACGGTCTTGAGCAAGTGCTAATGAATGCCCCGCCCGGTGGTATTGATTCCACTACGATTGAGCAAGCCTGGGGCAAAGGAATGCGAGGCCTTAGTTCCTTGCCAGAATTCAAAGCCGAATTTAGAGAAGGTTTTAAACTCTCGATTGAATATGCTGAGACCCTGGGTAGTCCAAGAATCCATGTAATGGCTGGGCTTATTCCAGAGAAAGATAGGGTTCTGGTTGATGCACCCCTGAGTCTTAGAACAAGCAGTAATGCAGTTATAGCAAATAAAGCCATGCGAGAGTGTTACTTGGAGAATTTAGCGTGGGCTTGTGATTTGGCAAAAGCACACGCAAAGGACGTATTGATTGAGCCTATTAATACGAGGGACATACCGCATTTCTTTTTAAATAAACAAATCGATGCGCACAACATTATTATGGAATTAGGACGTTCTAATTTAAAGGTTCAAATGGATTTGTTCCATTGTCAAATTGTAGAGGGTGATTTGGCAGCTAAGATCGCTGAATACTTGCCCAGCGGCAGAGTGGGTCATTTTCAAATCGCCGGTGTACCCAAAAGGCATGAGCCAAGCACAGGAGAATTGAACTATCCAATGCTCTTTGATTTGATCAACGATTTGAGCTTTGAGCACAAATGGGATGGATGGATTGGGTGTGAATATAACCCCCTTAAAGGGGCCGAGAAGGGTGGAACTTCGGCGGGCTTGACATGGCTTAGAGATTATCAAAATTCAAAAAAATGAAACTCTATTCATTTGATCTTTACTGTCCCTCCCCTGTTAATTAAGTTAGAAGTGATTCATATAATGG
>Ga0208618_1001001_pt1 | contig 11779 bp, 12 predicted proteins | sample CryBogCBE18Jul08_FD_184585 | JGI IMG/M metagenome (GOLD analysis project Ga0208618, IMG submission 184585) | Freshwater microbial communities from Crystal Bog, Wisconsin, USA - CBE18Jul08 (SPAdes) | ecosystem: Environmental > Aquatic > Freshwater > Lake | place: Crystal Bog, Wisconsin, USA...
CATCAAGACTCAAACCAGATCGTTAAAGATTTGCCTTATGGCAAACAACGACTTGTTGAAATTGCCGTTGCGTTGGGTTTGAAGCCGAAAGTCTTGCTCCTTGATGAACCTGCCGCCGGTGTACCCTCGATGGAAACGGACAAGATATTGAGTGCGCTTGATTCATTGCCCAAAGACATGGCCATTATGATCATTGAGCATGATATGGATTTGGTCTTTAAGTTTGCCAATGAGATTACTGTATTGGTTCAAGGTGAGGTGTTATGCCAAGGTTCACCCAATGAAATTGCCAATGACAAAAGAGTTCATCAAGTCTATCTTGGAGAGCCCCATGTCTAACTCTAACAGTTCGCCTTTATTGACTGTTGAAAATTTGTACTCCGGGTATGGGGACACTCAAGTTATTGAAGGGGTAAGTTTTTCTATTCAGGAGCGTGGCTCCCTGGCAGTTCTTGGTCGCAATGGTGTAGGTAAAACGACGTTATTGTCTACCCTGATGGGGCACACGACGATGAAATCGGGTGCCATCACTTATCGAGGTCAGAGAATTGAGCATTTGCCACCCCATGCACGTTCACAATTGGGAATAGGCTATGTGCCGCAAACCAGGGATATTTTTGCCTCATTGAATGTGGAAGAAAATTTGTTGGTTGCTCAGCGTAAAGGCCCATGGACTCTAAAGCGGGTGTACGAGCTATTTCCTCGTCTGCAAGAGAGAAGAGAAAACATGGGCAATCAGCTCTCGGGTGGAGAGCAACAAATGCTGGCCATCGCCCGCTCACTCATGACGAATCCGGAAATACTTTTACTCGATGAGCCAATGGAGGGCTTGGCGCCTGTCATCGTTGAAATGCTTTTGACTGTCCTTAGAAAACTCATCACCGAGGAGGCTTTAACGGTTATTTTGGTTGAGCAGTCCATGAAGTTGGCTCTTGGTGTTACCCAAGAGGTGATGGTCCTCAATAGAGGAATGGTCTCTCATCAAGGTCTGAGTGAGGATTTATTGAGAGATGATGAGTTGCTGGCGCAGTTGGTGATAGCACATTGAGCTCAGCCATCTGAAGATTAAATACGCTAGGTGTGCTCATTGTTTTTTGAGCCAAAAAACTCATACGATTTAAATATTGGTCTATTGTTATAGGGGAAACCCATAACCACTATTGATGTAAAGACAGACCTAAAAATACCCACTGAGAGTTATGATCATTGGCTTCTTGAGGACCATTTAAACTCTGCGAGGTGGTGGTATGGAATCCAATTGTAGTCGAGACGAACAACGCCGCCAACTGATCAGGTGGCTCGCTGGCAGTCCTTTGCTTGGGTTAGCGGGCCCAAGTTCGCTCTTTGCTCAAGAATTGGGTAGGCGCCCTGACCCTATGGTCTGGACATCGAACACGAATATTGATGATTTGATCAAAAGCCCTGCAGAAGCCATCAACGTGTTCGATTTTGAACCGGTTGCTTTTAAAAATGTACCTCGTGCACATTTTGGCTATATGGCCTCAGGCATTGACGACGAAGTCACCTTGCGTGCGAATCGCCAAGGGTTCTTGAAGTATCAGTTAAGACCAAGAAGGCTTCGTGACGTAAGCTCAATCGACACGAGCATCACACTTTTGGGCGCTAAATGGAAAACGCCAATCATCATGGCTCCAACGGGTGGGAACAAGGCCTACGATCCTGAAGGTGAGTTAGCGGTGTGTCGGGCTGCTAAAAATGGCGGCTACTTGAATGTTCTCTCCAGTGCTGCTTCCACTTCAATTGAAGATGCAATCGAAGCAAGGCAAGGCGATGTTTGGTATCAGTTGTACGCCACTTCAAGTCTAGAGGTGGCAAAAAAGGTTGTCACACGTGTGTCACGTGCTGGAGCGCCCGTTTTAGAAATTACCATCGATCGAAATGGGGGGCGAAATCAAGAGACCTTTTTCCGATTGAGAAAGCAAGATCCACGGACATGCTCCACTTGTCATGTCAATGGCCCAGGAACCGCTCAAGAGCGTCCCAATTTTGATGGTATTGACATGACAAATGTCAAAAGTATGCAATCATCAAATATGACTTGGGATTTCATCAAGCAAATGCGAGATACCACGAAGATGAAAATCGTTCTTAAAGGTATCTTGACTGCTGAAGATGCTTTATTGTGTTTGAAGTATGGTGTGGATGCAATTCACGTCTCCAATCATGGCGGACGAAGCGAGGACGGTGGACGTGGTGCAATTGAGTGTTTACCGGAAATTGCACGGGTGGCGAGAGGAAAAATCCCCATCATTTTTGACAGCGGTGTTCGCCGGGGCAGTGATATTTTTAAAGCCATGAGCTTGGGTGCCAATGCCGTATGTATTGGACGACCTTATTTGTGGGGATTGGGTGCATTTGGGCAGCCAGGCGTAGAGAAGGTTTTGCAGATATTGAAGACCGAATTTGAGGGCATCATGCAACAAATGGGAGCATCAAAAGTTGCTGATATTGTTCCAAGCATGGTGATCAAGGGATGAAAAAATGCGCTTAGTTTTTTCATTGGTGCTCTTTCTGCTTTTTAATTCTTATGCCTTGGGTGCTGAATCCATCAAGGTGCTGACAGCAGGAACTTTTAAGCAAGTGCTAGTTGAGTTGTCGTCTGAGTTTCATGAACAATTCAAGGTAGATGTTCAAATTGAAAATGAAACTGCTGGCGTACTTTTAAAAAAAATTGCCGCAGGAGAGAATTTTGATGTGGTGGTTTTAACGCCCAGCGCCCTCAAAGACATCTCCGTTTCTCAAAAAATTGATTCAACCAGTATTCACCCACTGGGTCGAGTCGGTATTGCTGTCGCCGTGAAAAACGGACATGCTCTTCCCAAAATAGGCAGCGTTGGTGACTTTTTTAAGACCCTGATGGAGATTAAAAATGTGGCCTACATTGATCCCGCAAGCGGTGGGTCCAGTGGAATCTATTTAGAAGGCCTTTTTCGGCAAAAGGGTCTATTGGAGCAAATTCGTGGTAAGGCCATATTAGTGCACGGCGGTTTAGTCGCTGAAAAATTAGTCACTGGCGAGGCAGAGTTGGCCATACATCAAAAAAGTGAGCTATTACAAGTTCCTGGTATTACGATTGTGGGACCACTTCCAGATGAAATTCAGAACTACACAGACTACAGTGTGGCTCTGAGTCGAACATCACAAGAAAATAAGAATGCTCAATTATTTCTTCAGATGCTCGTGTCAAATAAAAGCAAAGACGTGTACAAGTCACGTGGAATTGATGTGTCCGAATGAAAAGTGTTAAATGCCTCTTTATATTGTCTGTGGTTTTGCTGCAGTCATGTGCTTCAACTGGAACTCGTTACAACACGGATTTGAAAATTCCACAGCTAATGGAGTGGGTGGTGGATCCCGCAGCCGATGCTATATTTGATTCAGTCGGCTGGGTGAGTAACGAAAACGGAATGACAGAAAAATCACCCAAAACAGATGAGGAATGGGATCAATTGAAAAATCAAGCAGCCGTCTTGATCGAAAGCGGAAATTTACTCATGCTTGATGGTCGCGCCTTAGACAAAGGGGATTGGTTTAAATTTGCCCGTGCTTTGAGCGCTGCAGGCCAAAAAACTCTTGATTCGATCATTGCACATGATAAGGAGGAGCTATTTAAAAACGGTTCAATGATGGACACAGTTTGTGAGAATTGTCACCTTAAATATGCTTATCCACAATGATCGATACTCTTCAATATTTTAAGCTGAAGTGCTCGGATTTTTTGTGAGCGCTTTAACAGATTAACAATGTATTTATGAATAATGCTTCGCTCTTAGAATTTTGTAATTGGCTTGAAGAAACTGATCTCAGTCAAGCCATACAAGTCAATAATTGGATTGTGCCACTCGTGCAGATTCTCCATATATTTGCTGTGTGTGCAGTCAGTGCCTCTCTACTTTTGGTATGTCTGAAAATTTTTAATCGTTTCATGGTGGGAAAAACTCTTAACCATACCATTGCTCGATTTGAAGCTGTGATTGCCCCTGCTTTGGTGGTTTTACTTCTTACGGGTACGGTGTTGATCATTGGTGAGCCATCCCGCTCTTTGGCCAATTGGGTATTTCAGCTCAAAATGGTATTGCTTTTGAGTTCAATTGTATTTTTTTATTGGATTAAAAAAATATCTGTAGATGAGCAGTACGTGGACTCATCGACATCTTCCATTTCTATTGTCAATGAAAAAAGCTTGGCGTTTGTACTTTTGATCAATTTGATTTTGATCATTTTTGCAGGCCGCTGGATTGCTTACACTTAAAAATGCAATATTTAGACACTCTTTTCAGGGCTCTGCACGACTCTAACTTGGCCAACAATGTTCGTGAAAACGAATTATTGTTTCCTTGGATCGAGAGTTGTCATATTTTGACAGTTTCTTGGGTGATGGGTTCTATCGCCTACGTGGACTTGAGAATATTGGGGTTGTTTGGGCTTGATGAAAATGTTGATTCATTCAATAAAAATATTTTGCCCATAACTTGGATAGCATTTTTCCTCTCTTGCGTGACGGGCATCATTTTGTTCGCTTCCAATGCTTTGAACTATTCCAATAATATATATTTTCAAATCAAGATGGTCATGTTGGTTTTGATTGGGGTCAATATGACTTTATATCAATTCATTTTTAAGAAAAAAAATGATCCACTTGAGAATCTTGCGTTTGAGATCTCGCACATCCAAAGTACAAAGGCGTTTTGTTTGATCTCGCTTATTTGCTGGTTGATTGTGGTGGTCATGGGTCGTTTGATTGGTTTTACACTAGAGTTAACGCTTTCATAAAAATTAACGGGGAAAGTACACATGATAGATTGTTCACTTAGACGCTTTCAAATCAATATAAATCTTGGTTTGATGTTGGCAATGTTTTTTTGTAGTCTTTTTGCAAGAGCAGCAAGCGTTGACAAGTACGATCCGCCTACGCTTAAGGACTGGACCAACATTGCCGCTCTACCCGACTGGTCTGGTTCTTGGAATCCGAAAATTACCGACCAAGATATGCAGCAAAAAACCAATCCACCTCCCTGGAATGCAAGGTCGGCAGCGACCATCAAATTCCAATACGCAGAGGAAGCTGCTGGTAGGCCCACGCCTTTGTTTGTGAACTGTTTACCCGAAGGCATGCCGTCTTGGATGCTGATCTCTCACAACGCAATGGAGATCTTGTTCACGCCGGGTCGTGTTACTTTACTGGGTGAATCCGATGGCAATAGAATTCGGCGAATTTATACCGATGGGCGCAAACACCCAGATGATCCAGATCCGACTCTTCATGGCCACTCGATTGGTCACTGGGAGGGAGATACATTGGTCGTGGACACGGTAGGAATTATTCCCCAGTCCTTGCTGGCAGTTTCTGAGGCTGAAGGGGTACCCAGCAATGGGGATATGAGAGTGGTGGAGAGAATTCACCTACAAGGGCCAGATATTTTGGCAGATGATTTGGAAATATTTGCACCCAATGTACTTACCAAGCCTTGGAAAACAACTCGTTTATTTTTTAGACAGCGTGCCAAAAAATACGATATTGTTGAAGGCATTTGCTTAGAAGGATCCTATATCCCTAAAATTGACAAAAACGGGGACGCTGTTTACGAACAAATTCAATATGACGTTGGTGGCAATAGAACAGTCACCAATAAATAAGACAACGACATTCAAGGAAATTTAAAAATGATTACATTTAAAGCAACTAAACGCAACTTGTTGAAATTGGTGTTTTTGACCAGTCTCATGGGCACAGTTCCTTCATTTGCTCATCACTCGACCACTATGTTTGATCACAATAAAAGTGTGGTTTTGAATGGTGTTGTCAAAGAGGTTCAATGGACCAATCCTCATGTCGGTATTTTTGTCACAGGTGCAACACAACCCAATGAAGAGCCAGCGGTGTGGCTCATGGAGATGACCAGTCCTGGCAATTTGGTGCGCGATGGCTGGAAGAGAACATCCATCAAGGCGGGAGATAAGGTTGAAGTCTCATTTAGCCCTTTGCGAAATGGAAGTAAAGGTGGTGCTCTGAAAAAAATCACCCTGATCGATACGGGTGAGTCCTTCACTACCAACATTCGATCAGCAGAACGAGCCAATTTGGAGTAATCGTCACTTATTGTTACCAAGGTGGGCTAGACTCCTTATTTGAGCTCCCATCCTTGTTTGATTCAAGCGCTTTGACCTTGGGCTTGAAGGGTAAGATACGCCAATTGGCTTTTTCACTGAAGTTGCTTCAGTGTTTTTTTGCTAGAGGGTGGCCCAATTTATATTATGGGTCACTCAAATCATTACACATTGCAATCGCCCTGAACTCATCAGCATTTTTTAATCAAGTTAAAGTTGATGCTTGACTTAAGTGTTCATCTCAAGACGGTGCTTAAAAGTTACAATCTTGTTGTCGATTGATCAATGTATGCTGGCTTGCTCGCTTGATTGAGCGTTTGCTAGTTATTTTGAAACCCCACATTGATATCTTCTAGAAAGCAACCCATCTCACTTGATGGGACTTGGTTTGACAGTGTTATTTAAATACAGTACCGTTTAATTTGAGATTGATGTGATTTGGAGAACCCATGACATTGTTGACGAATTTGAGAGCCGTTTTAGCCATTTGCACTTTAATAGGTACTGCGTTACCGTCCTTTGCAGCCGAGAACAATTATCCCAACAAGCCTTTGAAGATGATTGTTCCTTATGAGCCTGGGGGTGGGGTTGACATCATGGGCAGACTATTGGCTAGGCATTTGTCTACGACCTTGGGTCAATCCATTTTCATCGACAACAAGCCTGGTGGAGGAGGCGTGGTGGGTACACAAGCGCTGGTGAACGCCGCTCCCGATGGTTACACCATCATTTTGGCTTCAACTTCACCCATTGTGGTCGCACCTTTTTTGGTCAAGAAATTGACATACAACCCTCAAAAAGACTTGATCCCTGTAAGCCTTGTGGCCAACAATCCTGCGATTCTTTTGGTTGAGCCCAATTCGCCGTTTAATAACTTGGCACAAATTATTGCTAAAGCAAAGGCAGAGCCTGGGCAGCTGACCTTCTCGTCTTCTGGAATTGGCGGAACTGGCCATTTGTCTGCTCAGTTGTTAAAGTTATTGGCAGATGTTGACTTGCGTCACATTGCTTATAAAGGAACTGGACCGGCTACGATGGCTTTGATGAGCAATCAAGTTGATTTGTCCTTTACGGACTTATTGGCTGGGATGAAGTTTGCTAAAAACGGACAGCTCAAAGCGATTGCGGTGACGTCTGCTGAGAGATTGCCCATGTTGCCTCAAGTACCCACAATGTCTGAGACTGTACCTGGCTATGTTGCAGGTGTTTGGTATGGGGTTTTTGTGCCCAATAAAACTGCGCCGGAGATTGTCAATGCTTTGAACCAAGCCATCGCAAAAACACTCAAATCTTCTGAGATGGTCAATGCTCTAGGGCAAGATGGAGTGACCCCTTTGGGGACTTCACCGGAGAGTTTTAAAAAGTTCATTGCCGAGGAAACCGAACGCTGGGGCTCTGTGATCCGCAAAACGCATGTTGAAAGTGAGTAAAACATCAAGCGCACTGTCACAAGTACACAGTGCGCATTGACTCGTCAGCTTATTAATTTCTGATATCTTGAATGAACCACTCCAAAGGCAGTTGCATACCCAGACCTTGCTCTTTGGCTTTTTTGTAGACTAAGCCACCCACGGATGAGAACTGAACTCCCCAGTTGCCAACGGTGTAATAAAAAGTGATGTCTGATTCGTTGCGTCTTCCTGCGGCTTTTCCCGAAATTACATCGGTGTAAGTGGGCCAAAGTTCTGTTTGGATACGTTGATGCTTGGCTTTGGGTAATCGCTCTTGCTCCTTGGCTGTCCCTCCCACAAAAGCACCAGGACTGCCAGAGATGCCTTTTCTGAAAACTGAGGTTTCAGCCATGGGCAAATCTTCTCGGCCTTGTTGAATTCTGACATCAAAGCGTTCAACCACCTCGGGGCTCAATTCGCGCGGTGTTAGAACAACCACATGCATTCCAGGCTCAAGCCATTGAGGCTCAAGAACTGGAGTCATGCTGTCAGTGCAGGTGGCCACGATATCCACACCCCTGACGGCTTCTTGTGGGCTGTCAACAGCTTGAACCTCAATGTGAAAACGAGTTTGCATCTCTAAAGCGAATTTAGACCGATTCTCCAGTGAACGGCTATATACCTTCACTTTTTTAATATCACGTACACACGCAATGGCTTCAAAAAATGTTCTCGCCATGCCACCAGACCCAATCATGCCTACTGTGCTTGAGTTTTTCCGAGATAGAAGATTGGTACCAATCCCCGCTGCTCCACCCACTCGCATGTGCTGTAAATGGCCATCGTTCATGATCGCCAGGGGTTGCCCGTTTTGGGTGCTGTAGAGAAAAACCAAGCCACAATAAGTGCCGGGTTCAATGCAGTATTTTTGCTCGGACCCGCCAGTGGCGAGGTCCTTGGGCCACACCAAGATATCAGATTTCAATCTCACCGCAAATATGCCATCGTTGGCTCCTTCCACCGAGCCCCAGCGGTAGTAGCCATCCTCGCGCTCGCAAGGTACATACATATCAAGTCGCGGACGGCCGACGGCTTGACCTGTTAAAAGCTCTCCGAAGGCTTTTTCTTGTGCTGCAATGCACTCTTTCATGGTGAGAACTTGCTCGACCACTTTGTTGTCAATCAATAACATGGGGCTTTCCTTGGGGAAGATCAATTCAAGCAGATTTTAGTCTTTAAGTTCTGGTTGAATCTTGCTCTGCACCACAGGCCTTGCCTTTTTAAGTGACCCTGAACTTCGCAACTTGGGTCTAGTGCAAAGGGCATGATAAGCACTTCAAAGTGCTCTTCTGGTGAAAATAAGGAGAGGGTAGGATGGTTGAGCAAAAAGGGTACAAAAATATCACTCAAAAACTGTGCTGGCGAAGAGTTCATTCACCGTGTCAGTTGGCCGCAGATGGTCTATGCGTTTGAGAAAAGCGTCAATTTGATCTGAGCGAAGGCGCCTAGCATTCAATTGTCGAAATTTATCCATCACCTCTTGGGTGCTCATTGGATTCAAGGGGTGACCTAATGCGCGGTTGATCTGAGCTCGGTAAGTTTGGCCACTCTGCGTTTTGATCTCCATCACACATGGCGTCGACTCAGGAAAAGATGCGCTCAGCAAAGGATCCTCCTGAATCACAATTCGTTGTGCGAGAGCAAGGATTTGGGGATCCTGAAGCCTTGCGGGCTCATAGATACCGAGGCTGAAAGCGCCATCAATCAACACAGCAGCCACACTCCAAGGCATGCTGTGATCCGCTGTTTCTCGAGTAAGGGGTCGCCATTTTTCTTGACCACTGCCCACCTCTTGAAGAGCGAATTGATATGTGCTGATTGTCACCGATTCAATGGTTTGATCGCCAACCTCGCGAGCAAGTTCAATGGCTGCCATGATGGGTGTCTGACAGTGGTATTCGCACACAAAATACTTCATATGGGCGAGCTGAAAAGGTGAATTCAATGCAGGCAATGGATTGGTGGTGTCGAGTTCCGGCCAGTGGGTCAACCCCCATAAGCCTCTCTCACCCTCAAAGGGCGCAGAGGGGGCAGTCATTCCTAGGCTTGCCAAGCGAGCTGCAAAAACCCCTTGTTTTGCGGCATACCCGGATGCAGCCGATTTCCACATGCTGAGTGCCCCGCTTCTGGCCACGCCAAGTGAGAGGCTTGAGCTCACCACCATGGACAATGCATGCGCCATGGACTGCTCATCGAGCCCTAATAAGTGAGCCCCGCCTAGGGCACTGGCAAAACTGACATAACAAGTGTTGTCCAGTCCGTGATTTCTTAATGCGCTGGCTTTAAAAAAACGCCAATAAAAATCATAAGCCACGCTCAAAGACGCACAAAGCTCATCAAGGCTGCTACCATGCTCTTGCCCCAAGGCCAATAATGCAGCCCAGCAATCGCTAGGATGTCCTCCACCACCTGGATAGGTATCCGCTCCGTCTAGACACCGGATCATCACGCCATTGGTGAATGCAGCCATCTCATCTTGCGTGGTAAGGGATGTGCCAATCAGTTGACATGGCCCTAAATAGCTTCCAGTTTGAACCATTTGTTTGGCGATCAAATAAGCCCTTTGATCCATGGCTGCCAAAGCCACGCCAGCCACGTCAATCCATCGGCGTTTGAATTCTTCAAACACACTAGGACCCGTGTTTTGGTGGGCTTGCGAGTGGTAGAACTTGACAATGGTGTTGAGAGTATTGTCCATTGAAGTGAAAGGTAGCCACGATTTTTGGGCGTGGACCTCTGAACTCCTCGTTTGAGTGAAAGATTGGGTTGATCCAGTTTAATACCTTTTCTACCCGGTATGACGGCGGTGACACTTTAGGGGTAATCCATAGGCAAACGGAGTGACTGTATAAGTCTTGAGAACATAAAATTGGGGCTACCGCTGGCGCTGTCTTGAATGCACGAGATGGCCACAATCTGAGCACGGTAGCTCGATTTTTATTTTTTGAAGATTTTCTATGCGAACACCCCCCTCGATCAAGGTTGTGCTGATTGCGAGCAGCCTTCTTTTTTGTGAGTCAATGATGGCTCAATCTGTAGCACCTGAGGCGACACCCTCCGTGAGCGCTCCATCTGGTCGAGAATTACTCCAAAGTAAGTGTGGCCAGTGTCACACTGATTCCATGTGGCGTGATCAAAGACAAGACTCGAAAGCGTGGGAAGCAACGCTATACCGCATGATGGGGCGAGGGGCAGTTTGGAGCGCTGACGATATTGTCTCCATGGCTGGTTTCTTGGGCACTGAGTTCGGTCCACAAGTACCCAAAGCCAAGCGTTGATCACTGACCAGGGTCAGTGAATCATCCATTTCGGCTTGAACATATTTATAAACAGTTAAGGTGAACCCATGAGAGAACTGGTCGGTCAATATTTGGCGCAAACCATATCAAGGCGGGGATTTTTAGACAACTTGAAGGCCGCAGGTCTCACTGTAGCTGCTGCCGAAGGGGTCTTATCCAGTCTGAACGCAAGCGCACAATCAGCCAGCGCATCGAGTCCTTCGCTATCCCCTTCCGGTACCTCTAGCGCCTCAACTCCTGCACCTGTCAGAACCTTCCAAGGCACTGGTGGCGCTTGTTTTGCTGAACAGTTGATTGCTTGTGGCGTTAAATACGTGTTTGGCAACTCAGCCAGTGAGGATGCACAGTTTTATGATGCGTTGGTCGATAGACCTCAGTTGAATTACATCTTGACCCCCCACGAGGGGCCTGGTGCAGCGATGGCAGCGGGATACATCAAGGCTTCACAGCAACCCGCGATTGTCATGCAAGCCGGCTCAGTGGGGCTCATGAATGCCATGGGACAAATCTTCAATGCTTATAAAGAACAAACCCCTTTGGTGGTTTATTCCTACCGTACAGACCAGTCTAAGCGAGCTGGGCGTGATGGTTTTGAAGAAATTGCCAATCAAGAGCAAGTGGTCCAACCTTTGACCAAGTATTCTTGGATGGCCAGAGGCTCATCCATGATTGCAGAGACCGTTCGGCATGCCTTTAAGTCCGCTTGGACTCCACCGCATGGACCGTCTTATCTCACATGGCATTCGGATTACACAGAAGAGAAGACGCGTACCGAAATCATTGACCAAAGTCATTTTGACACTCGCATGCGAGTGAGGCCCAATCCCAGCGAAATTGAAAAAGCAGCACAAATGCTTTTAGATGCAAAAATGCCTGTGCTGATTGTGGGTGACGAAGTTT
>Ga0208618_1001005_pt1 | contig 11759 bp, 11 predicted proteins | sample CryBogCBE18Jul08_FD_184585 | JGI IMG/M metagenome (GOLD analysis project Ga0208618, IMG submission 184585) | Freshwater microbial communities from Crystal Bog, Wisconsin, USA - CBE18Jul08 (SPAdes) | ecosystem: Environmental > Aquatic > Freshwater > Lake | place: Crystal Bog, Wisconsin, USA...
CTGCAACTCGGAGACGTCGCATAGCCCGGTCGAGTGCGCCTCACTGCTAACGAGGTAAGGGGTAAAACCCTTCAAGAGTTCAAATCTCTTCGTCTCCGCGATAGTCTTCAACCATCTCTGGCCATGCAACTTGAGGAGCACTGAAGTGAAACGTTTCACCACGATCGCTCTCTCAGTCGCCGCCGCATCGCTCACTTCCTTCACAGTCGCACACGCAAGCATGGGCACTCCTACCAAGCCGCCACTTGCCGTTGGCCAAGGTGCAGCTGCACCTGATGGTGGTTCATTCCTTAACTCACCGATTCCTGCCAATATCTTGAAGATTCCACTCGTTGATAGCGCTGGTAAGACTTTTACCCTTGGCTCGCTCAAAGGCCAGACTCTTGTGCTTTCAAATTTCTTAACATCCTGCCACGAGATCTGCCCGATGACTTCGATCAGTATGCGCAATATTGGTGATGCGGTAGCGACTTCCGCAGTAAAGAGTAAGGTGAAAGTACTCGAGATAAGTGTCGACGGTGCTCGTGATACGCCATCACGACTCACCGCTTACCAAGCGCTATTCCAAGATAAGAACTGGACACTTGCCGCAGGAACCGATTCGAATCTGCAGAAAATTTGGGCCTACTTTGGATCTAGCAATACCAAGACTGCTTACTCAGCAACCGAGAAGAAGAGTCTTCCGCTTGATTGGCAGACCGGAAAGCCAAGTGAGTACGACGTCACTCACACTGATATGGTGATCATTATCGATGGCAAGGGCACGTGGTCGTGGCTCGATCTCGGCAATCCAAATCCTGGTAAGGCAGTAATTCCCGCAAAGTTAAAGAAGTATTTAAGTGCCGATGGCTTAAATAACCTCGCAAAACCACAAGAGCCAAGCTGGGATGTGAAGGCTGTTCTATCAGCACTTTCGAGCATCACTGGCACAAAGATCGGGTAAGGAAGAAGCCCCTTAAACCTGCTTGGCTGTTGTACCCTGCAGGAATGTCTACTACTTCACGCACACCAATGATTCTTGATTGCGATACCGGTGTTGATGACACCATGGCAATCATGCTCGCCTGTCTTGCCCCTGAGATCGAACTCGTTGGAGTGAGCACCATTTGGGGAAATGTTCACACCCCGATTGCCACACGTAATACCCTCAACATCTTGGCGATGTTTGGCAAGGGTGATGTACCGGTAGCGCATGGCGCAGAAGGACCGATGAATGGCGATATCGCCGATCCTGCCTACTTTGTTCATGGCGATGATGGTCAGGGCAACAAAGGTATGAAGGCTAATTACGGCAAGGCGATTGATATGTCTGCCGCGGAATTTATTGTCGATGCCTGCCGCAAGCGCCCTGGTGAAATTGAATTGGTACCGGTCGGGCCGCTCACAAATATTGCGCTCGCTCTCCAACTAGAACCTAATCTCCCAAATCTTGTTCGTGGTGTCACCATCATGGGTGGAACCGCACTTACCCCAGGAAATGTGACACCAGTTGCTGAAGCAAATATCTGGCACGATCCAGAAGCAGCTGACATCGTCTTCCGCGCACAGTGGCCGATCACGATGGTTGGTCTTGATGTGACCATGAAGGTACTTCTTGAGCCACGTCACTTTGAAACCATGCGCAATGGTGGCGGAATATCACAATACATGGCGCGCATTACTCAGTTCTATACCGACTTCTACGAGAAGTTCACATATAACAAGCCACTCACCACCATGCATGATGCAATCGCTGTTGCACTTGCTGCCGGTCTTGTTAAGGCGAAGGTCTCACCATTGGTAAATGTCGAAGTGGATATCACCAACGGTCCCGCTCGCGGACAAACAATCTGCGATCTCCGCGGTGTCTATATGAACTTCCCACCACAAGAAGGCGCACATTGCCACGTTCCACTCGAATTGGAAGATGGACTACCTGATTACTTCACCAATCTGCTCGCAGCAGCGGGGGATCCAACAGTTAATGTTGATTAATTTGTTTTAGGTTATTCAGTAAGTTATTGGAAGCTGCGGTTTCCCGGATTCAACCCATTGACTCAACACACCTGGCGAGAAGAGTTCGGCAAGAACCATTTCGGCTGCGCCGCGTAGTCCAACTTCGTCCTTCACATCACCTAATCGAATCTCGAGGTCGCGAGTAGCCAGAGGCAATGAACGGCGATAAACAGTCTCGCGAACAGAGGCAAGAAGTAGGTTCCCAGCAGAGGAGACGCCGCCTCCGATAACCACAAGCGATGGATTGTAGAAATTAATGATGGTGGCTAGTACTTGGCCGACCTGCCGGCCAGCCTGCGAAATGGCATCTACAGACCAGGCGTCGCCATTTCGTGCGCCATCTGTGACATCTTGCCCAGTAAGTACCTTGTTCTTCTTGAGTCGATCAGCGAGAAATACGCTCTTATTAGTCTCGACTGCCAGCTTTGCATCGCGTGCAAGTGCAGCACCACCAGCGATAGCCTCTAGACAACCAATATTTCCGCAACGACAGATAATTGTTGTGGGCTCACTCACTGCAATATGTCCAATGTCGCCAGCTGAACCTTGTGCACCACGATGAATTACGTTGTGGCTGATAATTCCAGCTCCGATACCAGTACCAATCTTGATGTAAATCAGTTCTTTATGCTTCTCATCCGGATTGATTGCAGCTTCACCCAGTGCCATGAGATTTACATCATTATCAATCCAGACAGTGGCGTTGTACTTCTTCTCAAGTCGAATACGGAGTTCGTATTTATCCCAACCCGGCATAATGGGTGGGGACATCAATACGCCAGTTGCAAATTCAACTGGGCCAGGCAAACCAATACCGACTCCCCACAATGGTGCCGACTCTTTAGCTGCAATCTTGTCAAAGACCTTCTCTAGTTCAAGAAGAACTTTTTCAGGCCCCACTGAGATATCAATAGCAGTCTGGAAAATTTCACTTGCATTTCCAAGAAGATCAGTTCGTGCAATTGTCATTCCAGTAGCGCCAAGTGCAGCAACAAGAAGATATCCACTATCTTTATTAAATTCTAAGAGTCGTGGTACGCGGCCACCGGTTGAGGAGCCAAAGTTTCCTTCGCTTATTAAATTTAATTTCAATGCAATATCAACATGCTTTGCAACGAGAGTTCGACCAAGTCCTGTAGTTCGTGCAATTTCAGGTCGAGTAGAAGTGACAGAGGCACGAAGTCCAATCAAAACCTTTGAGAGTGATTGTGGATCGTCGACAACAACAGGGCTCTTGCTGCGCTTAGCAACAGTTTTACCCGCCATATCGCCCCCCTTAACTCCCAGCTCAAGCCAATTGCGCCTGGCCTGGGAGGAATCCTCCCGCCTTTCACGCTCAAAAGCTCCATTACTTCCGCTGCGAACTTTATAACAATTGCATAACAAAACGCAATCAAAGCATAAAACTACTTGACTTAGGTTTTTTTAAACATAAGTATTCAGGTACTGGAAAGGAGCAAGGCAATGAAACTCGGATATCAAACCATCACATGGGGCGGCGTCGTAGGTCAGGCACAAGGGGTCACATCCATTAAGGATCTCTTCTATCAGACATATGGCAACACCGAAAAGGCAGTCCAGGACATCGCAAGTGTCGGCTACGAAGGCATCGAGATCTTCGACGGCAACTTAGCTGAATATGCCGGCAAGCCTAAAGAATTTAAGGCACTTCTCGCCAAGAACAACATCACATTGGTCAGCGTCTATACCGGGGCCAACTTCATCTATGACGAGATACTTGACGATGAATTCCACAAAATTGGAAAGGCCATTGAACTCGCAAAGCAGTTCGGTGCAATCAATTTGATCGTTGGCGGCGGAGCCCAGCGCGCCTCGGGAATCCGCGAAAGTGATTACCAGAAGCTTGCTACCCAACTTGATCGCGTCACTGATCTTGCAGCTGCGGCTGGCCTTACAGCATGCTTCCATCCACACCTCACGACTATTGTCGAAGGCCCTGAACAACTTGCCAAACTCATGGCACTTTCAAAGATCTCATTCTGTCCCGATACCGCACACCTTGCTGCTGGCGGTGGCGATCCTGCTGCACTGATTCGTCAGTATCCAGATCGCGTCCGTCACGTACACCTCAAAGATTTCCAAAAGAGTCCGTTCGCATTCTTGCCACTTGGCAAAGGCGAACTCAACTTCACCGATATCTTCGCGGCTCTTAAGGAAGTTAACTATCAAGGCTGGGCAGTAGTCGAGCTCGATGGTTATGACGGAGATCCAAAGGATGCCGCAGCAATAAGCATGAAGTTCATCAAGGAACACCTTGGTTAATGGCGTAAGTAGCTCGTTTCAAAAAATAAATATCACAACCAAAAAGGAGAAAGAATGACATCTATCAAGAAGAAGGCGCTTGTTGCAGCCGCAGTTCTCGCGGTTTCATCATTTGCCTCAATTAGCTCGGTTTCAGCAGGACAGACAGCCTCACAGATTGCCAAGGCTGGTCTTGCCGAACTCGCATCAGGAAAGGTCTACTCGACCGGTCCAAATGGAGAAGCTGCTGCCTCGGCAGACTCTCTTACATTCACAGATGCAGAACTTGCAAAGATCAAGGCGCTCAAGGCAACTGCTGCGATCGCTCTTCACCTCACTTCAGACTGGACCAGCGGACAGCTTGCCGGACTTAAAAAGGAGTTTGCAGTTCTAGGTATTACTATCGTTGGAACTACTCAGGCAGATTTCAAGGCTGATACCCAAGTTTCGCAGATCCAGACTTTGATGGCTAAGAAGCCTTCGGTTCTTATCTCGATCCCAGTGGATAGCCAAGCTGAAGCAACAACATATAAGGCTGTCGCCGCCGCCGGAACAAAGATCGTCTTCATGGATAACGTTGCTAACGGTATGACCGCTGGCAAGGATTACATCTCAGTTGTTTCTGCAGATAACTATGCAAACGGTGCCGCTTCTGCTTACCTCCTTGGCAAGCAACTCAATGGCAAGGGCACAATTGCAACAATCCACCACGCAGCAGATTTCTGGGTAACCAAGCAGCGCTGGAATGGTTTCAAGGAGACAATCACTTCTAAGTTCCCTGGTATCAAGATTGTTGATGACAAGGGAATCTCTGGACCAGATTTTGCTGGCGATGCACAAGCTGCAGCAACTGCAATCTTGACCAAGAATCCAAATATCAGCGCTATCTGGGCTGTCTGGGATACACCAGCAGAAGGTGTTATGGCGGCACTTCGTGCAGCAGGAAACACAACAACAGTTATCGCAACTGAAGATCTCGGTGCAAACGTTGCAATCTCACTCGCTAAGGGCGGACCAGTAACAGGTCTTGGCGCACAGCGTCCATACGATGCCGGTGTTGCAGAAGCAAAGCTTGCTGCATACGGACTCATTGGAAAGACTGCTCCAATCTACGTTGCGATGCCAGCTCTTGCAGTTGACCACAACGGTGTATTGGCTGCATGGCGTACGGTTTACTCCGCTGCTCCATCAGATGCTCTACGCAGTTCATTCAAGATCGGCAAGTAACCGGTCACATTGATTAAAAGGCACCTGCCGCCGCTTAAGGTGGTGGCAGGTAGCCTCATCACAAACATCCAATAACTTTCAGGAGAGATCATGAAGAAGCTAAATGTCGCACTCATCGGTGCAGGGTTCATGGGTAAGGCTCACTCACTTGCCTACGTTGCAATGCCAATGTTCTTTCATCCGGCGCCGGCATACCCAGTTCGCAAGACCATTGTTGATGTCAACGACGCAGTGGCAGCAGAGGCCGCCATCCGCTTCGGCTTCGAGAAGAGCACAGGAAACTGGCAGTCAGTGATCGATGATCCTGAGATCGACATTATTGATATCGCAACCCCAAACCACCTCCATGCTGAGATCGCAATCGCTGCAGCAGCAGCTGGAAAACACATCATTTCGGAGAAGCCACTTGCTCGTAATGGCGCTGAAGCGAAGACCATGTATGACGCCGTGAAGAATGCCGGGATCGTCCATATGGTTGCCTTCAACTATCGCCGCACACCAGCAGTCGCACTTGCAAAGAAGTACATAGAAGAAGGCGCAATCGGCGATATTTTGAACTTCCGTGGTACCTATCTTCAGGATTGGTCAGCAGATCCAGATGGCCCACTCTCATGGCGCTTCCAGAAGGCAATTGCCGGATCAGGCTCGCTCGGAGATATCGGAACTCACGTCGTTGATATGGCCCGTTACCTTTGTGGTGAAATCTCTCAGGTAAATACTCAGCTCAAGACTTGGGTCACAAGCCGCCCAGTACAGAGCGGTACCGTCGACAAGCTCGGAACTGGCGCAAAGAACGCGGATGCACCACGTGCCGCAGTCGATGTCGATGATGAAGTTCTCTCACTCCTAGAATTTGAAAACGGAGCGATCGGCTCACTCGAAGCAACTCGTAATGCTCATGGCCGCAACAACTTCCTTACCTTCGAAATTCACGGAACACTTGGATCGATCTACTTCAACTACGAGCGCCGTGACGAGCTCCAGGTCGCTTTCGCAAAAGACCAGGGTGATCGCAAGGGATTCCGGACTGTCTATACCGGTCCAGCCCACCCATATGGCGAAGGCCTATGGCCTATCCCAGCGCTGGGTATTGGATATGGCGAGACGAAGATCATCGAAGCTTACGATTTCATCAAGGCAATTGTTGAGGGCGGGGAAGTTTCACCTAACTTCAAGGATGGCTATCAGATCAACTTGATCGCAGATGCGATGGCTGAATCTGCTGCAAAGCGCGAGTGGGTCAGTGTTCCAAAAGTTACTGACTAAAAAGAACAATCTAGTCAGGCTATAAATTATAAAGGAAGAGAGGTGAGTTCCATGAATACCGTTGAAATGCAAAATATCAATAAGTCCTTCTTTGGAACTCGCGTTCTCAAAGATGTGAACTTCAGTGTTCGCCCTGGTGAGGTACATGCACTAGCCGGAGAGAACGGAGCCGGTAAGTCAACCTTGATGAAGATTTTGCAAGGTGTCTACACGATGGATTCGGGCTCAATCAAGGTAGCAGGTGAATCTGTTGAGATTCATTCCTTTCAAGATGCTCAACGCCACGGTATTGGCATGGTCTTCCAGGAATTCTCACTCATCCCAGAACTTACAGTCGCACAAAATATCTTCTTGAACCGCGAACCGAAGAACAAGATTGGCTTCATCGCTGACCGTGATTCAGCCAGACGTGCAAGCGCAGTGCTTCAAAGCGTAGGTATCGAAATTGATGTGACGGCCAAAGTTTCATCGTTAAGCCGTGCCTATCAACAGTTGACTGAAATCGCTAAGGCAATTGCAGCTGATGCCAAGATTTTGATTCTGGATGAACCAACAGCATCCCTTGCCAAGCACGAAGTTGATGCGCTCTTTAAAGTACTTAAGCAACTAACGGCCTCTGGTGTATCAATTATCTACATCAGCCACCGCATGGATGAGATCTACCAAATCTGTGACCGTATTACTGTGCTACGAGATGGCAACCTCGTCGCTGTAGAAACTCTGGCAGACATCACCCCTCAAGAAGTGATTGCGCATATCACCGGTCGTAAAGATGTTGAGATGCTCACTCACGATGGACGTCAGATTGATCGGTCCTCGACCCCAACCCTCAAAGTGACCCATCTTTCAGCTGGCGGCCGAGTAAAGGATGTCTCCTTCGACCTCTATCAAGGTGAAATCCTTGGGCTTGCAGGTCTCATGGGAAGTGGTCGAACCGAGATTCTTCGCGCTGTATTTGGCTTAGATAAGAAGTCTTCTGGCACCCTTGAACTCAAAGGTGCAGAGATCTCCATCAAGAATCCACGGGATGCAAAGGGCTCAGGTTTGGCACTCATCCCTGAAGATCGCCGTCGCCAAGGTCTGGTTATGGAGCATTCGGTCTCAGCCAATATATTGGCTGCCAACCTCGACAAGCTCTCTCATCTCAACTTCTTAAACTTCACAAAGATCGATGAGTTTTCTCAGACTGCCATCACTGACTTTGAAATTCGTCCACCCGAGGCAGATCGCCAAGTGAAGCTTCTCTCTGGTGGAAACCAGCAGAAGGTTGTTATTGCAAAGTGGGTAGCAACAAACCCAACAATCATTTTGATGGATGAACCGACCGTTGGTGTTGATATCGGTACCAAAGTTGAAATTATGAAGCTCGTGCGATCTCTCGCAGCAAAGGGCAACTCCATCATTCTTGTTTCATCAGAGCTCCCAGAATTACTAGGAGTCTGCGACCGCATTCTAATAATCAATGATGGTGAAATTCGTGAATCACTGATGCGTCACGAAATTCGCGATGAAGATCACCTCCAACTCATGGTGCAAGGGATAAACGCATGAAGACAAAGCTATTCACTCGATTTGATTGGCGCGCCAGTTTCATTTACTGGATGTTTGCACTGATCTTCCTCTTCTTCGCGGTACTCCTACATGCAGATGGCTTCCTCGGGCCTAATAATCTTCTCAATATCTTCCGTCAGACAGCGACAATCTCGGTCATGGCTGTGGCAATGACTTTGGTGATTGCCTGCGCTGAAATTGATCTCTCTATCGGTGGAGTTGCCGGACTTTCATCTGTTGTCGTCGCAATCACAATTCGTGATCATGGCGCCGTTGCAGGTGTCTTAGCGGGAATAGGGGTGGGGCTGCTTGTGGGAGCGGCCAATGGACTCCTGGTGTCGCGTATAGGAATACCTAGTTTCCTAGTAACGCTTGGTATGCAAGGAGTGGCTGTTGGAACAGCTGCTCTGATTACCAACTACGCCCCTATTCCAATCCTCAATGATGGTTTTAATCGCATCTTTGGATCAGGATCGATCGGCAAATTCCCGAGTGTGATCTTCTGGAGCTTTAGCGCTGTGTTGATTGGTTGGATAACTCTGACTCGCACAACACTTGGTCGCCGCATTCTCGCAACTGGCGGTAACCGTGACGCCGCTGAGTTCAACGGTATTGATACGAAGCGGATTAAATTCACTGTACTTCTCATCTCATCGACCGTGGCTGCGATCGCAGGCATGATCTATGCCGGCCGACTTCAAACAGGACGATATGAGTGGGGCACTGGAGATGAACTCTCAGCAATCGCGGCAGTAATCCTTGGAGGAACAAGTCTCTTTGGCGGCGGCGGCACAATCATTGGCACACTCTTTGGCGCCCTCCTTGTTGGACTTATTAACAATGGATTGATCTTGGCTGGTCTGCCTGTGAGCGAGCAACAAATTATTCGTGGCCTCATCATCATCCTGGCTGTCGCCCTAGCGAAGAAGAAGTAGGAAATTAATTCATGAGTACAAATACCTTCTCTCGTATTGAGCGAGATCAAAAGTCCCAGACGACCATGAACGCTGGCATCATCGGGCTTGGTTTTATCGGCGAGGTGCATGCACGTGCTATTCGTGCCAATGGTCATCAGCTCCGTTCAGTATCAGCTGCCACCGTCGAGATTGCGCAGGCCGGTGCGGGCAAAGTAGGAGCTGAGTACGCAGTAACTACCGAAGAGATGATGCGTGATCCAGAGATTGATGTCATCCACATTTGCACACCAAATATTTTCCATGCTGAACTTGCAACAATGGCGCTAGAGAATGGTAAGCACGTTATTTGTGAGAAGCCGCTTGCAATCTCAGTTGAAGATGCAGTTAAGCTCACTGAACTTGCTGCTGCAAAGAATCTCGTAGCTACTGTGCCATTTATCTATCGCTACTATCCAACAGTGCGAGAGGCTAGGGCGCGCCTGCTCAATACCGAATCAATTCCAAATTTGCTTCATGGTTACTACCTTCAGGACTGGCTTGCTTCAGATGAAGTTGAAAACTGGCGTATTAATCCAAAATTGGGCGGGCCATCGAGAGCATTCGGAGATATCGGCGTTCACTGGGTAGATCTCATTGAATTCGTTACAGGCCAACGGATCGTCCGACTCAGCGCACAGTTGATGAGAGTCTTCGAGTCGCGCTCTGATGCACCATCTGTCGGCACTGAGGATGGCGGAACCATCATCTTCGAAACAAATACCGGCGCACAAGGTTCACTCGTGCTCTCGCAAGTATCCGCTGGACGTAAGAACAAGTTGTGGTTCTCGATCGAGGGCAACGGTTACTCCTATGTCTTTGATCAGGAGAATCCAGATTCACTCTGGCAGGGTGGCGTAGGAGTGAGTTCGACTTTCATGCGTGGGTCAGCTGGTGAATCAGCCGCTGCGGCGCGATTCTCAATACTTCCTGCCGGACATCCTCAGGGATACCAAGATTGCTTCAATGCCTTTATCGCTGATACGTACAACGCAATCGCACTCGGTGAGAGCGATGGCTTGCCACGTTTTGCTGATGGGCTTCGTGCAGCTCGGCTTACCGCGGCTGTTCTAGAATCATCCAAGAGTCGCCAATGGGTGGAGGTTAAGTGAAACTAGGTTTTCTTACTGCTTGCCTTCCAAAGTTATCCCTGGAAGAGATTGCCGATTGGGCGGTAGAACAAGGCTATGAGGCGTTAGAAGTTGCCGCTTGGCCAGACCTCGGCGATCGGCCATTCGTGGCAACACATCTCAATGTGGAAACTTTTGGTACTCAAGATGTAGAGCGCGTTAAAGGGATCTTTGATTCACGCGGACTGAAACTCTCATCCATCGCATTTTATGACAATAACTTGCACCCAGATTTAGCAGAGCGCACCAAGATCAACCAGCACGTGATGCGTTGTATTGATGCTGCGGCGCTACTCGGTGTTGAGTCAGTAGGTACCTTCGTTGGCCGCGATTGGAATAAGACAGTTGCCGAGAATCTTCTTATGGCTGAAGAAGTCTTCAAACCAGTGGTGGCTCATGCTACGAAACAGAATGTAAAGATTGTGATTGAGAACTGCGTGATGGAGGGCTGGCATCCAGACGGGTATCCAGGAAACTTGGCATATTCACCCGAGCTCTGGGAGTGGATGTTTGGAATTGGTCTCTACCTCAACTACGACCCATCACATTTAATCTGGATGGGAATTGACCCGATCGCTGCGATCAAGCCATATATTGATCGAGTTGTACATGCCCAGGCAAAAGATATTGAAGTTTTCCCAGAGAAGCGCAATCACTTTGGCTATCCAGGTAAAGCTGTAGTTCGTGAAAATCCTTGGGATGTTGGCTGGTGGCGTTACCGCGTACCGGGCCTTGGTGAAGTCGATTGGAAGAAGTTGATCGACGTCATGTACGAAGGTGGATTCAACGGAACTCTCTCGGTCGAACATGAAGATCCCATCTGGGGCGGCACGGAAGAGAACATCAAGGTTGGCCTTCAAATTGCCTATAAGACGCTCCGTCCGCACATCATTAAATAAGTACTTCAAAGTTCTACGAAGGGGATTTCATGTCTGAATTTCATATGGTTGCTCGGTTTGAAGCAGCCCCAGGCAAGCGCGAAGAGCTCACTGCTCGCCTGAAGGCGATGGAGGTTGCAACCCAAGGTGAGCCTGGCTGCCTCTATTACATTCTCAATGTGGACCGAGATAACCCCGATATCTTCTACTTTAGAGAGGGCTGGGCTGACCAAGCCTCACTCGACCAGCACGATAAGACCCCGCATGTCATGGCGATCCGTCAGTCTGAGAAAGAGCTCACGGCGAACGGCATCACCGTCAATTTCATGCACGCGCTCTAAGCGCCGACTTTCACTCGTGGATTCAAGATCTAGTTAGGCCTGTAAACTTCGCTTCTCATGGCTCATTATTCGATCGCAATCGTTGGCGCAGGACCTGCCGGGTACTTCACTGCCCAGGCGCTCCAGAACGCCCAGACCGAAGATCGCACCTTCGCC
>Ga0208618_1001009_pt1 | contig 11731 bp, 8 predicted proteins | sample CryBogCBE18Jul08_FD_184585 | JGI IMG/M metagenome (GOLD analysis project Ga0208618, IMG submission 184585) | Freshwater microbial communities from Crystal Bog, Wisconsin, USA - CBE18Jul08 (SPAdes) | ecosystem: Environmental > Aquatic > Freshwater > Lake | place: Crystal Bog, Wisconsin, USA...
ATACTGCACGCAGCACTGAGGACAAGCCAAGACTTTGCGCGCCGAAAGCTCTTGACGTCACGAATGTCTTGCGCATTGCCGACGCCATTCATTTTGGTCGCAGATTGGTCAATACGCCTGCTAACGACATGGGGCCAGATTCTCTTGCTGAAGAAGCCTGTCGCGTTGCAGAAAAATATGGCGCGACCCCTGCTGTTATTCTTGGCGACGACTTAATTACCCATAACTTTCCGCTTATTCATGCTGTTGGCCGCGCAGCGGCGCAAGCGCCACGATTGATAGATTTCCATCATGGCCCATTGAATGGCATAAAAATTACGCTTGTCGGCAAGGGCGTTTGTTTTGATAGCGGCGGCTTAAATATAAAGCCTTCCAGCGCCATGCAATTAATGAAGAAAGACATGGGCGGGGCGGCGACGGCGTTAGCCCTTGCAACGATGATAATGGACAGCAATTTGCCCGTTCGTCTTCGTGTTCTTTTACCAATTGTTGAAAATTCTATTTCAGCAAATGCGTTTCGTCCGGGGGATATTTACAAAAGTCGCAAAGGTCTGAGTGTCGAAGTTGGCGACACGGATGCTGAAGGACGGCTCATTTTAGCTGACGCCCTTGCTTATGCTTGCGAGGAAAGTCCTGATCTTCTCTTAGATTTTGCGACCTTGACAGGCGCGGCGCGGGTCGCGCTTGGACCTGAAATTCCTCCCTTCTATACGGGAGATTGCTTGCTTGCGGCAGAAATCGCCGCCCACGCCGCAAAAACACACGACCCGCTGTGGCGCATGCCGCTTTGGGATAATTATGATAAATCTTTAGATGGTAAAAACTGTGATCTTGTCAGCGTCACAAGCGGCGGTTTTTCAGGCTCAATCATCGCAGCACTCTTCTTGAGACGTTTTGTGTCTGATCCAAAACGATGGGCGCATTTTGACGTATATTGCTGGAATCCTGTTACGCGCCCAGCCTTTCCGCAAGGCGGTGAGGTGCAAGCAGTGCGTGCGCTCTTTTCACTGCTGGAAGAAAGAGCAAAAAATTGGAAGTCAAAAGAGTGAGCCATCAGTTTGATCGGCGTTTGACGCCTGCACGCAAGGATCTAGCCGCAGCCTATTTACAAGGCCAGGTTGAGGCGGAACGTTTTGTTGATGGCGTTCCTATGGAAGTGTGTGAGGGCGTGGTTGACGTGAGGCGTGATCCAAGGCCAGACGCCCCTGTAGATACACAAGCCATCTTTGGTGAAAAACTTCATGTTTATGATGAAGAAGAGGGATGGTTCTGGGTTCAGCTTGATCATGATCAGTATGTTGGCTGGATCGCCGCAAATACTGTTTGGAAAACTCTCAGCGCGCCAACTCATCGCGTCACTGCGCCATGTACCTATTTATATCCTGGCCCCAGTATAAAACTGCCGCCAACGCAAGCCTTAACGCTTGGGGCAAGGGTGGAAATTATTGAGAAACGCGACAATTTTCTTGTAACGCCGCACTCCGGTTTCATTTATGCCGACCATCTTTCTGTCTGTCATGACAGCGCGTCTGATTTTGTCACTATTGCAGAAAAACTACTAAATGCGCCCTATCTTTGGGGCGGCAAGTCCTGGTTTGGCATTGATTGTTCGGGACTCGTTCAGCTGTCCTTGTTGATGTGCGGCATAAATGCGCCGCGCGATAGCGACTTGCAGGAACAACAATTAGGAATAGAGCTCGCGCCAGAACAAAAACTTAAACGTGGAGATCTTATTTTCTGGAAAGGGCATGTAGGCGTCATGAGAGACGAGGTTACGCTGCTACATGCGAATGGAACGCATATGCTTGTGTCTAGTGAACCTTTGGCGCTTGTTCGGGAGCGCAACCTAGCTGCCGGCGCAGGAGACATTACGCGACGTCGACGTTTATCCTTTTAAATGCGCGTCAACACAGTCTAGAGCTCAACTTTATTATGAAAAGCCGCAGCAAATAGTGCTTTCGTATACTCTTGCTGCGGATGCTCAAAAATTTCACGTGCTGGACCCTCTTCAACGACTTGTCCATTACGCATAACGATGAGATAGGCCGCCAAGGCTTTTACCACTCTTAAATCATGACTAATAAATAAATAGGCAAGCGACATTCTGCGTTGAAGATCCCGAAGCAAATCGATGATTTGCACCTGAACAGACATGTCAAGCGCTGATGTTGGTTCATCGAGGACAATAAATTTCGGTTCAAGAACAATCGCGCGCGCAATGGCGATGCGTTGGCGTTGGCCGCCAGAAAATTCATGCGGATAGCGATCCATTGTTGATGGATCTAATCCCGTTTCAGTGAGCGCCTTTGCGACGATGTCTCGGCGTTGATCGAGATTTAATTCTGGTCGCTGAACAGTTAATCCTTCAGCAACAATCTCCCCAACAGACATGCGCGGAGAAAGAGATCCATAAGGATCCTGGAAAACAATCTGCATATCACGCCGCAGCGGCCGCATCTGGGAAATACTTAATTGATTGATCGGATTACCCAGAAAGACGATCGGGCCGTCAGAACGGATGAGGCGAAGGATAGCGAGCGCAAGGGTCGTCTTACCAGAGCCAGATTCACCAACAACGCCAACGGTGGAGCCTTCACGAATTTTGAGACTGACGCCGTCAACTGCCTTTACATGGTCAACCGTGCGTCGCATAAATCCGCGTTTGATTGGAAACCATACGCGCAGATTATCTGTCGAAACGACAACTGGCGCTTGAGGGTCATCTTCAAGCGGCGCGCCTTTTGGCTCAGCGCTTAGAAGAGATTGGGTATATGGATGCTGCGGCGCGTTGAAGACTGTGGACACCGAACCTTTTTCGACGATTTTTCCTTTTTGCATCACGCAAACATGATCGGCAAAACGGCGCACGAGACCCAAGTCATGCGTAATAAATAAGATCGCCATGCCATATGTTTGCTGAAGCCGCTCAAGCAAGGCGATGATTTGCGCTTGAACGGTCACATCTAAAGCTGTTGTTGGTTCGTCAGCGATTAAGAGATCTGGTTTATTAGCGAGCGCCATGGCGATCATGACTCGCTGACGTTGGCCGCCCGACAGCTGATGTGGATAAGCGCCGAGACGATTTGCTGGATTTGGAATCCCAACTTCACGAAGAAGTTCGATAACGCGTTCGCGGCGCTGCGCATCCACCTTCATGCCATGAAGTTCAAGGATCTCCGAGATCTGATGCTCAATCGTATGCAGCGGATTGAGGGAGGTCATGGGTTCTTGAAAAACCATGGTGATGCGTGCGCCTCTGATGGAACGCAAGGTTTCATCATCGATCGACAGCATATTCTGGCCCGCAAAATAGGCATGCCCAGAATAATTTGCCCCTGGCGGCAGTAATCGCACGATAGACAGGGCGCTGATAGATTTCCCTGAGCCGGATTCGCCAACAAGCGCTAGTGTTTTCCCGCGTTCGATTGAAAACGAGACGTTGTCGACGGCAACAGTCTTCTTGCCGCCTTGTCGAAATGAAACACTGAGGTCACGGACATCGAGAAGGTCGTTGTTGGTAAGATCCGTCATTCGAAGTTTTTCCGTGGATCAAAGGCGTCACGTACCGACTCGCCAATAAATACAAGCAATGCAAGCATCAAAGCGATGATGAAAAACCCTGTCAGGCCAAGCCAGGGCGCCTGCAGATTTGATTTTCCTTGTAGTAGAAGCTCACCCAACGATGGTGATCCTGGGGGCAGTCCAAAGCCCAGAAAATCAAGTGACGTCAGCGTCGTTATGGAAGAATTTAAAATGAAAGGCAGGAAGGTGAGCGTGGCTACCGTGGCGTTTGGCAATAGATGATGCGTAATAATATGAAAATTACTTAATCCAAGCGCGCGGGCTGCATTGACATATTCGAAGTTTCTCGCTCGAAAAAACTCTGCGCGCACCACATGAACCAGCGATACCCAAGAAAAAAGCAACAAAATGCCAAGCAGAACAAAAAACCCCGGCGTGATAAAGGAAGAAATAATGATCAGGAGATAGAGTTGCGGCAATGAGGACCAAACTTCGATGAAACGTTGAAATATGAGATCAACGCGGCCGCCAAAATAGCCTTGTATCGCACCCGCGGCGACGCCAATAATCGAAGAGATCGTGGCAAGAATTAACCCGAACAATACAGAAAGACGGAAGCCATATAATAGACGCGCCACAACATCGCGTCCCTGGTCATCGGTGCCAAGCCAGTTCCATTCAATACTGCTGCAGCCATGTGCTTCGTGATCAGGCCCTGAAATTTTTCGTGCGGCCTCATCGCATTGTCGCTTGCTGAGCATCCATGTTGGCGGCGATGGGGCTGGAGTGGGTAAGTCGAGATTATGCGTATCATAAGAATAGCGGACCGGCGGCCATAACATCCAGCCGTGATCGGTTATTTCTTTTTCAATCACCGGATCTCTATAATCAGTTCGCGCGAGAAACCCGCCAAATTTTTCTTCTTGATAGGTAACAAAAGCAGGAAAGAGCAGTTCGCCCTTATAAAAGGCTAGAATAGGGCGGTCATTGGCGAGAATATTGGAAGATAATGACAGGATAAAAAGCGTCATAAAAATCCAAAATGACCAATAGCCTCGTTTATTCGCCTTGAAATTATCAAGCCGACGTCTGTTAAGCGGCGTTAACCGTAGCCAGCCGCTATTGTGAATTTTGGGCGCTTTGCCGCTTTCAATTTTTTTTTGCAATGGCGTCACGTCAGACCTCACGCGTCTCAAAATCAATACGCGGATCGATCCAAGTATATATAAGATCTGAGATTAAATTTACGACGAGGCCAAGGAGGGCAAATATATAGAGATTAGCGAAAACGATTGGATAGTCGCGATTAACAATACTCTCAAAGGAGAGATACCCCAAACCATCTAGGGAAAAGATTGTTTCTATTAAAACCGAGCCGGTGAAAAAGGCATGCACAAAGGCGCTTGGAAAACCAGCGATGACGATGAGCATGGCGTTTCGAAAGACATGGCCATACAGGACCTGTTTTTCTGTTAAACCTTTCATGCGCGCCGTCTGAACATATTGTTTCCTGATTTCGTCAAGAAATGAGTTTTTTGTCAAAAATGTTTGTGTCGCAAATGCGCCAAGCGTCATGGCGAATACAGGTAAAATAATATGCCACATATAGTCGTAGATTTTACCAAAGAACGATAATTGATCAAAATTATCTGATGTTAACCCACGTAAGGGGAATATTTGCCAAAAAGATCCGCCAGCAAACACAACGATCAAAAGCATGGCGAATAAGAAGCTTGGAATGGCATAGCCAATGATAATGACATTGGATGTCCACATATCAAATTTTGAGCCGTCTCTCACAGCTTTGGCAATACCAAGTGGAATAGAAATAGAATAAGAAATCAACGTCATCCAAAGTCCAAGAGACATTGAGACAGGAAGCTTATCGCCAATAAGCTTTATAACGCTTTCATCTCGAAAATAGCTTCGGCCAAAATCGAAGAGGGCGTAATTCTTAACCATTAGCAGGAATCTCTCCCACGCAGGTTTGTCAAAACCAAATTGCTTTTCTAGTTCAGCAATAAATTTTGGATCTAATCCTTGAGCGCCGCGGTATTTTGACGAGGTTTCCGCCATGAGGGGGCCTGCTTGGCTTGCGCCGCCTTGACCCACATCGCCGCCGCCCCCTGAAAAGCGACCAGCAGCGCCAACATCGAAACCTTGCAGTTGCGCGATAATGCGTTCAACAGGCCCGCCAGGCGCAAATTGAACAATAGCAAATGAGATAAGCATGATGCCGAGAATTGTCGGGATCATGAGTAAGATGCGACGTGCGATATAGGCGCCCATGGTTAACGCCCCTTAAAATTTATTTTTTGCGCTTTTTGTTCATTCCACCACCATGTCCATAACACGCCGGTGTCAAATCGAGGCGACCGCTCTGGCCTATCGAAGAGGTCCCAATAAGCAAATCTATGTACCGGATTATACCAATGCGGCACCCAATAACGTTGCGAACGCAATACCCGATCAAGCGCGCGACAACAGGTGACAAGCTCTTCACGGGTGTTGGCTGTAAGCGCAGCGCGCACAAGCGCGTCGACGGCTGGGTTTGAAACGCCAGGTAAATTTCTTGAACCATTCACATTGGCTGTTTCGGAACTAAAATAGGCGCGCAACTCTTCGCCAGGGTTCCAGGCCATCATGAGAACATCATGAACGACATCAAAATCAAAATCTTCTAGCCGCTTTTTATACTGAGCGGCGTCGACAACTCTCAAACGCGCCGTTATGCCAAGTAATTTTAAATTTTTGATAAAGGGCTGGGTATGACGTTCAAAGACATTAGAGTTGTCGAGAAATTCAAATTCTAGAGGCGCGCCATCCGGCAAGTAGAGGCGCGCGTCTTTACGCTGACACCCTGCTGCAACAAGCAGATCATTGGCTTTTTTTAATAGTGCGCGGTCTTGGCCTGAGCCATCAGACACAGGCGAGAGAAATGGCTCGCCAAATACTTCAGCAGGGAGTTGAGCGCGAAAAGGGTCAAGCAAGATCTTTTCTGCATCGCTTGGCAGACCAACGGCGGCAAGTTCTGAGTTTTCAAAATATGAGGAGATGCGCTTATAGGCATCATACATAAGATTTTTGCTGGTCCATTCGAAATCAAAGGCATATCCAATGGCCTCTCTTATGCGAGGGTCTTTAAATATTTTGCGTCTGGTGTTGAACACCCAGCCCTGAATATTAGGAATGTTGTTATTGGGAACGGTTGATCGCTGAACCCTACCGTCTGTTGCGGCAGGAAAATCATAGCCTGTCGCCCAGACTCTTGCGATATTTTCTTCACGTTCCGTAAAAGCGCCGGCTTTAAACGCCTCAAAAGCAACTTGGCTATCTGCAAAATATTCAAATCTAACGACGTCAAAATTTCCTTGACCGCGCGCAATTGGTAAATCTTTAGCCCAATAATCTTTCACCCTTTGATAGGCGATGTAGCGACCTTGCTCAAATTCGCCAATCTTATAAGGCCCAGAACCCAAGGGTGGATCAAGTGTCGTGGCTTCAAAATCTCTATTGGCATAGTATTTTCGTGAGAAAATTGGTTGACCGACAATTGTCAGCGGGAGATCGCGCGATCGTCCAGGCGCGAGCTTAACGATGAGAAGATCATCTGATTGCGCTTCGGCGCTCACAAGGTCACGCAGGCTTTGACTGATGACAGGGTGGCCTTTGGTTTTTAAAATATTTAATGAAAAGGCCACGTCCTGAGCTGTAAGAGGCGAGCCGTCATGAAAGCGCGCTTCTTTTCGCAGATGAAATCGATATGTTAGCCGATCTGCAGATATACGAACGTTTTTCGCCACGAGACCGTAATAGGCGTCTCTTTCATCAAGGCTTTGGTTCATCAATGTATCAAACACCAGCGACATTCCTGTCGCAGGATTGCCTCTGAGAACATAAGCGTTGAAGGTGTCATATGTCGGACTGGCGGGAGAAAGGGCAAGCACGCCGCCTTTGGGCGCGTCTGGATTAACATAGCTGAAATATTTGAAGTCAGCTGGCTCGCCGAGTTCACCAAAAGTAGAAAGGCCGTGGCTTTCTATTTCTCCTGGCCCAAGTGGCGATGGTTCTTTTGCAAAGCTCTGCTTGCTGAGCGCAGAACTTAAGCTCATAGCGCCTGCGCCAAGCAGCGCTCGACGACTTAATGGCAATGTCCAGTTTTGATCTGACACAAATAGGTCTCGCTGCATGCGTGGGACAAGAATCTCAATATTGAGATGATTCGTTCCTCGGCTGATTGATTTTGACAGCTCGGCGCTAATAATTCTATTTGTTTTATTCTTGTGTCTTGTTGTCTTTGTTGGTTTTTTCCTCAGACAATTTCTATTTCAGGAAATGGAAAGATCATTTTTCCGCCTGCGGCAAGATATTCTTGCTCTCGTGCAAGAATGCCCTCCTTGAAGTGCCAGGGCAGCACGAGGAAATAGTCAGGCTTCATCGCGCGCGCCTGCGCTTCTGATATGATCGGAATGTGTGTGCCTGGGGTAAAGCAGCCGTATTTATCTGGATTGACCTCAGCAACGGCCTCAACAAGATCTGCGCCGATGCCGCAAAATTGCAAAACCACATTGCCTTTGGTTGAGGCGCCGTAGCCTAATACTTTTTTGCCATCTTCTTTGAGAACGCGCAGCAACCGACGCAGATCTTCTCGATGACGAAATACCCGATCTTCAAACTCGCGGTAGGGACGCGGCGTATTCAGCCCCATGCGTTCCTCTTGTTCAAGCAGCCAATTAATGACGGCGTCATTGCGTTTGTGTGGTGCGCCGCGATGGCCGGCTGTGACGGCGAAGCTGCCGCCATTAACGGCGTTCATCTGCACATCGATGACTTGCAAATCCGCCGCCTCAAGAATTTTTTGAACAACCCCAAGAGAATAATATTCAATATGTTCATGACATATTGTGTCATATGAGGTCAGTCGCAGCATGGAGGGCATGTAACTTTGTTCAAAATGCCATACGCCATCAACGGCAAGAGATTTTGCGATGTCACGCGCAAACCATACTGGGTCTTCGAGATCATAAAACATTGCAATGGAGGTAATGATCTTTGCGCGTTTGACGCCAAATTTATCAAAATTACGAGCTGAAAAAAAATCTGGAACGAGCTTGATTTCATCAGGGTAAAAGGCGCGAAACTTTTCACCTGTTGGATCAATGCCAATGCGGTTTATGCCTGTGGTCGAATAGGCTTTTAGCGAGGTTGCGTCATTCGACCCAATATCGAGCACAACATCGCCCGCAGCAAGGCCTGCAAACTTTTCAAGTTTAGCGATTTTTTGCGTCAGATGACGCACCATGGATTGGTTTAACCCAGAGCGATAGCCATAATTCTCGCCATACATTTCGCTGGCTTCATAACTATGCGCGAGCTGGAGCAAACCTGAGTCAGGGCACCAGACAAGCTCAAGTGGGCCAACTGTCACGTGTTCGTCCGCTCTGCGTGGAAAGACGCCTGTGAGCGCCTGATCACCCAGCGACAAAACAGAAATCAGATTGGTTGATCCGCTAACGCGGCATTTTTCAATTTTCTTTGTCATGTAATGACCTTAAGGCCCGGATTGTTTTGCCTGAGAGAAGCTTGTTCATGCTGATGCATAATTGGGCTGTCAACGGCAGGCGCGTTAAAAGGGGTGGTATTGATAAAGCCAGTTTTCAGTTAAAACGACATTCTCATTCTTCAAGAACAGACGCATCTCAACTGGTTCTTGTCCCTCGACAGTAAGATCAAATTGCGCGCGCCAGTGTCCCTGAACGCCGTCGAAGACAGGTTCGGTAAAGATGTAAGAAAATGAACCGCGCGACGCCCATAAAACCGGCTCTGGTTTAACGCCAAATGGCAGCTTCGCCAAAGGCTCGCCAAGAAACTCCACCATAAATTTGCGGACGCCTTTTGGTCGCGGTTTGCCAGGTTGACCGCCGTTGCCAAGCCGCGTTGCGACACAGCGCGCCAGGGTGGAAGGGTAGGGTTCGTCCGCCAGCCAGTGGAGACGATATGCGATCTCAAAACTTGCGCCCGCGACAGCCGGTTTTTCTGGCACCCACATCGCGACAATATTGTCATGGATCTCATCGTCAGTTGGAATTTCGATGAGTTGAACTGCGCCTTTGCCCCACTCGCCCTTTGGTTCAATCCATACGCTCGGGCGACGATCATAGAATACGCCGTCTTGATAGTGATCAAAATTACGATCACGTTGCATCAATCCAAAGCCCCTTGGGTTGATGTCGCCAAAAGCTGACGCCATGACCCGGCCAGGGTTATTCAATGGCCGCCACAAGCGCTCGCCGGCGCCTGTCCACATGCTTAAGCCATCTGAGTCATGCACCTCTGGCCGCCAATCTATGGCCGTCGGTTTCGCGGTTTCAGAGAACCAATACATTGAAGTCAGCGGGGCGAGCCCGAAGCGGGTGAAGGCGGCGCGCAGGTGAAGCGAACAGTCAATATCCATGATGACGCCCTTGCCGCGGGTCATCACAAATCGATAAGCGCCAACAATAGAAGGCCCTTCGAGCAAGGCGTAGATGACAACGCCGTCTGAGGTTTCCGGGCCAATGTAAATCTCTGTAAAATCCGGGAACTCCTCGCTCGCGCCCGCTTGCCATGTATCAAGCGCAACGCCTCGCGCCGAGAGGCCGTATTGGTATAATTCGCCAATCGCGCGAAAATAGGATGCGCCTAAAAAAGCCACCCAGTCATTTTTTTTCCAGTCCAGCTTGCCGTCTTTTGCTTCTTGGATACGAAATCCTGCAAAGCCTGCGCCTGGGGGAAGTTTACGAGCAATGGAGTCCGCCGGCATATTGAAATAAACCGGATCATAAAGAACCTCGCGCGCCTGGCCATTTTCTAACACATGAACGCGGATGGCTTTTTTAAAGAACATCCCGAGATGGAAAAGCTCGATCGGGAAACGCTCTGCTGTATCAGCAAATATTGCGTGATCCGTATTATAGGTAATGCGCCCCCATGCTTCATAATCAATTTGCGAGGTAATGTCTGGCGCAGGGATGTTGGGCTTGCGATAGGGCTCCTTGATTAAGCCTTGCGCATGTTGTTTCAGCGCATCGTAACTAAAGGGCTTGGCATCTGCGAGTTTGACATTCGCGACGTTTGGTTGCGCATTTGCCGTGATGCCGGTGGTCGCGGTGACAGCGCTCGTTGCGGCGGCGGCCTTGAGAAAAGAACGTCGATCCTGTTTCTCAAACATAGAGAGGCCCTGTTGATCTGGTCATTTGCCGCCGGTTAGCGAGGATGTCCCGACAGCGCCAACGTCCAAATGACGTTAAGTCTAGGGATTTACCCAGCTTGTTGCGTTATCAGTCTCTGATCGGCTCATGGCGTATGGCCGTGCGCATAAAAAAATAAAGTCCAACGAAGCCAAGAAGCGAGAAACCTACTTCAATCGCACGGCTGACCATTGCGTCGAGCTGAAAAAGACCGCCTAAGGCCCAGCCAGCAGCCCAGGAAGCGCCAACGAGCTCAGTGCCAACAAGTATCGCCACGGCGACCAATGTAGACAGATGTAAATAATTGATCTGTTTTTGGCTCATTGTTGATTGCCGCTTTTAGTTGGTTTCCAGCTGGAAACGATCATGACACACTCAAAAGGTGCTATCGCAAAGCGCCAACCCTGGCAATACCGTGCCCCATCGCAGGAAGCCCCTGGCGCTAAAAGGGAATATCGTCGTCAAGCTGCTCAGACAGCTTGCTGCTTGAGGTCGGGCGGCGATCTGAACCAGACCGCTCCATAGGCGAGGATCGTCCAAAAGAGCCGCTGCTGTCACCAAAGCCAGAGCTTTCCGCCTCGCTATCGCTGCGACCGCCGCCTTTACTGTCCAAAAGGGTAAGCTCGCCCCGAAAGCGCTGTAAGACGACATCAGTCGTGCGACGCTGGTTGCCGTCCTTATCGGTATATTCGCGAGACTGGAGTTGCCCTTCAAGATAGACTTTTGAGCCCTTACGGCAATATTGCTCGGCAATTTTTCCCAAATTCTCATTAAATATCGATATGTTATGCCACTCAGTGCGATCCTTGCGTTCGCCAGAATTTTTATCCCGCCAAGACTCAGTCGTTGCAATTGAAAAAGACACCACGCGATCGCCTGACGGCATGGTTCGCACTTCTGGATCACGGCCCAAATTGCCGATTAAAATAACTTTGTTGACGCTGCCCGCCATAGATTTTTCTCCCGTTAATTCCTGTTCG
>Ga0208618_1001011_pt1 | contig 11728 bp, 9 predicted proteins | sample CryBogCBE18Jul08_FD_184585 | JGI IMG/M metagenome (GOLD analysis project Ga0208618, IMG submission 184585) | Freshwater microbial communities from Crystal Bog, Wisconsin, USA - CBE18Jul08 (SPAdes) | ecosystem: Environmental > Aquatic > Freshwater > Lake | place: Crystal Bog, Wisconsin, USA...
CTTAAGTCATTCCTTGGACCCATGACGAAGATTGGCATCGCCGTTGAAGGTGCACCACTCATCCACCTCAACATCGCCAGCCGTGAAGTTCGCAAGATTGAAATTGGCGAGAAGATCGCCTTTAAGATCTCAAGTGATGAAGTAATGGCAGAACGTGTCTGATTCTCGCAATCAGCGTATTCTCCGCGGTGAACCTAATGATCTTGGTTGGGTTGATCTAGAGATCGCGCCAGGTGAAGATCTCATTGGCGATGCGCCAAGTGCAGATGCAGTTCCACTGCTGACCTTCATCCATATTTCAGATCTTCATATCTGCGATGCACAATCACCCGCACGTGTAGAACTGATGGATCGCTTCGCTGATCCTCATCACCCGATGTCGGAGATGGTGCCATTTGTTGGTGCCTATCGCGCACAAGAGATCCTGACGACCCAGACCCTTGAAGCGATGGTTCGTACCGTCAATTCAATTAAACATGGATTCCACTCGGAGAAGCCGGTTGACTTTGTCCTTGCCACTGGCGATGTCACGGATAATGCGCAGGCGAACGAGCTTGATTGGTACTTCACCTTGATGGAGGGCGGTCGAGTACATCCTGACAGTGGCGATCGTGACCACTGGGAGGGTGTTGCCCAGCGCGATCCAGAGACATATGACCGCTCGTATTGGAACCCTGAAGGAACTCCGCCAGGGTGCGAGGATGACTTCCCACGCTCTCTCTATGGCTTTCCTGTTGTTCGAGGCCTCACTCATGCAGTGCGCCAGCCCTTCAACGCAACGGGCTTACTCCATAAGTGGTTTGCGACGCATGGAAATCACGATGCACTTCTGCAAGGCACTGTTCCTCCAAATGCAGAGCTGGTCGGCATCTCCACTGGCAATAAGCGTCTAATCGCACTGGCACCAGATCTAGATCTCGGTCAAGCCTTTGGTGGCTGGAATATGGTCGGTCCAGCTCATTATGCGAGCCCGCAAGGCGGCACATTCCGCGATCAAAATTCCGACGAGCGTCGCAGATTTAATGAACCTTCAGATTGGGCGAAGTTACATCTTCAATGTCTTGATAAGGGCCATGATGGTCACGGTCTCACTCAGATAAATGCTGATGAAGGAACCAAGTATTGGTTTAGAGATATCGGCGACTTCCGATTGATCTCACTCGACACCGTGAATATCAACGGCGGCTGGCAGGGCTCACTCGATTACACCCAATTCATCTGGCTCAAGAAGCTCTTAGCGGAATCAGTATTGAAGAAGTGCATTCTCTTCTCACATCATCCGCTGCAGACACTCTTCAACGATTACGCCCCAGAAGGCGCTGATCGCAGAGTTGCGCGCGAAGAGATTGAGGAAGAACTCTTACAGCACTCCTGCATTATCGCCTGGTTTGCCGGGCATGATCACGATAATCGCGTTCGATATGTTGGCACCGAAGGTGTAAATGGCTTCTGGCATGTATTGACTGCATCCCTTATCGATTGGCCGCAGCAAGGGCGAGTCGTTGAGATCCTTCAAGATGGTGATGATCTTGTCATCGCGACTTCAGTCTTTGATCACGATAGTCCGATTGATCTTCAATCTGCGACCTCAGATCTCACCAATCCAGTGAACCTGGCCGGGCTTTCACGGACACTTTCAGCCAACCATTGGCAGCGCCGTAAACAGAATGATTTTTTCAATGATCTCGCTGCGGGTAAGCCCGAAGATCGTAACCGCTACCTGCGGCTTAAAGGTCGGTAAATCTAGGCTTCTTCCGAGCTTCGCACTTTGAGTGAGGCGTAGAAATCCTTAATAATTGCAAGTGCCAATTCCGGCTTATCTTTCATCACTGAGTGAGTTGCGCCAGGGACGATTGCTAAATCTGCATCGCTTAAGGATTCATAGAGATCGACAGTGTGGTGATTGCTGAAGGGCTCAACTTCGCCAGCCATCACAAGGACTGGGCAAGCGATCTTCGCAAGATCTGCCTTCGTTAAATTCGGCTCACTCTTCCAGACATCCATCGCCTTCTGGATGATGCCACGCTGGGTTGAAGGATCATCAGGAGAGAGTTCTGCATACTCTGCTGCATCCTCTTCTGAGATCATGATCTCGCCATCGAACTCATCGGATTCAAAGCCAGCATCCCAGTGGTAGTTACCACCGATAGAGACGATCGACTTCACCAGATCTGGACGTTTGATGGCAACCATCAAAGCGATGATCGCACCATCACTGTGGCCAATCATGTGGGCAGGTTCTTTAATGACATCTTCGATGTAGGCGATCGCTTCTTCGGTTTGAAAATCAAAGTGGTAGAAGCCCGGGCGGATTCCAGTGCGGCCATGTGCAGTGCGATCGTACGAGTAGAGGTGATGATCGTGCTCGACCGCCGGCAGGATCGTCCAATCCCAGCGATGTGATGCGCTTAAACCACCGTGGAGTGAGAGGAGTGATTCACCGTTATTTGCGAACTCATTTGACCAGACCTGATGGCCACGAAGATTGATGTAGCCCATGAACTGGATCCGACCTTAGAGCGAATCCATGATGTGGCGATTACCGCGATCAAAGGTGAGGTAGTTCCAGGTCCAATCGGCGATGGTGCCAATGCGCTTCTGGCCACCCATTAAGTAGAAGATGTGCAAGAAGAGCCACGCAAACCACGCCGCTGGGCCCCACAAACGAATGCCCTTTACTTGAACAACTGCCTTATGGCGACCGATCGTTGCCATCGAGCCCTTGTCTTTGTACTTAAAGTTCTGAACAGATTTGCCTCTGATGATGCGCTTGATCTGTTTCGCAACAAAAGTTCCTTGCTGCATGGCAACTGGGGCAACCATTGGAAGTGGTCGACCATTTGCGCCCATGACACCAGCGTTATCGCCTACGCCCCAGACATATGGGTAATTGGTTACCTGACAGGTTGGATCACAGACCAGACGATTTCCCTTAACAGGCAGTGAGAGGTCGTTAATCGCAGGAGCACCCTTAACGCCGGCAGCCCAGACCACAACTTCTGATGTGATCGATGTGCCATTAGCAAGAGTGGTCTTACGCCACGCAACTTCCTTCACAGCAGTGTTGAGCATGACCTTGACGCCCATATTCTCGAGCTGGCGAAGAGTCTTCTCGGAAAGTCCAGGTGTGAACATTGGAAGCAGACGTGGACCTGCTTCGAGGAGATAAATATCGATGTGCTTTGAAGCGTGATAGTGATCGTGACGAAGCGGGCCTTTCACGAGTTCGGCAAGTGAGCCGGCCATCTCAACACCAGTTGGTCCGCCACCGACGACGACGATAGAGAGGCGAGTCTCATCTTCAAAGCGAACGAGATCTTCAAAGCGACGCATGATCTCAGAACGGATCGCGAGCGCTTCGTGAATATTCTTCATACCAAGTGCAAACTCTTCAACACCCGGGATACCAAAGTCAGTTGTTGCTGATCCCATCGAGACGATCAAATGATCAAAGTGCAGGACTTCCGATGAATCGAGCTTGACGGTCTTGTTCTTGTGATCAACTGAGATCGGGGTTCCCATGCGGAACTTCGCACCAGATTTACGGAGCGCTCCACGGATTGGATAGGCGATGTGGTCTGCAGCGAGTGAGGCGGTTGATACCTGATAGAGCAGCGGCAAAAAAGTCTGGTAATTGTGGCGATCGACCACGGTGACATCGGCATCTTTGCCGAGCTCGCGGGCGGCGTTGAGGCCACCGAAACCGGCGCCCAGAATGACGACCTTGGGCTTGCTAGTTGCAGACATCGAGTAATCCCTTAATAGCTTGAATAGCAATACTGACAACACTGGCAATAATGAAGTCCCCATTCTAGTCAATCGTCTGAGCCCGCAAATTCAGAACCGCTCGGTAATGGCGGATATTGGCTGAGAGGTATCTTGAATCACATTAATTCTTGGCAAACTCCGCTATTTCACCTAAATGAGCCGAAAAGTCAGCGCTCAGACATAAGATATCCCTATGGAAAATCAGGCTTTTGATAGCTCGGCGGCCACGGAGGCCCACGGTGAAGTCAGCACACTCACCGAGCTAGAAGTCCGAATCCTAGAGTTTGAACGCCAATGGTGGCGATACTCAGGCGCCAAAGAATCTGCGATTAAAGAGCTCTTTGACCTCACACCCCCTTCTTACTACCAACTCCTCAATAACCTCATCGATCGCGATGATGCACTCTTAGCCTCGCCTATGCTCGTAAAGCGCCTTCGCCGCCTACGTGAAGCTCGCACTACCCAGCGCACTGCTGGCTTCTCGCTCTAACTTCTCTATACTTTATAAATCATGAAGACCGGCAGTAGTGGCCAACTCTTATTCGACATCGGCCTTGTCCTCATCTTCATCCTCCTCGCTGGCATCTTCGTTGCAGCTGAGATTGCCTTAATATCGCTGCGCGAATCACAAGTACGCCAACTCGAATCAACTGGCAAGCGCGGTGCGCGCGTTGCAGATCTTGCGAAGAACCCCAACCGTTTCCTCGCTGCTGCCCAAGTCGGCGTGACCTTCTGTGGCTTCCTCTCTGCGGCGTTAGGTGCGGATCGAATCGGAACCGACTTTGTCATTCCTCGATTAGAGGATTGGGGCGTCAGCCACGGGGTCGCAACGCTCATATCACTTGTTGGTCTCACAACCGTTATCGCCTACATCTCTCTCGTCTTTGGGGAACTCGTTCCAAAGCGTTTAGCGCTCTATCGCACTGAGAAGATTGCGCTCGCTAGCGCACCGATGATTGATCGAATCGCTCGTATCTTTGCTCCTACTATCTGGCTCTTATCTAAATCAACAGATACCGTGGTCCGCATCTTTGGCCTTAAACCTGAAGAAGTTCGCTCGCAAATGTCTGAATCTGAACTCGTCGAACTCGTTACAGGTCACAATGCGCTGACGGTAGAAGAGCGCGATATTTTGGAAGATGTCTTCAACGCTGGCGATCTCTCACTTCACGAGATTATGGTTCCGCGGATCGAAGTTGATTTCCTCGATGTTGCTCTCACTATTGCCGAAGCAAAAAAGTTCGCAATCGAAACTTCACATTCGCGTTATCCAGTCACTCGTGGATCCAGTGATGAAGTTATTGGCTTCTTACATATTCGCGATCTACTCAAATTGAGTGAGAGTGATTCAAGTAAGAGCATCTTGGAATATATGCGTCCGATCGTTTATCTTCCTGGTACAAAGGGTGTCTTACCTGCCCTCACCGAGATGCGCAGCAAGCGTTCACATATTGCAGTAGTGCTCGATGAATACGGTGGCACTGACGGCATCGTTACTCTTGAAGATCTCGTTGAATGTTTTGTCGGTGATATTCATGATGAATATGACGCCGTAGTTGGCGAAGTGACAGCTCAGACTAAGGTCGGCGATTTCGAAGTCGATGCCTTGATCTCACTCGAAGATCTCTACGAACAGACTGAAATTGCGCTCCCAGAAGGCCCGTACGAGACAGCAGGCGGCTTTGTGATGCACTCACTTGGGCGAATCCCTGAAGCACACGATCTCATCACGATCGAGGGCATCACCGTCACAGTGCTAACGGTCGAAGGCAAGCGTGCTGGTCAGTTATTGATCTCGCGAACTCAATCTGCAGACTAAGATAGGTCTATGAGTAAGGCACGCGCGCTATCAGGAATCCAGCCAACGAGTGGTTCATTCCACCTCGGCAACTACTTGGGCGCCGTCCGTCAATGGGTCGAACTCCAGAGCTCGCACGATACGTATTACTGCGTCGTCGACCTCCACGCCCTTACCGGCGGTGTCGAACCAACCAAACTTCGCGATGCGACTCTCGCTTCAGCTGCTCAACTGATCGCGCTCGGTATCGACCCCGAGAAATCAACGCTCTTCATTCAATCGCACGTCCATGCCCATAACCAATTAGGTTGGATTATGGAATGTATTACCGGTTTTGGCGAAGCAAGTCGCATGACACAGTTCAAAGATAAATCGGCAAAGAGTGGAAGCGACCGTACCGTTGTTGGCCTCTTTACTTATCCGATGTTGCAGGCTGCCGATATCTTGCTCTACCAACCACAGTATGTCCCGGTCGGAGAAGATCAGCGCCAACATATCGAACTCACTCGTGATCTTGCCGGACGCTTCAACTCGACTTATAAGGAGATCTTCACGATCCCTGAAGGCTACATTCTCAAGGCTGGCGCAAAGATCTACGATCTCCAAGATCCATTGGCAAAGATGTCAAAATCTTCATCATCGACTGCCGGTCTCATCGAACTCCTTGATACAGCTGCTGCCAACACAAAGAAAATTAAGAGCGCCACAACTGACGATGGTCGCGAAGTAATCTTCGATGAAGTGAAGAAGCCAGGTATCTCGAACTTACTCACCATTCACTCGGCCTTCTCGGGTCGATCAATTGCAGAACTTGAAGCAGAGTTCGCCGGCAAGGGGTATGGAGATTTCAAGGGCGCCGTCGCAGAAGTTGTTACAGCTCACCTAGATCCAATCCGAACCCGCACGGAAGAGCTCTTGCAAGATAAGGGTGAACTCACTCGCCTGCTCAAGGTTGGGGCCGAGAAGGCTGCGGCTGTTGCTGATGAGACCGTCCGCAAGGCCTATGACGCACTGGGGTTGATTCCACGTGGCTAGCCGTAAGTGGCTGCTTTCTAGCGCTACAGCGCTCTCGATCCTTGCTCTTGTAGTCCCGTCAGCACGCGCTGCTGACCCTGCGATCAAGATCGCAATCGCCTATGACGTAGGCGGTCGTGGCGATAAGGCAGCGAATGATGCGGTTGCAATGGGCGTGGATTTAGCGAAGAAGAATCTCAAACTCACATCTTTTAATATTCGCGAGATGGTCACTGACGGAACCGAGAAGGATCGATCACGCCGGTTACGTTTCCTGGCTAACGCCGGTTACACAACCATCATCGCGGTGGGCAGCGGGTACGAAAATTCAGTTCGCACTGTGAGTAAAGAATTTCCAACCCTCAGCTTTGAGATTATCGACGATGGAAATATCTCTAACCTGAATGTGCAATCACTGGTCTTTGACGAACAGCAGGGTGCTTACCTGGCTGGTGTTCTAGCGGCGAGTGCATCTAAGTCAAATAAGGTTGGCTTCGTCGGGGATGTCTCCTTCCCATCGTCGCCTGCCCAAGGTGCCGCTTTTGTTCAGGGTGCAAAATCAATCAAGCCTAAGATCTCTGCATCTATTGTGATTCCACTGGAGACAACTCCAACAGCGGCTCTCACGAATCTTCATGTAAGTGGAGTCGATGTTGTGTATTCAAATTGGGAGAAGAACTCAACGCTTCTTGATTCGGTGCTTGCCCTTAACACCGCAAAGAAACCGCTCAAACTGATCGGCGTATTACCTGATCAATATTGGTTGCAATCGTCAACTTCTAAAGCCGTTTTGATTGGTGCATTTACCAAGCACTTAGAGAACGCTTCCTATGATGCGATTTGGAATGCAGTCAATGATTATCCAATCGGCGACGTTCTTCAGACCAACCCGAATATCTATGGCAAGAAGTACACCGTGGTCGATGCTGGCGTGGGAATGGCTCTTGTCGGCGACGGAAAGGCTTACTCGACTGCCATTAAAGCGGCGAGCTCACTTCTCAAAACCGGCAAGATCACCATCGCTTCATTCTGAGGCGCACAGAGCTCGATATAACACTTCATCTTCGCCTCGGTCCCACTTGGACGGATAATCACCCGCAGATTGGGCCCAAACCAGTAACGCAAGCCATTGGTAGGCGGTAGGCCATCGGTTGGTCGCTCTAAATCATCTGCTTGGGTCAGGGCGTAGCCACCGATCGACTGTGGTGGATTCTTACGAAGTGAGTCGAGCAAGGTATCGACCTGAGCAATACTGTTGACTCGGATCGAGATCTGTTCGGTCGCATGGAAGCCATATGCCTGCCAGATCTCATCCAAGTAATCAGCCATGGTGCGACCGGCTGCCTTTAATTCACCAGCGCATTGAGCGATGATGAGAGCGGCAGAGACGCCATCCTTGTCATTCACACTTGTTGGGTCAACGGCGTAACCAAGGGCTTCTTCATAGCCATATCGAAGGTTTTCGATCTTCGCTAACCACTTAAAGCCAGTGAGCGTCTCTTTAAATTCAATACCATGCTTATCCGCAATCTTCTTCAAGATCGACGATGAGACGATGGAATTTCCAAAGGCCTTACCTTCGGTTGACTCCTTCATTGTTGTAGCGATGTAGTGACCCAAGATGGCACCGACTTCATCACCGCGAAGCATCCGCCAGCCAGTTGTAGGATCATTAATCGCAGCAGCACAACGGTCTGCATCCGGATCATTTGCAATGACGATATCTGCATCAATCTTCTTGGCAAGAGCGAGTGAGAGATCAATAGCGCCAGGCTCTTCTGGATTTGGGAATGCGACTGTTGGAAAAGCTGGATCTGGTTGGCGTTGCTCTTCAACGAAGTGGATGGCAGAGAATCCTGCGGCTTTAAAGACCGCTTCTACACTCTCGCTACCAACGCCATGCATCGCTGAGTAGACAACCTTTAATTCATTCTTGCTACGAGCAAGTGCCGCAGTCTTATTGACGTACTCATCGAAGATGGCATCATCAAGTTCTACCCAGCCGCCCTTCTTAGGTGCGAGCTGGTCAATCTTAGAAATTTCAGAAGCGATTTGAATATCAGCAGGGGAGACGATCTGTGATCCGGCGTAGCGGGTGCCATCGACGGTCCCGCCGAGATAGACCTTATAACCATTATCTAATGGGGGGTTGTGGCTAGCTGTGACCATGATTCCAACGTCTGCGCCCAGTGCAGTGGTTGCGTAAGCAAGAACTGGGGTCGCCATTGGTCGTGGCAAGACAGAGACATCCATACCTGCGCCCATGAAGACTTCTGCGCTTTCGCGGGTGAAATCCTCAGAGCCATATCGAGCATCACGGCCGATGACGACCTTCTTCAGCCCGCGGGCCTTCATATAGACAGCGATTCCAGCAGCGGCGCGGTGAACAACCGCGCGGTTCATGCACGATGGGCCAGGCCCAATCGGTCCGCGAAGTCCAGCGGTTCCAAATTGCAAGAAGCCATTGAAGCAACGGCGAAGATCAGTTTCGTTTCCTTCATCGAGCCACTTCTCTAAGAGTGCAGCATCTTCGGGTGATGGATCGAGTGCGATCCACTCCTTCACCTCAGCAACGAGTGCTGCGTCGAGGCTCATAGTTGTGGCAAGACCTTGCTCAGTAGTTCACCCATACGACCAGCAGCAGCTTTGCCGGCGGCCATTACTTCTTCATGGTTCAATTTTTCACCTGTCACTCCAGCGGCCGCATTCGTGACGAGTGAGATTCCAAGAACCTCTGCACCAAGTGCATGTGCCGCAATTGCTTCTGGAACCGTGGACATACCAACGAGATCTCCACCGATGGTTCGCACATAGGTAATTTCAGCCGGTGTCTCATAGGCAGGTCCGCGCAGATGAACATAAACACCTTCGGCAAGTGAAGGATCCGCCCGCTTAACGATCTCGCGAATGCGCTTGCTATAAAGATCTGTGAGATCAACGAAGGTTGCACCCGTTAATGGGCTCACGCCAGTGAGTGAGATGTGATCGCTGATAATGATCGGTTGTCCCACTCGATATTCAAGGTTGACGCCACCTGAAGCATTAGTCAGTACAACGACCTTGCAACCGGCTTTAACAGCGGTGCGTACGCCATGTACTACTGGCTCAATGCCCTTACCCTCATAGAGATGGGTGCGACCCAAGAAGACGAGCGCGTGGATAGTGCCGGACGGGCCTTGTAAATCATAGGAACGAATAACTCCGCCATGACCAGCAACTGTCGGTGCTAAGAAACCAGGAAGATCGGTGGCAGCGAACTCATGTGTTGGAGTACCAAGTGCATCGGCGGCAGATCCCCAACCAGATCCCATGACAAGTGCGACATGGTGCGAACTCTTACCTGTTAATTCTGCAAGCTTTGTTGCGGCAGCAACTGCCGCACCGATTGGGTCTTGATAGAGATCGCTCATAGGAGCAATTTAGTCGGCATCCTCAATCAGACACAACGTTGCACCGCTTGCGACTGTCTGGCCAACCGAGACGGTGAGCTTCTCAATGACGCCATCACGATGGGCAATGAGTGGCTGCTCCATCTTCATCGCCTCAAGGACGACGACGAGATCGCCAGCCTTCACGCGCTCGCCATTTGCCTTAAGGATCTTCACGACGGTGCCCTGCATCGGAGAGTTGAGAGTATTTCCCGAGTTAGCGCTCAAGACATTTGAGCGAATCTTGTGGCGGCGATGCTGTTCCTCTTCTGAGTGAACAACAACTTCAAAGCGCTTGCCATTTACTTCTGTCACAATCTTCTGAGAGGTGACCTTGGTCTGCGCGACGCCGGCCTTGTACGAGAAGGCAGGGATCTGATTATCGAATTCGTTCTCGATATAGCTGGTGTAGACCTTGAAATCTTCAACATAATTTGGATCTTCAAGGATCGCGCGATGGAACGGTAGCGCCGTTGCGAGACCGCCGATCTGGAACTCTTGCAGTGCACGCTTGGCACGAGAGATCGCCTCTTCACGAGTCGAACCCGTGACGATCAACTTTGCTAGCAATGAATCAAAGTGCGATCCGATGGTGTGGCCATAGTCGAATCCAGCGTCCACGCGAACTCCTGGGCCTGATGGAACTTCCCAGTTGGTGATGGTGCCAAGTGAAGGGAGGAAGCCATTTCCTGGATCCTCACCATTAATACGGAACTCAATCGAGTGGCCACGAACGATTGGATCCACCGGATCAATCGCCTCACCTGATGCGATGCGGAACTGCTGGCGCACCAGATCGATACCAGTGACTTCTTCGGAGACTGGGTGCTCTACCTGCAAGCGAGTATTAACTTCGAGGAAGGAGATCGTGCCGTCGACGCCGATCAAGAATTCGCAGGTACCTGCGCCAACATAGCCAGCCTTCTTCATGATCGCCTTACTCGATGAGTAGAGCTGCTCTTGTTGGGCGGGGGTTAAGAATGGTGCAGGTGCTTCTTCAACGAGCTTTTGGTGTCGACGTTGAAGTGAGCAATCTCGAGTTGAGACAACAACGGCATTACCGTGGCTATCGACCAAGACCTGGGTTTCTACGTGACGTGGCTTATCGAGGTAACGCTCTACGAAGCACTCACCACGACCAAAGCCAGTAATGGCTTCACGAACTGCAGAGGCGAATAATTCTGGAATCTCTTCAATGGTACGAGCGACCTTAAGGCCACGACCGCCACCGCCATGCGCTGCCTTGATTGCAACTGGCAAGCCATGTTGCTTGGCGAAATCAACGATCTCCTGTGGGTCATCGACTGGGTCAATAGTTCCGGCAACAAGAGGTGCACCAACTTCTGCCGCGATCTTACGAGCCGATACCTTGTCACCGAGCAATCGGATGGCATCAGGTGAAGGTCCGATCCAGATAAGTCCGGCATCGATCACCTTCTGTGCGAAGTCAGCATTCTCTGAGAGGAAGCCATAGCCAGGGTGAACTGCATCAGCGCCAGAGCTCTTCGCGATCGCAATGATCTTATTTTGATCTAAATAACTTTCCGCAGCGGATAGACCATTGAGTGCGAAGGCTTCATCAGCGATTGCAACGTGCAGAGCGCTGCGATCTTCATCAGAGTAGATAGCAATAGAGCGGATGCCGTGGTCACGGCAGGCACGCGCCACGCGAACAGCGATCTCACCACGGTTTGCGATCAGGACTGCAGTGATCTTCTTT
>Ga0208618_1001013_pt1 | contig 11706 bp, 8 predicted proteins | sample CryBogCBE18Jul08_FD_184585 | JGI IMG/M metagenome (GOLD analysis project Ga0208618, IMG submission 184585) | Freshwater microbial communities from Crystal Bog, Wisconsin, USA - CBE18Jul08 (SPAdes) | ecosystem: Environmental > Aquatic > Freshwater > Lake | place: Crystal Bog, Wisconsin, USA...
CTTCGTTCTTCCAATGGATTTTACTTACGAAAAAAAGAAATGTCTAGAGAAATTTTAAAACAAAAAATGCCCTTTCTTTAATGTGTAATATTTATTATCATTATCAGAAGATTATTTGAAAAGGATAAACTTATTTATAAGTCTAGCTATTATTTTAGGAATATTACTAAATTAGAAAAAATAAACTTTCATTGAATATGGATTTAATTAAATATATAGAAGATAAGTATTTAAGTACGCAAGAAAATAGAGAAAAAGCTTCAATTGAAATTGGAGATCTTATTCGTATAGGATACACAATTTCAGAAGGTGAAAAAGAGAGAATTCAATATTATGAAGGTTTAATTATCGCAATTAATAATAAAGGATTAGGAAAAAGCTTTGTTCTTCGAAGAACTGTTCAAGGGATTGGAATCGAACAAATTTTTGTATTTAATTCTCCAAAATTAGTATCAATTGTAAAAAAACAATCTTCTAAAGTCAGACGCTCAAAACTTTATTATATTCGAAATCTTCGTGGAAAAGCTACAAATCTAAAAGTAAAACTTTAAGAAAAAAGCACCCGACTGGGTTCGAACCAGTGTCGTCCTTACGGAAATGGATTATGAGTCCAGCGCCATCAACCACTCGGCCACGGGTGCAAAAAGAAAAAGTTGGAGCTTGTGGGAGTTGAACCCACGTCCATTGAAAAATCAATGTCGAATCCAAAAAGCCCCAAAAAAGGGTAAGATTTTGTCGAAATCTTACCCTTTTGAAAAACTCTCAAAAAGAATAACTTTTTTAATTATTTCATTAAATTTTTCGCTTTTTCAATTACATCTTCAATTGTTCCTACAAGATAGAAACTTTGTTCTGGTAAACTATCAAATTCTCCATTTAAAATTCTTTGGAATCCACTAATTGAATCATTTAAAGAAACGTATTTTCCAGATAACCCAGTAAAAATCTCAGCAACGAAGAATGGCTGAGATAAGAATCTTTCGATACGTCTTGCTCTTCCTACAATTAATCTATCTTCTTCAGATAATTCGTCGATCCCTAAAATTGCAATAATTTCTTGTAGTTCTTTATATTTTTGTAAATTTTGTTTTACTTTTTGAGCTACTTCGTAATGAGTTGCAGAAACAATTCCAGGTTGTAACATTGTTGAACTAGATTGTAATGGATCTACTGCTGGGTAAATTCCTTTTGCAGATAATTCACGGGATAATACCGTAGTAGCGTCTAAGTGTCTGAAAACTGTTGAAGGAGCTGGATCAGTTAAGTCATCGGCCGGTACATAAACAGCTTGAATAGAAGTAATTGAACCTTCTTTTGTAGAAGTAATTCTTTCTTGTAATTCACCAACTTCTGTGGATAATGTAGGTTGATATCCTACCGCAGATGGCATTCTTCCTAATAAAGTTGATACTTCTGAACCCGCTTGAACAAAACGGAAGATATTATCTACGAATAATAAAACATCTTGTTTATTTTTATCACGGAAATATTCTGCCATTGTTAAAGCCGTTAAAGCTACACGCATTCTAGCTCCAGGTGGTTCATTCATTTGACCATAAACTAGAGCTACCTTCGAATTTTCAAAATTATCTGCATCGATAACTTTAGATTCTTTCATTTCAGCATATAAATCATTTCCTTCACGTGTACGTTCTCCTACACCAGCGAAAACTGATACTCCTCCATGTTCTTTGGCAATATTATTAATTAATTCCATAATTAATACTGTTTTTCCTACTCCAGCACCTCCAAATAAACCAATTTTTCCTCCACGTCTATAAGGAGCAAGTAAATCTACAACCTTAATTCCAGTTTCAAAAATACTAGGTTTTGTCTCTAATTCTACAAAATCTGGAGCTGGACGATGGATTGAATAGAATTCTGTACTGTTGCAAGGTCCACATTCGTCTACAGGTTGACCTAAAACGTTGAAAATTCTTCCAAGAGTTTGTTTTCCTACAGGAACACTAATTGCAGATCCAGTATCAACAGCAGTATCTCCTCTTTTTAAACCATCTGTTGATGTCATACAGATTGCTCTTGCTTTGTTTTCTCCAATTAAATATTGAACTTCAGCAACAACAATTTCTCCTGTTTTTTCATTACGAACATTCAAAGCATTATAAATTTTAGGAATTGCTCCCTCTGGAAATTCTACATCGATAACTGGACCGATAATTTGTGTAACAAATCCATTATTACTAGTTCCAACCATAAATTTTTAATTTAAATTTTCAAGAAAGATCTTTTTTCTTTAACAATCAACCGGATTTCATCGTACTATGATGGAAAAAATATCTAGGAAATAGATCAATATAATTTGGTTTCCAAATATACAAAATTAAAAATAAATTTTTTTAATTTTTTTTGAATGAAATTCATCAAAATTTCACTCGACGTGTCGTTTTTAGCCAATTCCAAGCTTCAATATAGGAATTTGGATCAATTTTTACAACCTTTGTCCAATAAAATGTAGCTTTTTGTAATAAAGATTCAGATAAACCATAACATTTTTTTTCTGCTGCCTTAATTCCTTGATAGTGATAAATCACTGCAATATTATTTAAAGCAGAAGTGAATTTTGGATTAATAAAAATAGAAAAGTAATAATATTTTAATGCTTTTAAATAATCCCCATTTTTTGAATAGATTAGCCCAATATTATAGAGTATTATACTTCTATCATATAAATCTTCTTCAATTTGAAGAGCCTGGTAATAGTTATTTAAAGCTTCTGCATACTCTCCCTCATCTTGTGCAGATAATCCATTTAAATAATAAGAAAAAGCTTTTTTTTCTTGTTGACTCGCTGGAAAAACGCGTAAAATTACATCTGCAATAATTGTAAAAGTTTTATCAATAAAATTATTATTATTTCTTGCTTTTCTCATTATTCTTTTCTTATAGCCTTACATCACATACAAAAGGAATTAAGCCTAAAGCACGTGATTTTCGAATAGCTTTAGCAAGCTTATGTTGTTTTTGAATCGGAATACGTGTTTTTCTACGTGGACGAATTTTTCCGTATTTTGTTAAAAAAGCTTTTAATAATTTAATATTTTTGTAATCAACAATATTTTTAAATTTTTTAAGTAATAATAAATACTGCAAACTTTTTTTAATCCGTTTTGGCTTTAATACTTTTGTACTTGAACGTAAACTTTGATTCCAATTTGTTCTTTTTTTATCTCCACCCAATGGATTTCTTTTTTGTTTTTGATTCCAATAATTCATATATTTTTTATTTCGTTTCTTTATGAATAGTATGTTTATTACAATAGCTACAATATTTCGATAATTCTAATTTGTCAGGAGTATTTCTTCGATTTTTTGTACTTAGATATCTTGAAACTCCTAAAGAACGTTTGTTTTCATTTTTACGACATTCTGTACATTCTAGAGTTACAACTATACGCGGTCCTTTATTTTTTGCCATATTAAATTAAAAATTCTCTTTTCTTAATTACGTATTTATTCTACGCATTCACCTTTGTTTACAATAATGTTAGAACGTTCTTATTATAACATTTATTGTCAAATTTCCATAGAGTCTTTAAAAAATAGAAAATTAGAAGGAGTTATGGTATTATTAAGATAAAAGAAAAAATAAACTACTAAAAAAAACCGCAAATGAATAAAAAACAAAGAAATCGTAAAATTGTAGCTCAAAATAGTCGAAATAGGCTAATTAATAGACGTTACACATCAACTATTAAAACTCTTTCCAAAATATTTTGGAAAAAAATAAAAGAAAAAGATGAAAAAATATCTGTACAAAAAACAATAAATGATCTGTATAGTATATTTGATAAAGCTGTGAAAAAAGGGATTGTTCATAAAAATACTGCGGCAAGAAAAAAATCAAAAGTTGGACAAATCTTTACTCGCCATAATATTACGCTTTTAGAGAACGAAACTTCTCTAAAAGTCTAATATTTTTAATTAATTCCGAATTACTACCTAATAAAATTATTAACATTAAAAATAGATTAATCAAGAATGAACAAAATTTTTGTAAATAATATTGGGGATTTATCAGAAGCCCCAAGAGCAAGTTTTTATCGTTTTTTAATGAATGGGTTAAGTGAAGAATTATCAACTTTACCAAACCCTTTTTTTGGAAAAATTAAAACAACTGGGAAAAGAAAAAATTCTTGTTTATTTTATGTTTATCCTAATCAGATAAAGTTAAAGGGTCCTCAATTTACGGTTCATCATTGCATAAGACGGGATTTAACTTATGCTATTCAAATCTATATTCGAGGAGAATATTCTTATTTTGTAAACGAAAAAGATAAATATCTAAGTAATGAAAAATATAAGCAAATAAAATTTCCGAAACGAAAAAACATAAAAACAGTTCGTGTTACACAAGATATTTTCCTTGGCGAAATACCTTTAATGACAGAAGAAGGAAGTTTTATTGTCACAGGTTGTGAAAGAATTGTTATTAGTCAAATTATACGTAGTCCAGGAATTTATTTTCGAAAAGAGTTTGCATTAAGGAAAACTATTTATACAGCTACAATTATTTCTAATAAAGGGTTATGGACAAAGTTTATTTTAGAGCAAAAGAAACTTGAAAAAGAAGCACCAAAATTAATAAGTGTAGGATTAATGACAGAACCTAAAGATAATATCTACATTAAATTAAATGATTTTAAATCAAAATTTCGTCAGTCAAAAAAAAAAGAAGAGGAATCAGATGGAAACAAATTACATATTCATAATTTAATCAGATTTTTTGGCCTAACATTTGAAGAAATTTCTGATAGTTTAAAATATCCTCAGTATTTAGATTCTGTGGAAATGGGGTATCAAAAAGCCGAATATTACAAAGGTTCGAACAAAAAATATGAGGGTTATTTAATTACTCGAGAACGAAGACCAAAGTTAGATCTTGAAGTTCCTCGTTTAATTCAACAACTTTTTTTTAATCAGCGATCAGGTTGTTTTTCTATTGGAGAAATTGGAAGATACCGTATTAATAAAAAATTAGGTTTAAATTTACCTAAAGATATTACTTATTTAACTGCCCATGATTTTCTCGGTATTATCGATGGACTAATTGAATTAAAATATTATGATCGAACTAGTGATGACATTGATCATATTAAGAATAAACAAATTCGTTCAGTAGGAGAACTACTACAAAATCAAATTCGTATTGGATTATATAGGTTAAGAAAAAACTTAATTGGACAAGTTGCAATTTCAAATTCACAAAAATTAAGTTTTGATCTAGAAAATTCTTATGATCCGGAAGATTGGATCGTTGACCCACGTCCTTTAACAAGTTCAGTAAAAGAGTTTTTTAAAACAAGTCAATTATCTCAGTACATGGATCAAATTAATCCATTATCAGAGCTAACACATAAAAGAAAAATCAGTGTATTTGGTCCAAATGGATTAAAACGTGATCATATAAGTACAGTCATTCGAGATATTCATCCAAGTCAGTATGGGCGATTATGTCCAATTGAAACTTCAGAAGGACAAAATGCTGGGTTAATTATGTCAATGTCTTTATATAGTCGAATAAATTCTCTAGGTTCTTTAGAAACTCCTTATTTTTTCATGAAGAATGGAAAAGTTTTTTCTGAAAAACGACCAATTTTTCTAAACCCTGAACAAGAGTCAGAAATCAAAATAGCATTTGGAGATGTCAGTTTAAACAGGGAAAAAAAAGTTACAACTGAATTTCTTTCTATTAAAGATAACTATGTCTTTTCCGTTAAAAAGGCAGAAGATATTAATTTTCTTACTACCTCTCCTCTCCAAGTTGTTTCACTAGCAACAGCATTAATTCCGTTTTTAGAACATGATGATGCAAACCGTGCTTTAATGGGATCTAACATGCAACGACAAGCGGTTCCTCTTCTTTATACACAAAAACCTATCGTTGGAACGGGGTTTGAATCGATAGCCATACTTGATTCTGGAATGGTAATTAAAAGTTATTGTCAAGGAAAAATTACACATTCTTGCTCAAAATTAATTATTGTTAAAGATTTTTCTCATCAAAATATTACTTATTATTTGCGAAAATATTATCGTTCAAACCAAGAAACTTCTTTAAATCAACGTCCTATTGTGTGGAATGGAGAATCGATTTTTTCGGGCCAAATTATTGCAGATGGTCCAAGTACAAATGATGGTGAACTTTCTTTAGGAAGAAATTTAACAATTGCCTATATGCCATGGGAAGGATACAATTATGAAGATGCGATTGTTATTAATGAAAGGTTAATTTTAGAAGATTGTTTAACTTCTGTACATATCGAAGAACATGAAACAAACTTAACTTTTGGAATTCCTGATACGCCTGGAAGTGAAAGATTAACAAGAAATCTTCCCCATTTAACCAAATATATTCGACGTCATTTAAATTCTAATGGCATTGTAAAACGTGGCTCATACGTCAAAGAACATGATATTTTGGTAGGAAAATTTACACGATGCGAAGACGATGATTCTCCTGAAGCAAGATTATTACGTGCTATTTATGGAAAAGAAAAGCCTAAATTTCGTGATACATCTTTAAAAGTTCCTCAAGGAACAGAAGGACGGGTTGTTGATGTTCGTGTAATTTCAACAACTATATTGAATAAAGATGATGCAGCCATAACTGATTCTTGTGAAACAATCCGTATTTATATTGCTCAAATACGTAAAATTCAGATCGGGGATAAATTAGCGGGAAGACACGGAAATAAAGGAATTATCTCTCGTATTTTATCACGTCAAGATATGCCTTATTTACCAGATGGAACTCCAATTGATATTCTATTTAATCCTTTAGGTGTTCCTTCACGTATGAACGTTGGACAAATTTTTGAATGTTTATTAGGATTTGCTGGGGAAAAATTAGGAAAACGTTTTAAAGTTTCTGCTTTTGATGAAATCTATGGGGAAGAAGCTTCTAGAATCTTAGTTAATCAAAAATTGAAACAAGCTTCAATGAAAAATAATTTTAATTGGATGTTTAATCCATATTACCCTGGGAAAATTCTTTTACGCGATGGACGAACAGGAGAATTTTTTGATAATCCAATAACTGTTGGAAAAAGCTATATTTTAAAATTGATTCATCTTGTGGAAGATAAAATTCATGCACGAGCAACAGGACCGTATTCAATGATAACTGAACAACCTTTAGCAGGAAAATCACAAAAAGGGGGTCAACGTTTTGGAGAAATGGAAGTCTGGGCAATTGAAGCGTATGGATGTTCTAACACATTACAAGAACTTTTAACAATTAAATCTGATGATATTGATGGTCGTAATGATATGTATGAATCAATATTAGGTCGTGAAAATTTAGAAAAACCTTCACCATCTCTGCCAGAGTCTTTCACAGCCTTGATTCGCGAGCTTAATTCTCTAGGTTTACAATTTTCAGTAAAAAAATTTGAAAATGGATTCTTTTCTACTACCGATACAAAAGAAATAGAGAAAGATTTTTTTCTTGATCTAGAAAATCGTTTAAAATTAAGAACAATTATTACAAAAAAAAAATTAGAACATTTTTCTAAAATTAGTAATAATGATGAAAAATTTAATTTTTTAGAATTTCAAAAACAAAATGAAAAATTAAATATCATAGAGAAACTTAAAGAGTTAAAAAAAAATTAAAGAAAATCTATGAAAGGAAATCAAGAGCTTTTTGATCTAGAAAAATCACTTGCAAAATTAGAAAATTTACATGCCTCTTTTGACTATTTACGAATTAGCATAGCATCACCTGAGCGTATCAGAAGTTGGGCCGAACGTATTTTACCAAATGGAGAAGTTATCGGAGAAGTTTTGAGGCCAGAAACAATTAATTATAGAAACCATGAACCTGAAATTAATGGTTTATTTTGTGAAAAAATTTTTGGTCCTGTAAAAAATTGGAAATGTTATTGTGGAAAATATAGGGGATTTTTAATTGATAAAATTTGTGATGAATGTCAAGTTGAACTTATCGAAGCGCGTGTAAGACGTTATCGTATGGGTTATATTGATCTTACTTGCCCTGTAACTCATCTTTGGTATTTGAAGGGAGTTCCTAATTATATTCTGATCTTACTTCGCTGCTTTGATCCAGATATAAAAGGAGAAGATATTGAAGATGTGGTTTATTTTAAAGAGGGAGAAAAAATTATTGATCCGGAAAATCCTTTATATCAATTTTTTTATCCAGAAAATTATGATGGAAATGAATTTAATAATCTTCGCCTACTTAGACCTACAAGAAATCCATTACGAATAATTCATAATTCTTCAGTTGAAAAGGCAAAAGCCGTGAAAGAAATTAATGCAGCGATTGGAGTACAACAGCGTCGTGGATCAGAAATTATAAAAGCAGCCTTAGAAAGTTTAAATTTAAAAGAAGAAATTCAAAAAGCCCGTTCTTTAATTCATCAAAAATCTATTAAAAATCTCAATATCCTTTATGTTCCAAATTCTATTTTAGTTCGTCAAATTCGAATTCTTGAAAGCTTTTTGTCAACAAAAACAAATCCTGGATGGATGATTTTAACAGTATTACCTGTTTTACCACCAAATTTACGACCTCTCCTAGAATTGGAAAGTGGGAGATTAGTTGCAGCAGATGTGAATGAAATTTACCGTATCATTATTACCAGAAATCATCGACTCTTTGATTTTCTATATCAATTTTTAACACCTGATTTAATTACAGCCCATGCAAGAAAACTCTTACAAGAGGGAGTTGATTCTTTAATTGATAACGCGAGATTAGCCAAAGAGAAAGCTCTTTATTTAAATAATAAGGCTTTGAAAAGTTTAACGGAAATTTTAGAAGGGAAACAAGGGAGATTTCGACAATCTTTATTAGGAAAAAGAGTGGATTATTCTGGACGATCTGTCATTATTGTGGGACCAAATTTACGTTTAAATCAATGTGGATTGCCTTATCAAATGGCAACAGAGTTATTTCAGCCCTTTCTTATTAACGAATTGTTAAAAACAAAAATCAAACCTCCAAGTCATAATACAAGACTTGCACTTTTGATAATAAAAAAAAATAAACCATTTGTTTGGCGTTTATTATTCGAGTTAACTCGAAAACATTGTATTCTTTTAAATCGTGCTCCTACTCTTCACCGTTTTGGAATTCAAGCTTTTGATCCTATACTTATCTTAGGACAAGCTATTCATCTTCATCCTTTAGTCTGTACTGGATTCAATGCTGATTTTGATGGAGATCAAATGGCAGTTCATCTTCCCTTATATGAGGCAAGTCAATTAGAAGCTCGTACAATGATGCGTCCTTCCTTTAATGTATTATCCCCTTCAAATGGAGAAGTAATTTTAAAACCAACTCAAGATATGGTTATTGGATGCTATTATTTGACTTTAATGATCGCGAAAAATAATTTTGAGATTCAAAAATGGTTTGGAAATGAACAAGAGGCATATTTTGCTTTTTCTCAAAAAAAAATAACTCTTCATAGCCCTATTTTAGTTCGTTATCCTCTTTCTTCTTTCCAAGTTAAGGTGGAAAATAAAAAATTTCAATTTATAGAGAAAATATCTAATCTTGACCTTAATCAAAAAGAAGTTTTTATCTATCAAACTTTTCCGATTGAAAATTCTTTAGAGAAATTCTATTTTCTAACAAATATTGGTATTTTTATCGCTCGTCTTACACAAGAAAATATTTATGAATTTAGTGATCTATTTTTAGAAACAACTCCAGGGAGAATAATATTTAATATCAATTTTAAAAACGCTATACAAAAAGAAAAACAATTCTAACAAAAAATTATTAGATGTGTTTTTAGTAAAACAATAGTGAGTTATAGTATGAATTAGCCCCCCAAAATCTGATTTAATATTTTGTAAGCAGATCTAGAAACCTCTGAAATTATTTCAATAGTAAAGTAAAAAGATTAATTATGATTATTACTCGTACAGTTACCAAAAAAGTTCTAGAAAATCTTGTACATGAAACTTTTACTCAATTTGGAAATTTATCTTCGTCTTCTTTATTGGATTCTTTAAAACTTCTAGGATTCTACTATGCTACAAATGCTGGAATTTCAATTAATATTGAAGATTTAAAAACACCAGATGCAAAAAAACAATATTTAAAAAATGCAAATTTAGAGATTCAACACGTTAGTAAACAATGGGAACAAGGTTTTATCTCCGAGAATGAACGTTTTCAAAGTATCATCGATATCTGGAATCTTGTGACTGAATCTCTTAAAAATCGAATTATTGATTATTATCAAAACTTTGACCCTGCCAATAATTTATATATTATGGCATTCTCGGGGGCCAGAGGAAACATGTCTCAAGTAAGACAGTTAGTCGGAATGCGAGGATTAATGTCCGATCAAGAGGGAAAAATTATTGATTTACCGATCCAGACCAATTTCCGTGAAGGATTAAGCTCAATTGATTATATTATTTCTTCTTATGGCGCAAGAAAAGGGATTGTAGACACTGCTTTAAAAACAGCAGATTCAGGGTATTTAACTCGTCGTTTAATCTACATTGCTCAAGATCTTGTAATCCGTGAATTAAATTGTCAATCTAAAGAGGGTGTAATTATTTTATTGAATAAAAATTCAGATCTTAAAAGTTTAATTGGTCGTACTTTAATTTCAATAAAAGAGAAAAATACAAAAAAAGATTTTTCTTATTTAGACTATTCATTAGATAAAAAATTATTGAAAAAATTTCAAAAAATACCTTCTTTAAGCTTAAATATTCGTACTTCCTTAACATGTAAATCATTAGGATCTATTTGCCAAAAGTGTTACGGATGGGACTTGGCAAAAGAAAAACTTATTTCTCTGGGAGAAGCGGTTGGAATTATTGCAGCTCAATCCATTGGAGAACCTGGAACACAATTAACAATGAGAACGTTTCATACAGGTGGAATTTTTACGGGAGAAAATACGAAACAAATTTTAGCTCCTTTTTCAGGAAAATTGATATTTCCTACAGGTTTAAAAAAACGAAATTATCGAACAAATCATGGAATTAATGTCTTAAAATTACAAGAGGAAGGGTATGTTACATTGATTAATTGGCAAGGGCTTGAAACTGAAATTTTTTTAACCATTGGTTCTTATCTTTATATCTCAAAATCTTCTTTTTTAAAAAAAGGAGAATTAATTGCGGAATATTCAGTAGAATCATTTTTAGGTGGAACTCGAAGATTGAAACCTATATATGCTCCTATTGAAGGAGAAATAAAATGGAAAACTCCAGTTGTAAAAGTAATCCCGTACCAAAAAAAAACAATTCATGTTAATCAATATGAAGATGCTATTTGGATTGCTTCTGGAAAAATTTTCCCATTTCCGAAAGAAATAAAGTATCAATTTCCAGTCTCTTTAAAAAAAAAAAAATCTTTTGCGATTCTAAAATTAATTACTCCTTTTAAAGGTTTTGTAAAAATAACAGGAAGTACATTAAGTCTTTTTCTGCAAGAAAAAAAAGTAAAAATAGAATTTTCCCCTTTGGTAAAAGAAATAAAAAACTGTTTAGTCAAATTCTCCCCTCTAATAAAAAATTATCAATACGTTGATGAACATAGCATTTTAGGAATTTTTGAAATTTCGCCTCTTAGCGAAGGACTGATTTATTCTACCCGAGAAAAAATGTCTAATTTTATAAAAACTTTATTTTTAATTACGGAATCGGATATTTGGAAAATAAATTCAGATCACATAAGTAATTTTT
>Ga0208618_1001015_pt1 | contig 11698 bp, 6 predicted proteins | sample CryBogCBE18Jul08_FD_184585 | JGI IMG/M metagenome (GOLD analysis project Ga0208618, IMG submission 184585) | Freshwater microbial communities from Crystal Bog, Wisconsin, USA - CBE18Jul08 (SPAdes) | ecosystem: Environmental > Aquatic > Freshwater > Lake | place: Crystal Bog, Wisconsin, USA...
GATCCAAATGACGGCTATCAATCCTCCGCCCTTCAAAGCACTATTTTAGGTCCGCGCATCAATTATCCGCGCGTTCCAACAAACTTAGACTCCTCAAGTGAGCGTGTCTTTACTGGCGGCCAAGTGAATGTTTTACCGGCCTTTCGGCCTGGCGAGGCGTTAGAAGTTGTCCCTGGGCTGGCCGTTACGCAGCATTCTGGTGAAGGCAAAGCAAACCAATATTATCTGCGCGGTTTTGACCTTGATCACGGCACAGACCTCGCCCTTTATCTTGATTCAATGCCGCTCAACATGCGCACGCATGGACATGGTCAAGGCTACGCCGACGCAAACTTCGTTATGCCAGAACTACTCGAAACAGTTGATGCGCGCAAAGGTCCCTATAATGTTGAAGATGGCGACTTTTCAAACGCCGGCACCATTCGCATGCAATATCTTCACCGCGTTCCCGAGGGCGTTTTTACGTCAACGGGCGGCGCCTTTGGTTATGGTAGACAATTTGGCATGAAGTCCTGGTCCTTCGCCAATGGCGATATTTTGGGCGCAGGAGAAATTTCAACTTATAATGGTCCCTGGACCACCCCAAACAGCGCCCATAAAATTAACGGCGTTCTGCGCTACACACAGGGAGAGGAAAATAACGGCCTCTCGATTATGGGTATGGCTTACGCCAACCGTTGGAACTCAACGGATCAAATCCCATTGAATTTGATTTCATCGGGTCAAATGTCCCGTTGGGGAACGCTCAATCCCAAAGATGGCGGTGAAACAACACGCTTCAGTGTTTCAGGCCATTGGGCGCAAGAAACGTCAACTTATAAAACGCGCGTTGAAGCTTTTGCGATGCATTCTACGCTCGGCCTCAACAATGATTTTACGTATTTTCTACAATATCCCGATCCTTGGATTGGCGACCAGTTTCGACAATTTGATCGCCGCACGATGATTGGCGCCAATGCCTATCACACACTGAAGTTTGATCTTCTCAATAAAGAGTCGGAGCTGCGCTTTGGCTTTCAAAGCCGCTATGACGATATTCGCGTTGGACTGGGCAATGAAGTCTCACGTCAAATGTTTAATATCATTCGCAGCGATCTCGTCGGCGAAGCCAACACCAGCCTTTTGACAGACTTCAAAACAAAATGGGCGCCATGGCTAAAAACAACGGTCGGTGCGCGGTGGGACTATTATTGGGGTAGCAATAACGGTCTTCAAACTTACGCGAACTCACCTGTCGTCGGCAGTCCCTTTGCGCCAGATTATGGACCTTATGACTCAGGCGGCAATTCAATCACTGGACAGCCTTTTCACATTTGGACAGCGCCCTTTAATAATGGCGCGACAACAGCGCAGCTGATCAGCCCAAAAGGCTCGGTCGTTATTAATCCCTGGGACAATAAAACGGATTTCTATCTGAACTTTGGGCGTGGTTTCCACTCCAACGATTTTCGTTCAACAACGCAAACTTATTCCACCAATGAACTGGCCGACAATTACGGCTACACGCCTGTTAAGAGACAAAATTTGCTATCTCCTTCAACGGGCGCAGAAGTCGGTGTGAAAACAAAAGCTGTTGAGGGCCTGGAGAGCGCGGCGACCTTTTTCTTCATGCGCACGCAAACGGAAAATATCTTTGAAGGCGATACTGGCAATACAATGATAGCCCGCGGCGCAGATCGCGTGGGTATTGAGTTTACCAATCATTATCGTCCCATCTCCTGGGCGGCATTTGAAGCAGATATTACCGCGGTCAAAGCTCGTTTCAGAGGGTATGATTGGAGTGGCGCGCTAGACTATTACGGACAGATGCTGACGCCTGAGGCAATCCCCTATGGCACTTTTCAGGGTAATGGACCGGGAAATTATCTCATTAACGCCACACCTGTCGTCGCCACGGGATCTATGGAGTTGGGCGAGTCGACTGGCTGGTTCGGCGTCGCTAAATATCGCTACATTGCGCCAAGATCGCTCACGGAAGATGGCTATTTCAAAAGCCCGGCCATTGGCACGGTGAACTTACGCGCCGGCTATCGCTGGGACCAGGGTTGGAAATTACAACTTGACGTCTTCAATGCGCTCAATTCCCGTTCACAGCAAATTGCCTATGCTTATGGCTCACTCGTTGGAACCAACACGCTTTATTCAGCCTGTGCCCCAACCCAGACAGCGCCTGACATTGTGTGTGGCACAGGTAAAATGGGCGTCGTGGGCCACCCCATTGAGCCGCCATCTTGGCGCTTGACCTTCGGGGGGCCTCTCAACTTCGACGCCAACGTCAATAAGCGGCCTGACCTGCTTGAGCCATTCACAATGCTCGCCAAAAAAGATGGAGAGAAGACAGCGCAAGTCGCCAATTGGACTGGCCCATATCTTGGCCTCAATCTTGGCGGCGGCTCCAATACAGCGAGCAATGGCAATAATTTGTGGTTCCAGGATGCTGTCTATGGCGGCGTAACAAAGAACGCTAATCCAAACACCACTGGCGGCGGTCTCATTGCTGGCGGTCAAGCCGGCTACACTTACCAGTTGACGCCAATGTTTGTGGTTGGCCTGGAGACAGATTTCCAGGGAACAACTATGACTGGCGGCGTCAATGGTGCGACCTATAGCGCACTGCTTAATTTAAATGATCAGACCGGCGCCTCTTATGTTCCAGGTTATGTCAATACAGGCAGCAAGATGGTGTGGTTTGGCACTGTGCGCGGACGTGGCGGCATAACGATACAACCTGATCTTTGGCTCTATGGAACGGGCGGCTTCGCCTATGCCGATGTTCAACAAGCTGCTGGATATCAAACTATTGATTATCAGACAGGCTGGACTGCTGGCGCAGGCGTTGAATGGATGTTTAAATCCAACTGGTCAGCAAAGGCTGAATATCTCTTTTCTGATGTAAGCGGCGGCCCGGCCACGATTGGCAATAATTATGGCCAACAACTCAATAACTCAACCAATAGCAGCCGATGGAGCACTATTCGCGCTGGTGCAAACTATCATCTTAACTTTGATAAGGCGGAGCCTGTCATCGCAAAGTATTGATCAATAAATTAAAACATAGGGGTTATTCACTCAGTGGCGGTAACTTCTCTCTAATCTAATTCACATCGTCTTTTCATATCTATACATGTAAGAAGCAGGGGGGTCGACAAAGCCATCCTGAAACGACAAAAGACATCTAACGGCACCAATCCCGCGAAAGATTAATGGCTTCCCCTCCTCTCCTTACGCTTCAGGGCGCAATGCTCACGCTTGGCGGCAAACCGTTGCTAGAGGGCGTGGACTTATCTGTTTCAGCTCATGCACGCTTATGTCTTGTCGGTCGCAATGGTTGCGGAAAATCTACGCTGTTAAAAATCGCTGCCGGCGACATTGAAGCAGATGAGGGCCTAAGATTTCTACAACCAGGCGTTTCGTTGCGCTATTTACCACAAGAACCGTCACTCGTAGGATTTGATACGACGCTGACTTACGCCTCGTCAGGACTTGGTCCACTCGATGACGAGCATATCGCTCATACTCTGTTACATGAACTTGGGTTGACTGGGACAGAAAACCCCGTCCATCTTTCGGGTGGTGAGGCGCGACGCGCAGCGCTAGCACGTGTCTTAGCGCCAGAACCAGACATTCTCTTGCTAGATGAGCCAACAAACCACCTCGACCTCCCCACAATCCTGTGGCTGGAGCAAAAACTTGCTGGCATGAGATCTGCAATCGTCATCATAAGCCACGATCGCCGTTTCCTGCAGAATCTGACGAGCGAGACCATCTGGATCGATCGTGGCCGTGCAAGACATCTTGGGCGTGGCTTCGCAGAGTTTGAGACATGGCGCGACAAAGAACTTGAAGAAGAAGAAAAACAGCAACACAAGCTTGACCGAAAAATTGTCGCTGAAGAGCATTGGCTTCGACATGGCGTCTCCGGCCGTCGCAAACGGAACATTAAACGCCTGAGCGGACTACATGCGCTTCGAACTGAACGGCGGCAAAGAGTTATGCCAACCGGCGACATAAAACTTGAAGCAAGCGAAGCTCACATCTCTGGAAAATTGGTTATCGAAGCAATAAAGCTGACTAAGATCTTTGGTGAGCGCATTATCGTTGATCAATTCAGCACACGTATTTTACGAGGAGATAGACTAGGCGTTGTCGGAGCAAATGGCGCCGGCAAGACAACTCTTGTCAAACTCTTAACCGGCGAGCTTCTGGCTGATAGCGGCAAGCTGCGCCTTGGCGCTGCGATCGAGATGGCCATGCTTGAGCAAAGTCGCCTGAGCTTAAAAGCAGATTTGACGCTTCAAGACGCCTTAACTGGCGGCGGCTCTGATACAGTCGAAATCAATGGCGTGCGGCGTCATGTCATTGGCTATATGAAGGATTTTCTTTTTAAACCCGAGCAGGCGCGCACGCCGATCGGTAAGCTGTCAGGAGGGGAGCGCGGTCGACTGATGCTCGCGCGCGCGCTCGCAAAACCCTCGAATCTATTAATCCTTGATGAGCCAACCAATGACCTTGATCTTGAAACGCTCGATCTCCTTGAAGAAATGCTTGCTGACTACCCTGGCACTTTAATTATTGTCAGCCACGATCGTGATTTTTTGGATCGTATCGCCACGAGCATTCTTATCAATGAAAACGCTGGTCAATGGCGAGAATACGCTGGCGGCTATAGCGATATGATCTCTCAACGCGGCAGTGGCGTATCACGCCACACCCAATCTGAAATAGCGCAGGAGAGCCAAAAAAAGAAAAATAATTCTGATAATAAATCACATGATAGAAAATCTTTAATCAAACCCAAGCTTAGCTACAAAGAACAGCATGCGTTAACAGAACTACCAAAAAAAATAGAAGCACTAAGAGAAAGCCGCTCAAAGCTTCAACGCCTCTTAGACGACCCAGAGCTTTACACAAAAGATCAATCAAGGTTCTCAAAGACTACAGAAGCTTTTACAGCGATAAATGCTCAATTATCACTTGCGGAGGAGGAGTGGCTGGAACTGGAAATTAAACGCGAAAGCTTTGAAAAGTGATATTAAAATGGCGCCTCGCGACGGAGAATGATTTTTCCGCCATCAACGCAATCGCTCTACAAATCCACCCTCAACTCCCTGAACGGCCCGACGTTATGGCAGAAAAACAGCGCCTTTTTCCAGAAGGTTGTTTGGTTCTTGCCTCAGCGCTCATAATTTCAGGCTACGCCCTTTCTCATCCCTGGAAATGTAACAAAATCCCTGCTTTAAATGAACTTTTGTGGCAATTACCCAAAAACCCAGACTGTTTATACCTCCACGACATTGCATTATTGCCAAATGCGCGCGGACATAGGGCGAGTCGCCAGTTAGTTGAAACACTGATTGAAATCGCCTACAAAGAGAAGCTGTCTTTTCTCGCGCTGACTTCGGTTTACGATACCCGCGGTTTGTGGGAGAGCTATGGTTTTAAACCATATAAAAATATACACATCGATCATCAAATTAATACTTACGGACCAACCGCCACATATATGATCAAATCCCTCCAGGGATTGGACCAACCACACGCAGAAGCGAGCCTGTCATGAAATCCTATCGTTTGATCTTAGCTATTTTTGGCGCAATCTATTCTCTTGCCCTAACGCCAGAACTTGCTTTTGCTGAGCAGCAATATCTAGAACAGGCGATATCAGAAACAAGTGAAGCGATAGAAGCAGGAAAAGCCTCAGAGGGCGCATCACTCATTGAACACGCAGATCGCGCATTTGATCGTGCGCGAAGCGCTGTATGGCAAAACCCCGTCGATCATATCCGCCAAGGTATGAAGTTCCTACGCAAAGCTGTCAAAGTCGCCAAGGGCACCAACTCAGACAAGCGTATCAACAGAGCTGTAGAGTATATGGAAACCGCAAAAACTCATTTCGAAGCCGCTCGCTAGAGTTTCGAAAGAACGCCACAATTTTATTTAGACTGTGAACCCTTTTTTTATTAAGCCGTTAAGCAAACAGTCAGCTGGATCAAAGAATTATTCTCCTTTGGCTAAAGCAGCTTGCTTGACGGCAACTCAACGCTCGGTTGCTCAATGCGACATGCTGCCCGATACTCTTTCCTTTGGAAAGTGGAACGCTTGCGCGCTCAGTGGCACAATACAGAGGCGGGGAATTGGCGTTCAAAATAGCGTGGGCATTCCCAGTGATAGAACTGCATCTTGACATATCCGACCAGAGCTTCATTTGAAGCACTCAGAAGCGCTAAGTTGCGACCTACAAGGGCGCGCTAGCGTAACGCAACACGAAAACTCAGGCTCCGAAACACCTTCTGAGTTTCTCGCAAAGTTAACTGGCGCCTGGAGATAAAAATGCCGAAAGTGTTTATGCGAGTTGGTAAGTGGTTTGGCTACCTGCTCCTGGCAGCATTGGCGCTTGTCGCCCTCAAGGAAAACGACTCAAGCCGTAAAGCCAAAGAACAATCCATCCAATATTCACAATGCATTAAGCAAAATAAAGGAACAGCTGAAGAATGTGAGAAAATGGCGCATCGCAAGTGATTATTCGACGTGGGTAATATTATTTAAAACGCGCTCTCGCAAACGTATTCATAATCAACTTTTTCCTGAACTCAAGATTACGACGCATATGATTATGAGAATGATCGTATTTCTCTGTATAAAAAACTTGTTAGGAAATAACTCTAAAAAGCCCCTCACTAATATATTAAAAAATAATACGCCATAATGAACATCACTAGCGTATTATTTTCCTATTGCTTAAAGGTTAGCTGTCTGGGGTTTTTTAATAAGATTTCGATTAGAATTATAACCATGCGACATAATAAGTTTATCTTGAAAAAATTGGACGAAGGAAAACATCCAATAACTACTTATCTCCATCGGGATTTAGGGTTAAAATCATTTTTATTCCCACAAAAAGAGAGAGCTATTACCGTATGAACCCAAAGGAATACGTAAAATAATGAGCAAAATATATGCGTACGATCGATATTATTGCTTATAGCTCAGGACAAAAGAGCGGAAAAACCCCGCTCTTTATCATTCGACTTCACCCGAAATTTATGAATATTAGTCCATGCGGGCAACGACAACCAAACGCTTAACCTCGCCATTCTTAAAGGCGCGCAGAAAAGCATCATAATTTCTAAATGACACACATCCATTTGAGTCGCCATTTGGCCCCAGCATATAGGTATGGGCAAGCAATCCCGCTCTGCCAAAAATATTACCGTTGCCGATGGGGTTGAGACGGATAGCTTCCACACCATGGAACAGCGCTTCTCTCATAGTGAGATTATAGGTATGAGGCGGCGTCGCGCCATGCATGCGTTCATGCACGAAACGCGGATCATCTAGTCTGCTACCCAATCCGGAATGGGCCTCAAGTCGGCTGCCGTCCGGCATATAAACAGTTCTCGCAGAAATGTCGTAGACTGCAGTATATCTGTCATAACGCGCTGCAGGGTTAGATGCCCCAGAACTAAAAATTGAGCGGCTCAAAGATCCTGTTTCAGGCGCAGCATATGCCAGAGCTTGACCGGCTGGCTTCTGCTGCTCTTGGGTCTGAGAGCCGCCAAAGAATTTTTCAAAGAATGAGCGATTATCCTGCACCGGCGCTGTTGCCACAATCCTTCGACCCTTTTGAGCTGTCGATTGGAAGGGCTGACCAGATACTGTTTCGGCTGACAACTTTAATTGCGTTGGCCGGCGCGGTGGAACAGGCGCAAGAATCTGTGCGCGATCATTTAAAAGCTCAGACTGCTCGGTATTTTCTGCTGTTGTAACGCCCCCAGCAACGCGCGCAGCAGATTGCGACTCAACAGGAGGCACTGAGCGAGGCTCCGCCAACTCAGAGACCTGTGTCGTAATTTTAGCCGCTTCGGCTTGTTCAGCTTGCGCGACAGGCGTGCGGGTCGCAACACGCGCGTGACCACGTACATCCACGAGCACAGCTCCCAACGGCTTTGATGTTGCTGAAGGCGCAGAAGCAACGGTCGCAGATGCCTGCAACTCAGCAAGAGCTGATGATTTGGAGCTTGGGCTATGTTCATGCAAACCCCAAAAGCCAGCAGACAGGCCAAGAGCAACCGCGCCAACTCCCAACAGGCTACGCAACATAAATGAGCTTGTAGTATGATCTAGGTTGAATGAATCGAATCCGTTCAAAGAGCCGGTTCTATTTCTCATTCCTCCACCCTTCTAAAGCAGTTTCCAAGCGTCTCACGCCAAGCCAACAAGCCAATTAGGCAGCTGTCGACAATGAAGACACAGGACCGTGGCACGCGTTATGAGGAAGATATGACCAAGCCTTAATGGCTTTGTTTGAACGGCTTTAAGGCGATAATGAGCCTCTTATGTGGCTATTTATGCTAAAAGACCGCAGTCTTTTCTTGCATAAATTACTGTTTTATCGATACTTTCTAACTTTTAAATAGCGCTTTCTCGCCCGATCACCTGAGATAAAAATTTAAAGAAATACTTAAATAATAGTTAGTTGGCCTCAAACTCAAAACAAAAAGGCCGCTGGCGCACCAGCGGCTTCAGTCTGGGAAGGGAATGCTCGGAAGGGTCCGTCAACCCAACAACAGCAGTACAATATCGGCGCCACAGATTCATTCAAATAAGTGATTGATTTAAAGTAATAATTTCCCTATCGAAAATAACGATGACGTTCATAAATCATACCGCTGATCGACTCTAACACGGCTAGAGACTGCGTTTTGGCGACAGTTGTAGGCAGTTTGCATTTTTTGCATCACATAGGCGTACAGCGTTGTCGCGATAAAACACTCCTCACTTTAAACAGAGAAAACCTCAATATTCTCAGTCAAGACTCGGAAATGATCAGCCGGTCACTCGCACAATAAAATCTCCCCATGTTTGACGTCATGAAAGAAGACTCGCCTAACCCTCTAAATGATTAATTTCTCAATGTGGGAAGTTTTACAGACTAAACACATCTCATTGTGCTGCTGTGAAATAGGTTTGGCAGGCGTCTCAAACAGCTCGTAAAATAGCCCGACTGGGCGAGGTGTTTAATTTATTTATCCTAATAAAATAAAAACAATCCTACTGCTGACAGAGCGCCGCTTGAATAATGGCAGCTCGAGTCTGAAGAGCTCATATGTAATTAATATTCTCAGGCTAAAAATTCATTTAAAAGAAAAATAGAATTGTTTTAGCCGAAACTCCACGAGCCAAACACAAAGAGTGATCAGGATTTTAAAACTATGTCTCTTAATATTAATATCAAAGATGTCATCTCGGGGCTCATCACTCCCATTATGATCATTGCGACGTCTTTGAGTTATGCTGTTTTAATTTTTTCTGGACCGCTTGCAGACTATTTGACGATAGGCGCAGGTTTCAGCCTGATTGGCGCTGGCGTTACAGCAATTATATTTGCTATCGGTAGCGGCCTGCCTTTTGCGATCTCAGGACCTGATTCAAAAGCTGTCGCCGTTATGGCGTCAATTGTCACTGTCATTGCAGCAAATAGCATAAGCAGTGGTCAACACGACACCATAGGACCAACTGTGCTTGCCGCGCTTATTACTGGCACACTCATCGTTGGTGTAACGTCCTATATTTTCGGCGCTCTGAAATTAGGGCGCTGGATACGTTTTATGCCTTATCCAGTGATTGGCGGCTTTATGGCTGCTTCTGGTTGGTTTCTTGTAAGCGGCGCCATTCGAGTGCTTGCGCAAGAATCCCTATCGCTAAAGCTCCTTGCTGATATTGCAAGTGGATCTCACATAGCAAAATTGCTCGTTGGCGGAGCAATCGCGCTTGCTCTCAACATTTCCCAAACAACAAAACACCCCCTCGCTTTCCCAGGAACTTTAATTGGTGGCGGCGTGTGTGTGCTTCTTGGCGTCATAGGATCAGACATGTCGATCGATCTGGCGCGAAAAACTGGCTGGCTCATTCAAATTTCAACCGATGCGGTATCCGTTCCAGCACCTTGGCTTCTCACCAACATCTCAAAAATAAACTCTGATGAATTAGTCAGTTCCGGCGCGCAATATTGTGCGCTTGTTACCGTTGTCATCGCGACTCTGCTCCTCAGTATCATGGCAATTGAAGTCGAAGCAAAAAAAGAAGTAGAGTTAGATCAAGAACTAAAACTTAATGGTCTTGCTAATATTTTATCTGGCCTTTGTGGCGGGACCGTCGGCACGCTTTCCGTAAGTCGCACGCTATTTAGTTATCGTTTGGGCGCAAGAGGACGGTTAAGCGGTATTCTCGTGGGCATACTCTGCCTGTCTCCACTCGCTCTTGGACCTTCCGCGCTTGGATATGTACCAATGCCCGTTCTTGGCGCGGTGCTTCTTCAGCTTGGCGCGAGCATGCTGTATGAGTGGATCGTCAAAAGCTGGCAAAATATGCAGCGCATTGACTATTTACAACTGATCGTGATTTTCTTCACAATTGTATGCTTTGATTTCGTTGCTGGCGTCGGTGTCGGCATCATTACGGCTTGCATGACTTTTGCTGTCAATACTGCACGAATCAGACTTATTAAACACGCGATGGACCGCAGCAATTTCTCTAGTCGAGTTGATCGACCTATTTATGAAACAGACACACTACACAGATATGGAGAGAGCATTCAAATAATATGGCTACATGGCTTCATTTTTTTTGGAAGCGCCCATCATTTATTAATGAACATCAAGACAACAATTTCCGCAAAGAAACGCCCATGTCGAAGTCTTATTTTAGACTTTAAACAAGTGCTTGGCATAGATTCCTCTGCCGCAATGACTTTGGTTAAATTGCGTCATTATGCTGAGCAAGAAGGCTTCCAACTTGTCCTTTCAAATCTCTCCAATAAAGTCGAAAACTCCCTACAAAAGGGCGGGTTAATGAACGGTCAGAACGACTCTGATTGTCTCGTTTTTCAAAATCTAGATGCTGCACTCGAATGGTGTGAAAATAACTTACTCACATCCTCTTCAGATGAAGAGAAAATTAAACGCTCCACTGAGGAATGGTTGAAAATAGAATTGGGTAAAGACAACTATTTTTTTAGCCTCGAAAAATATTTAGAGGTTCTTCTTCTTCAACCAGGAGATTACCTATTTTCTCAAGGTCAATCAGCAGATTGTCTGTATTTATTATCTTCCGGTCGCGTTACTATTTTATTCAAATCTGCCGAAGGTGTGGAACTGCGCTTGCGCACTATGCTTGGTCATACGCTAATTGGCGAGATGGGCCTCTATCGCAGTGCCCCCAGAGGCGCTTCAGTTATTGCAGACGAACCAACTACCGTCTATCGAATCTCAAGTCAGTCAATGCAGCGCATGGAGACTGAAGAACCAGAATTGGCGCATGCATTTCATAAATTCGTTATACGCACATTGGCGGCCAGGCTGGATTTTGCAAATCGTGAAGTTGCTGGCTTACAAAGATAAGGGCTTCTTTTTAGCATTCTGAAGCCTTTTATGCTCTTTCACATGTGTGACGAATTTGTCACTCTTATGAGAAATCACGTTTCTAGCAAAGATATTGAATTGCACTTTGAGAAGAATTGCGCGTAACTGTCACGTGGTCTTACTGAGAGCGACAAAACCTTAGCAGATTACAACGCAAACCTCACAAGGACGGACATCCTCATGAAAAAAATTCTTCTCTCAGCGGTATCGCTTGCCGTTCTGTCAAGCGCAGCTCTTGCAGCTGATCTTCCTTCACGTAAGGCTCCTGTTGCGCCTCC
>Ga0208618_1001016_pt1 | contig 11688 bp, 9 predicted proteins | sample CryBogCBE18Jul08_FD_184585 | JGI IMG/M metagenome (GOLD analysis project Ga0208618, IMG submission 184585) | Freshwater microbial communities from Crystal Bog, Wisconsin, USA - CBE18Jul08 (SPAdes) | ecosystem: Environmental > Aquatic > Freshwater > Lake | place: Crystal Bog, Wisconsin, USA...
TGGTAGTCGTGAAATTTCAGCCATCTGGTCCTCCTGGTCCGTGGGTGTAGGCACACATTACAACCGCGCCGTAGGTTGTTCAAGCCCGCCAGCCCTCAAGTGGCGCAAAACACCTTTTGCCTAGACGATTAGCGCATGGCTTCCCGCAACTCTGCCCCAACTCCTGCCTTTACGGTGGCCGCTGTTGCCAGGCGTTTGGGTGTAGCCCCAGCAACGCTTCGCACGTGGGACAGGCGCTATGGCCTTGGGCCCAGTGAGCATTCTGATGGAGAGCATCGCCGATATAGCGAGAGTGATTTAGCAAGACTTATTCATATGCGAAAGCTTGTGATCTCTGGTGTTACCCCAGCAGATGCCGCAGCAGCGGCGCTTAAATTTAAAGGCAAGATTGATCTAGAAGTATTTGCTGATTTGCCCGAGTCAGACACTGGTGTGATTGAAATGCTTAACAATGCAGTACATGCACTGGATCGCAATCTCACTGAACAGATTATTCGATCTGAATTTAGAGACAACGGAATCGCCGCTACCTGGTGCAATGTCTTAACACCTGTTCTTGTCTTGGTTGGCGCTGAATGGGCGGCCACAGGTACTGGAATTGAAATTGAGCATATGCTCAGTGAAATTACACATCGACTTTTGAATGAACACACAGAACAACTCACTAGCCCTGTGAATTCTCGGCCGGTACTTCTGGCCTGCGTGGGTGAAGAGATCCATTCACTTGCCATCACTGCGCTCGCTGCCTGTTTAGCTGAAGATCAGATCCAAGTTCAATTCCTTGGGGCTAGAACACCCCAATCTGCTATCAATGAAGTTGTTAGAAAGGTTGGACCACCAGCGATTTTCTTGTGGGCGCAACTTTCCAAAAATGGTAATCCTGCGATCATCCAAGAACTTCCAAAGCTCCGTCCTGCCCCTCGGGTTATCTTGGGTGGGCCCGGATGGAACCCTGACCGCTGCAAGAGCGCAAACTTTGTTGATGACCTAAGCGCCGCAAGGCGTGAGATCTCACGCGCTGTGGGCGTTTAGAAGCAGAGATTTTGAACCCCTAGACTTGCCCCATGATGGAAGGCGCCCGCGAAAAAGTAATAATGACGGGGCTGACCTACGATGATGTTCTACTACTTCCAGATGCATCCGAGGTCGTTCCAAGTGAAGTAGATACAAAAACTCGCCTGACTCGAAATATTTCCCTCAATGTTCCTGTGGTTTCTTCAGCAATGGATACGGTTACTGAATCAACCATGGCAATTGCTATGGCAAAAGCCGGTGGTATTGGCATTTTGCACCGTAATTTATCTATTGAAGATCAGGTTAAGCATGTTAAGACAGCAAAAGCTTCTGGAATTGTTGGCGCAGCCGTTGGTGTTGGTGAAGATGGATATTCCCGTGCGGTTGCTCTCATTGATGCAGGGGTAGATGTTGTCGTTGTAGATACAGCCCACGGCCACCATCGCGCTGTGCTTGAAGCTATTGCTCGAATTAAAAAACAATTCCCACATGTAGATGTCATTGGTGGAAATGTGGCAACACGCGCCGGAGCACAAGCACTCATTAACGCAGGTGTTGATGCTGTAAAAGTTGGTGTTGGACCGGGATCAATCTGTACTACTCGCGTTGTTGCAGGCGTTGGTGTCCCGCAAGTAACCGCGATTATGGAAGCACACAAGGCGTGCTTCACTGCTGATATTCCTCTCATAGCCGATGGTGGATTGCAATATTCAGGAGATATCGCAAAGGCGATTGTTTCTGGCGCAGATACCGTGATGCTTGGATCACTTCTTGCAGGATGCGATGAGTCACCTGGTGAGCTCATTGAAATTGGCGGAAAGAAATTTAAAGGTTATCGAGGAATGGGTTCACTCGGCGCGATGCAATCACGCGGAGAGCAGAAGTCATATTCGAAAGATCGTTATATGCAAGATGATGTGCTGGCTGAAGATAAACTTGTTCCAGAAGGTATTGAAGGAAAAGTTGCTTACAGCGGACCAGTTGCCACAGTTATCCATCAACTTGTTGGAGGATTGCGTTCTGGCATGGGTTATGCGGGAGCGGCAACCATTAAGGACTTGCAGAGCAAAGGGCAGATGATTCAGATCACGGCAGCGGGATTACAGGAAAGTCATCCACATGACATTTTGGATGTTGCAGATGCACCAAATTACCGAGGCGGGAAGTAGGAGACGATGAACGATATTGAGATTGGTCCTGGGAAGCGCGCAAAGACAGCGTATTCATTTGACGATATCGCGATCGTTCCAAGTCGACGTACCCGTGAGGCAGATGAAGTTTCTATTCAGTGGCAGATTGATGCTTACAAATTTGATCTACCAATGCTTGCAGCGCCGATGGATTCTGTTGTCTCTCCAGAAACTGCAATTGAAATTGGAAAAATTGGTGGAGTTGGAGTTCTAAACCTTGAGGGTCTATGGACTCGCCACGAAGATCCACGTATTGCATTGGGTGAAATTGCATCTCTTCCACAAGAGCAAGCAATCAGACGCATGCAAGAACTTTATGCTGCTCCTATTCGAGAAGATCTCATTAAATCTCGTATCGCAGAAATACGCGCCGCGGGTGTGACTGTTGCGGCTGCGCTCTCTCCACAGCGCACAGCAGAGCTACACAAAGTTGTTGTTGCTGCGGGAGTAGATCTCTTTGTTATTCGAGGAACAACGGTGAGTGCTGAGCATGTTTCAAACAAAGCAGAGCCTCTGAATTTAAAGAAATTTATATATGAATTAGATGTTCCGGTCATTGTGGGCGGATGCGCAACGGCAACAGGCGCACTGCACCTTATGCGCGCAGGAGCAGCTGGAGTATTGGTTGGTTTTGGTGGAGGTTCATCCCACACAACAAGGACAGTTTTGGGAATTGCAGTACCTATGGCATCGGCAGTTGCAGAAGTTGCATCAGCACGCCGCGACTATATGGATGAATCCGGTGGTCGCTATGTTCACGTTATTGCTGATGGATCAGTTGGTCGCAGTGGTGATATTGCAAAAGCAATTGCATGCGGCGCTGATGCTGTCATGATGGGCTCTCCACTTGCACGCGCGACCCAAGCACCTGGCAAGGGCTGGCACTGGGGATCTGAAGCACACCACAGCGAACTTCCTCGTGGTGACAGAGTTCATGTTGGAACAGTTGGAACGCTTAAAGATATTTTGGTTGGTCCATCTCATACCGCGGATGGCTCAATGAATTTATTCGGAGCGCTGCGCCGCGCAATGGGAACATGCGGATATTCAGATCTTAAAGAATTTCAACGGGTAGAAGTCGTCGTAGATCGTGCCTAATCAGGCAGAACAAGATCTAGTACTTGTTGTTGATTTTGGTGCGCAGTACGCACAATTAATTGCTCGCCGTGTACGCCAAGCACAGGTGTATTCAGAGATCATTCCATCATCGATGCCTGTCGCCGAGATCTTTGCTAAGAAACCTAAAGCAATTATCTTGTCGGGTGGACCTTCAAGTGTTTATGAACCAGGTGCTCCAACACTAGATTCCAAGCTCTTTGAACATAACATTCCTATCTTTGGTATTTGCTATGGCTTCCAAGTGATGGCTGCAGCCCTTGGCGGAGTAGTCACACAAACTGGTAACTCAGAATTTGGTCGCACATCTATGACCCACGATGGAAAGTCCAAATTGCTTGGTGACCTTGCAAAGGAATTTAAAGTCTGGATGAGTCATGGCGATAGCGTTACACAAGCGCCACATGGATTTACCTCAACTGCAAAGACGGACGCAACACCAATAATTGCTTATGAAAATAGCGACGCGACTTTAGCTGGAGTGCAATTTCACCCAGAAGTCATGCACTCAGAAAATGGTCAAGAAATATTGCGCCGTTGGTTGATAGATATTGTCGGGTGCAAGCCAACGTGGACAAGTGCCAATATTGTTGCAACTGAGGTTGCAAAGATCAAAGAACTTGTTGGAGATAAGAGAGTCATCTGCGGTTTATCTGGTGGAGTCGATTCAGCTGTTGCGGCAGCAATTGTCCAAAAAGCGATCGGATCCCAACTCACCTGTGTTTTTGTAGATCATGGCTTACTACGTGAAGGTGAAGCAGTTCAGGTAGAAAGAGATTTTGTTGCAGTAACTGGTGTTGAACTCAAAGTTGTCGATGCGAGAGCAAAGTTTCTATCTGCGCTCACTGGAGTCACAGACCCTGAAACCAAACGTAAAATCATTGGCGCGGAATTCATTCGTTCCTTTGAAAGCGCCGCAAGAGAAATTTCAGCTTCAGGAAGCGTCGATTACCTTGTGCAGGGAACTCTTTACCCTGATGTTGTTGAATCCGGTGGGGGAGAAGGAACGGCAAATATCAAATCGCACCACAATGTTGGAGGACTCCCAGATGATTTGCAGTTCACACTGATTGAGCCACTTCGAACACTATTTAAAGATGAAGTGCGTGAAGTTGGATTACAACTCGGTCTTCCAGGAGAGATAGTTTGGCGCCAACCCTTCCCTGGTCCAGGTTTAGCCATTCGAATAATCGGTGAAGTTACTGAGAATAGACTTAGTATTCTGCGAAAAGCAGATTTAATCGCTAGAGATGAATTAAAGTTAGCAGGTCTAGATCGCCAGATCTGGCAGTGCCCAGTAGTTCTTCTTGCCGATGTTAGAAGCGTCGGAGTTCAGGGAGATGGCAGAACGTATGGTCATCCAATAGTTCTGCGCCCCGTATCGAGTGAAGATGCTATGACGGCAGATTGGAGTCGACTTCCGTACGAAGTACTGGAGAAGATTTCAACAAGAATTACAAATGAAGTGCGAGAGGTAAACCGCGTGACGCTAGATGTAACTAGCAAACCACCTGGAACTATTGAATGGGAGTAGTTGTGAAGCAAAAGAAAGTTGCAGCTGTTGCAGTTCTTGTATTTATTGCAAGCTGTATTCCTGCTACCGCTTTTGCTGGCCCAAAAAAGAATTCATCAAACTGTAAGCCAACTAATGCCGCGGCTCACCAACCACTAAACGTTAAGCCCCCAGCCACGCTTAAACACAACAATGTTAAATTTACTTTAAATACAAACTGTGGTCCTATTGTGTTCACTGCAGATGGAGTGAATGCTCCAGTAACTGTGACGGTTATGTCTGCGCTTGCTAAAGCAGGTTATTTTGATAATTCGCTATGTCACCGATTAACTACTTCGGGAATTTGGGTTCTTCAATGTGGAGATCCAACTGCAAGTGGCTCTGGTGGTCCTGCATTTAATTATGTTGACGAAAACTTACCAACAGGGATCTCACAAAATGACTATCCAGCTGGCACAGTTGCCATGGCCAACTCAGGACCTCACACAAACGGGAGCCAATTCTTCTTGGTGTATCAGAACACAACACTTCCGCCTAACTACACCATCTGGGGCCACATTGTTCGCGGATTAGATATCGTGCAAAACATTGCTGCGCTCGGAACAACAAATGGCACAGCAGATGGCGCACCAAAGCAACCCATCGCAATTCAATCTGTCAGCGTTAAATAATTAGCTAGTTGCAACAACCCTAAAAATTTCCGCAAGACGACCAATAGGTAATTGTGCGACTTCAGCATTACGTTCGCCCCACTCACGAACTCGTCCTTCAAGTTCTTGGTTGTGAGCCGTCTGACTTATATGAGAATAAATCGCCTTCATTTTTCTTTCAAATGTATCTGTAATATCTATTGAATGATTTGTGTCAGAACTCATCATGACCCATGCTTCTTTAACGGTCCATGGCTCTAGCTTTTCATCATGAAGTAAATCTTCAAATGCGAATTGATTACCTGCATCTGGGTAGATCGCTTGAATTGCTGATTCACCTGCTGCTAGATGATCTGGGTGACTAGCACCAAGTCGATCCCAGTTACGTTCTGGGCTTTGTATGAGCATGCGGTCTGGTCGAACCTTACGAATAATGCGGACAATATCTTTGCGGAGTGCAATTGTTGGTTCTAGCCAACCATCTCGGTAATTTAAGAAGTGAATGTCGCTTACGCCTAATATTTTTCCTGCATCACGCTGTTCTTGCTGGCGGATTTTTTTCATCTCATCACGCGTAATGGACGCATCGATTCCGCCCTGATCGCCGTTAGTGCAAATGCAATAACTGACCTTGATTCCCTTATCTGCCCATTGAGCAACCGTTCCACCAGCTCCAAAGTCCACATCATCTGGGTGGGCTGTTACGACAAGAATTCGTTCGATTTCACTATCTGCAATGGGTTCCATGCCCCGATCCTACTAATTCAATTAGGCAGTCGTTGCCCGAAGATAGACTCCCGCTTATGTCTGCAACCCAAAAACTGCTGGATGGTTTAAATCCTCAGCAACGTGATGCAGTGATCCATGAGGGTGCGCCATTGCTCGTCGTTGCTGGTGCAGGCTCGGGCAAAACCCGCGTACTTACTCGCAGAATTGCTTATCTTCTCGCAGAACGTGGGGTAGCGCCCTTTGAAGTCCTTGCCATCACCTTTACCAACAAAGCTGCTGCTGAGATGAAAGAACGAGTCACAGAACTTGTTGGCCCAAGAGCTCAATCAATGTGGGTTTCAACATTTCACTCAGCATGTGTTCGAATATTGCGCCAAGAGGCTAACCGGCTTGGGTACACAAATTCTTTTACTATCTACGACTCTAGTGACAGTGTCAGGCTCCTTACACTCATCATTCGGGATTTAAATCTAGATGCAAAGCAGTATGCACCGCGAGCAGTACATGCCATGATTTCTGCAGCAAAGAACGAGTTAATGGGCCCTGCAGATTATGTTCAAAAAACAACAAACCATTTTGAAGAAGTTATTGCGGAAATATTTGCTCTCTATCAAAAGCGGCTTGGTTCAGCTAACGCTATGGATTTCGATGATTTGATTGGTAAAACTGTTGAACTTTTCCAACGCTTTCCAGAGGCTCGAAGTCGATTTAGATCACGTTTTAAGCACATACTGGTTGATGAATATCAAGATACAAACCACGCTCAATACATATTAATTCGTGAATTAGTAGGTGTAATTGGCGAAGGATTTCCCATTGCAGAACTCTGCGTAGTGGGCGATGCCGACCAATCTATTTACGCCTTCAGAGGGGCAAATATCCGGAACATCCTGCAATTTGAGGAGGATTACCCAAGTGCCCGCACAATCATGCTTGAGCAAAATTACCGGTCAACACAAAACATATTGACTGCAGCAAATGCAGTAATTTCAAATAATGAGGGTCGTAAAGATAAGAATCTCTGGTCAGAAGAGGGTAAAGGCGAGATCATTACAGGCTATGTCGCTGAGAGCGAGCATGATGAAGCAGATTTTGTGGTCGGGGAGATCGGAAGATTGCGAAACGATGGACTTTCCAACCCGGGAGATACTGCAATTTTCTATCGAACAAATGCGCAATCACGCCTCTTTGAGGAGATATTTTTACGCGCAGCTATCCCCTATAAAGTTGTAGGTGGGGTTCGATTTTATGAACGCAAAGAAGTTAAAGACTTTCTTGCCTATTTGCGTGTACTCGTTAACCCTGAAGATGAAGTCTCCCTACGGAGGATTATCAATACTCCGAAGCGAGGTATTGGCGATCGAGCTTTAGACACTATTGATGCCCATGCAAAAGCTAGAGATATTTCATTTTGGACAGCGCTATGTAGTGCATCATCTGCACCAGATGTTCCGACGAGGTCCCTGGGATCAATCACCGAATTTGTTCACCTCATTCAATCTCTACAAACTTTGGTAGAGGCAAAAACAAAACCTTCAATTATTGCCCAAGCAGTACTTGAGCAAAGTGGGTTGCTATCAGAGCTTGCCAATAGTCATGATCCACAAGATGAAGGTCGCGTTGAGAATCTAGAAGAACTTGTTTCAGTTGCTTCAGAGTATGAAGAAAGTGAAGTTGAAGAGGGTGAGGAGATCTCACTCATCGGCTTCTTGGAAGATGTTTCGTTGGTTGCTGACTCGGATCAGATTCCAGATGGTGAAGATCATGGCGGTGTCGTCACGATGATGACCCTTCACACAGCCAAAGGATTGGAATTTCCAACAGTATTTCTTACAGGTATGGAGGAAGGAATTTTCCCTCACTCAAGAACTCTGGGGGATAAGGCAGAGATTGAAGAGGAACGTAGACTTGCTTATGTTGGTTTAACCCGTGCACGTAAGCGCCTTTACGTTTCTCGCGCCGAATATCGTTCTTCATGGGGCGCTCCGACATACAACCCGCCATCTAGATTTCTTTCTGAAATTCCAGATGATGTGATTGCCTGGAATGAGACATCTTCTGAAGGTATAAATGTAAACAGCTCACTTAAACCATCTCGAAAATTTGGCCCACCTCCTCGAGCGACGGGCAAGAAGGTCAGCGCCGCAGCAATTATTTTGGCGGTTGGAGATCGTGTGTCTCATGACACATTTGGATTGGGCAAGGTTGTTGCAATATCCGGAGAGGGCGATCGGGCTGAAGCAACCATTGATTTTGGCAGCGTTGGGGAGAAGCGGCTGTTGCTTCGCTACGCGCCGGTCGAGAAGCTCTGAGAGTCAAAGTAGGATTTACCAGTATTGAGTTTCAATTTTTCCTGACAAATGAACGAAGTGGGGTAGCGCGTGGATCTCTTTGAGTATCAAGCTCGAGATCTTTTTGAAGAACACAACATTCCAGTTTTAGCAGGCGCAGTTGCATCGACTCCTGAAGCCGCCGAAGCTGCTGCTTCAAAAATGGGTGGCAAAGTTGTTGTTAAAGCACAAGTAAAAGTCGGAGGCCGCGGAAAAGCTGGCGGAGTTAAATTAGCGCAAGATGCACAGGATGCGCGCGGAAAAGCTGAAGCGATTCTTGGTATGGATATTAAAGGTCACACAGTTCATCAAGTAATGATTGCTCAAGCAGCGCCAATCGCTGAAGAGTATTACATGGCAATTTTGCTGGACCGAGCTAACCGCAACTTTTTAGTTATGGCATCTGTTGCCGGCGGCATGGAGATTGAAGAAGTTGCTCATACTCAGCCAGAGAAGTTGGCACGTGTTGGTATTGATCCCAACGTGGGAATTTCAAAAGAGGAGGCGCTTGAAATTGTGCGAGCAGGACAGTTCCCTGCGGATATCACTAATGATGTCGCTGAAGTTCTTCTTAAGTTGTGGGCAGCATTTGTTGCCGAAGATGCAACTTTGATGGAAATTAACCCATTAGTGAAAACCGATGATGGAAGAATTATTGCGCTAGATGGAAAAGTCACGCTCGATGACAACGCATCTTTCCGTCATCCAAACCATGAGTCACTTATCGATCACGCTTCAGCAAATCCATTAGAGGCAGCAGCAAAAGCAAAGAACCTTAATTACGTGAAGCTTGATGGTGAAGTTGGAATTATTGGAAACGGCGCTGGCCTTGTTATGAGCACATTAGATGTTGTTGCTTATGCGGGTGAAAAATATGGAGTCAAGCCAGCAAACTTCCTTGACATCGGTGGAGGAGCATCTGCTCAAGTAATGGCTGATGGACTTTCAATTATTTTGGGTGACCCAGATGTTAGAAGCGTCTTTGTTAACGTTTTCGGTGGAATTACCGCCTGTGACGCGGTCGCAAACGGAATTGTTCAAGCCCTTGAAATGTTGGGCAGCAAAGCAACTAAGCCAATTGTGGTTCGCCTTGATGGAAATAACGTCATAGAGGGTCGCAAGATTCTCAATGATGCAGGCCACCCATTAGTGCAGCAGTTAGACACGATGGATGGCGCAGCAGCAAAAGCAGCAGAATTGGCGGCAAAGTAAATGGCGATTTTCATTAATAAGCAGACCAAAGTTGTAGTTCAAGGTATGACTGGTTCTGAAGGAACTAAACACACTGGGCGCATGCTTAAGTATGGAACAAATATTGTTGGTGGCGTTACACCTGGTAAAGGTGGGCAAAGCGTTGAGATTGAAGGCAAGACTTTGCCTGTCTTTAATACTGTTGCAGAAGCAATTAGCGCAACAGGGGCAAATGCATCAGTTGTTTTTGTTCCACCCAAGTTTGCAAAAGCTGCTGTCATGGACGCGATTGATGCGGGGCTGCCACTGTGTGTGGTCATTACCGAGGGCATCCCAGTACACGACTCAGCCGCCTTCTATGCACATGCGGTAGCCAAGGGAACAACTCGTTTAATTGGTCCAAACTGTCCAGGACTTATAAGCCCTGGGCTATCTAATATTGGAATCATTCCTGGAGACATCACTGGCCCAGGACGAATTGGCTTGGTTTCAAAGTCAGGAACATTGACTTACCAAATGATGTACGAACTTCGTGATTTTGGTTTTAGCACTGCAGTAGGTATTGGTGGAGATCCAATTATTGGAACTACACATATTGATTGCCTTAAAGCATTTCAAGATGATCCAGACACTGATGCGATCGTCATGATTGGTGAAATTGGTGGAGATGCTGAAGAGCGCGCTGCCGCATTTATTTCAGAATATGTCACAAAGCCGGTAGTTGGCTATGTTGCAGGTTTTACTGCTCCTGAGGGAAAAACAATGGGACATGCTGGAGCAATTGTTTCGGGCTCATCAGGAACTGCGGAAGCAAAGAAGGTTGCACTTGAAGCGGCTGGTGTTAAGGTTGGAAAAACTCCAAGTGAAACTGCAGCGCTGATGCGCGCAATTCTCAAGGGCTAAATAATGCTTTCACGCGCGCTAGCTGTCTCACTCAGGCAAGCATTGCGCAGCGTGGCACTCATATTGTTCCCTTTGGTCTTTATTTCACTCTTTGCATGGGCAACAGCAGGTGCAAATAGTGGAAATACAACAGATCCCATTAGAGCTTCAGCCTGGCTTTGGCTTGCGGGTCATTTAGTTCCACTTCACATTCATGGAGTGACAAATGGTGCGCTCACCGTGCTTCCGCTTCTGGCAGTTATTTTTCCAATTTGGGCACTGCGTCGTAGTTATCCAGCTGTCGCCGAAGTTTTTAAGAAAGAGATAGGCGCACGAATATTCTTAGCAGGTTGGTATTCCCTAATCTCAGAGATACTCGCACTTGCTTCTTACTCAGCACATATTTCAGCAAATCTTTATGTCACACCCATCTTTTCTTTCACCATTGCAATTATTGCGACAACACCCTTTAGAAATGAGAATCTTCGATACTTCAAATTTGCTTCATTTCTTTTTATGTTCTTCTGGGGGGTGGCATCTCTAGTTTTTGCATTTTCACTCGCCACGCACTGGAGCGTTTTGAAGAGTCTGCAAATAGTAATCGCGCCAGGAATCATTGGCGGATTTCTCTATACGCTCATACAGATTCTCTATATTCCAAATATTGCCCTTGCTTGCCTGAGCTATCTGACAGGTTCTGGTTTCACTTTTGGTGCTCATACAAACATTTCACCATCCCATTTTGATTTAAATGCGATTGCAGCGATTCCTATTCTCAGTGCCCTACCAACAGGCAAGCATCAAGTTTTTAATTACGGACATGCACTTTGGCCGCTTTTCTTTACTGCATTTTGTATTCTCATTTGGCGCAGTAAAAGTAATTTTGCGAAGAAGAATATTCATGCGTTACAGAATGGAGCACTGTTTCTTCTTGTTATTTTAATAGTCTCGTATCTAGCATCTGGTGAGTTGCTTACGCCACAACTCAATCCTGTTGGAATTAAGTGGGTGCGATTTACTTCAGTGCTTGGAATTAGTTACGTTGCGGCACTTGTTTGCGCACTCTATATTCC
>Ga0208618_1001019_pt1 | contig 11663 bp, 12 predicted proteins | sample CryBogCBE18Jul08_FD_184585 | JGI IMG/M metagenome (GOLD analysis project Ga0208618, IMG submission 184585) | Freshwater microbial communities from Crystal Bog, Wisconsin, USA - CBE18Jul08 (SPAdes) | ecosystem: Environmental > Aquatic > Freshwater > Lake | place: Crystal Bog, Wisconsin, USA...
TAGCAAAACTTTCATTTTGTGTCAAATAAATTTGAGCAACTACAACAAATTATTTTGGCGGCCCCCCAGGGAATCGAACCCCAGTTGGCGGATTTGGAATCCGCAGTCCTGCCACTGAACGAGAGAGCCATGTATCAACGAAACATCTTACGCCATAAGGTCAAGTAATAGTACCTGACACCACGTGTTGGGATCCAATCCCAGATGTAATCGCTTGCAACTTCTTTTGGGACATTGCCGTATGCTCTGTCCAATGTTTCTTTTGTTTTAGACATACAGCCTCCCTTGTATGGTACCTCGTGACGGGATCGAACCGCCGACCTTCTCCGTGTAAAGGAGCTACTCGTACCGCTGAGTTAACGAGGCGAAATTTGGAGCGGAATACCAGAATCGAACTGGTGTCTAGACGTTGGCAACGTTTCGTTTTACCATTAAACTAATCCCGCATGTGTTTATTATACTGTCTTTTTATTTATGTGTCAAGTCTTTAACAGATAAATTTGGTGCTCCTAGATGGAGTCGAACCATCGTCTTCTCCTTACCATGGAGATGTTTTACCGTTGCAAACTATGGGAGCAATTAACCTGGGTACCATTGATCGCCAACTGCATACTGCATGTCGTCGGGTACTAATATTTTACTATCTTGATCAATCAACTTGTCAAACCCTTCTCCGGGAATGCCAGTGACTCTAATTTGTCTGCGTCTACTTGTGCATACAGGAACTCCGTGTAGGAAGTAGTCACTGCATATATAGACTGGATCATTTGCCTTGTATGGCGTGTGTACGTACTTGTCATCAAAGGCCCAATACAGGGGTACTCCACCATCACTGATGTTCAGCGTAAGCACAACAAATCCCTGTCTAATGATGCCATTCTTACCAGCAACATTAGGTATGTCGCTGTTTTCAAACCAACGACTGTCTCTGTGTATACTGGCAAATCGGCCAGGCTCAAGACTTACACAATGTATGCTGACTATCTTTTTAAACGGCAGCGTATTGATGAACTCTACTATTCTGAGCTTTTTATACTGTGGTTTAATCTTCCATTCGCGATCCAGTGCTAGATTACGTGCGTAAGTTCCACCAAATGCCACTTCTCGTTTTAGCATTTCAGAATCTTCTTCAGTTGGCTCTGTGTACAATAACTGTTCCATTTGCCAAGCAGGAATCTCTCTAGGGTCAGTATTTCTATAACTGAGTTCAACGCTGCACTTGTCATATGTGTCAGGATCAACCATGCCCCAGGACTGATTAAGTTTGCGTGTTCGTTCCCAGCTCTGCTTGCCATTGTTGATGGCCTTGGAATTTCTTTGAATCATTTTATCGTATTCTAATGCAAAGAACTCGTGATTAAAGTCAAGGTTAAGCCGAGCGTAGGCTATATTCGTATAAGGGTTCATAATTTGGGTAGTTGTTAACAGACGTGCTAAATATTTAGTCAATCAAAAAGGATCATTATGACAAAAGACGAACTAATGATCTTCCCTGACCTTCCGCCCATTCCTTGGGAATTACTACACGCAGAAAACGCCTATAATCTAGACAATCAAGTTGCCAAGCAAATTGATCGTATCTGTTCGCGCAATGGTGTTGATATTGTCAACACCACATACAAGCGTTACGAAGTCAGCGAAGCTATTAAAAACTGGGTACACGAACATGTTGCCACCGACTATACTGATATTGGTATCAGCATACACGGGGCAGGTACAGCATGTCCACATCACGACACAAGTCGAAACTGGACCTTGATCTGGTTGTTAAACACAGGTGGACCGGCTGTGGATACTATACATTGGCGCGAAGAGGGTAAACCCTACTATCGCCCGCTAGAAAAAGTCTATCCTGCCACATACGACAATCTGGTTGAAGTGTGCCGACATCGCTTTCCAGTAGGGCAATGGTACTTGATCAACGCACAATGCTTGCACTCTATAGAGGACATGGTTGAGGGATCGAGAACTGCACTTCAAATTGGCTTTTGGGACGCTAGTCCAACTATTGACTGGCTCAAGAGCATTGCTATCAAGCAGAGTCAATAACAATATCTTTAACTGTAAAACGGGTCCTGTTGTCAATACAGTAGAGCACGTTGTCTACCATGACGTCAACAGGAATCTTTTTACGCCAACGGTTAAACTCACTAGAGAATCCCATATCACTTTCAAATAGTGCTGGTCTAAAGTTAATCACCTTGGGCCATGTAAAGTTTGCCTGTATCTGTTCAGCCTGTCGGTCTACGGCAATCTTGTGTACACTATAGGGATGTAGTCTGCGCTTGTCATGATAGGAGGCAAGACTTCCTACATTCACTATCCACTTGTTGGAAATATGTTTCCACTCGTCCAGGATCTTGACCATGATATCGGCCTGTGCAAAGCCACTGTATGCGTTGTTTATAAACACATCACTATCTAGTGATTCTGCAACAATTTGATCCTGTACAGCAGGGATGGCAATGTCGTAACCATTGCTTCTAGAGAAGCCTACAAGTTCAACATTGCCTCTGGCTGCTAAACTGTTCCATAATGCGGCACCAAGGCCACGTGAATGTCCAGTTATAGCAACTTTCATTTGATTTCAATCTTTGTTTCTTTTAGCATCTTGTCAAAGTTTTTGTATTCTCTGTCATAGATGGCACGTGTTTGCTGTACATTGTCAAAGCAGGGTGCATATTCCCAAGTCTTCATCTTGGCCTGCAATTCAGGATCACGTAGTGCATTGACAATCACTTCATTGTAGTACTGCAAAATGTGTTCCGGTACACCTTTTGGTGCAAACACACTTCCGTAACTGTTCATTTCAAATCCAGGGACAAACTCGCTAACTGTTGGCAAATTAGGTGATGAAGCATTGCGTGTCTTGCCTGTTGTGGCCAACATCTTGATGTGTGCAGGATTGTCCTTTGCATAACCAACGCTGGTCACAACAAAAGTCATCTGTCCAGTCTTCATCAAGGCAAATGCCTCAGGGAAGGTTGTCATTGGAATTGCAACCACTGCATCTCGGTTCTCATAGTTAAACAAGCGTTCAACTGTAATTGCACTGGCTGCATCAACCTGTGCATAATTCAACTTGTTTGGGTTTGCACGTACATAGGCCATTGCTTCACGCATGGTGTTAAAGGGTGCGTTGACATCTGCCGAGACCACGTTGGAATACTGCCAGAGATTAACAAAAGGAATGTAGTCTTCACGCTTGGGGAAGCCAGGTGCATTCTTGATGTCATAAATGATACGTGTGGGGCTATTGGTCCAGCCAATAGTTAGTCCATCGGGTGCTGATTGGGCAACTGTTTCCATGCCAACACCATTTTTATTGCCTGGCTTGTAGGTAATAACAAACACTAATCCAGTTTGTTTTGTAACAATATCCAGTACCTCACGTGAGCGTACATCTGATAATGATCCGGGTGCAGTTGGCACCACATACTTGATTGCCTTGCCTTTAAGTTCTGCAGGCATTTCAGTTGCTGCGGCACAAATGGCTACTAGGGCCAGTACCACACCAATAACTCTTTTAAACATATAGCTCCTTGAAAAATGTTTATTGTGATATTTTAGCATCTTGATAGAATTTAGTCAAGCTCATCACAGGATAAACTCGTATCATATTTCTAGCTGTGTCCTTAAAGGTAGGATGAAATATCAACTTGGGATCAATTGCCGCAGCATCTTCAAAATATCTATGGTAAAACACTTTGGCAAATTTTTCTGTTTTTAAATAAGGAATCAATAGGTTGTTAAACTGATTGTTTTCAAATGTGTATTTGAACTTGTTGGTTTGAAACGAGTTGTCCCAAGTTGGGTAACAGGTTTGATTAATCACATTGTTCAAACTTTTTGTACGATCAATTGCATTTTCGTTTGTACGCATGTAGTGTTCGTATTTGCGAAACTCGGCTACATTGTTCATAAAGTAGTTTATGAGCTCGTGTATTTGATTTACTACAATATAAGGCATGTCTGGAGTCCAATAAAAGTACTCTAGTACTGTGTGCCTTGTTGCAGTAAGGTCATTCTTAAACACAGTGGGCAAATCATGGAATATTGCCACTAGGTTTGTGCCTCTAATGGCCAATGCTGGTTTGTCTGTTCCCGTCACAAGAGCAACATCTATACCTTTGTCGTATAATTGCTGTTGGTAGTTGCTAATATAGCGTTGTCGTCTTATGTTTTGATATGAAGTACGAAAGCCAACCAGCACAGAAGTATCATCGTAATCTTCAATTACTCCACTGCTGGCAGCATCCGAAATATGTATCTTGATGTCTGGATTTTGTATGGCCAGCTGTTCTAGCTTGGGCCCAATAGTATATACCCATTCGCTTGGCAAATTCTCATATGCCACACTTGACGAATAAGTGAATCCTACTTTGTCTATTAGTCCATGCGGCCAATCGACCCAGACTTCATCTAAATGTATGTTGTTGTCAACAAAGGCACGTAGGATATTGTCACTATCCGAACCGCCACTGTATGCAAGTATTAAATATTTATACTTGTCCCTTAATTGTTGGGCCCGTTCTCGATAGAGTTCACTCAAGGGCCGGTTTAAAGGTTTGCGCCAGTCTACAGTATTGTAGACCTCGTTGTTAAAATTCCAATCTATGGCCTGTTTAGAGCGTGTTGCTTCGACTAGGGCATTGTAGCGATAAAGATAGTTTTTGTTGTTACAGACATAATAGCCATGATGTGCTACATCCTTAAAGGCTGCTACTGTATCATCAAAAAACTTCATATCGTACTTATAAGATAAATGGTACCCCCTCGCAGATTCGAACTGCGAGAACTGCTCCTTTTGAGAGAGCCGACTTTACCAATTTGTCCAAGGGGGCATTATAAATTCATTCTAATCATTTGATCCTGCGGGAACCGTTGTCCTTTAAAAGCACCTGCAGGAAATTGTTTGTTTAATAGTGCTAGTTCGTTGTTGTCTAACTTGACTGCTAGTGCGCCTAGATTCTCTACTAGGTGCGAGGTTTTAGTTGTGCCGGGGATAACAACAACGTCATCACCTTGATGCAGCAACCATGCAAGAGCCAACTGACTCACTGTACAATTTTTATCTTTTGCAAACTCTGCTAGGTCAGCTACCAAGCGACGGTTATGATCAAAGTTGTCTGCTGCAAAACGTGGGTGACGTTTTCTCTTTTCGTCAACTACATCATCTAAACTGTTAAACACACCTGTCAACATACCGCGTCCCAGTGGTGCATAGGCAACAAAAGAAATGTCTAGCTCACGTGTAACCGCTATAGTAGCTTCAGCAGCATCTCTATACATAAGAGAATATTCTGTCTGTACTGCGCTCAATGGATGTACAGCATGTGCCCGCCTAATAGTGTCGGGGTGTGCCTCGCACAGTCCAATGGACTTGACTTTACCGCTGTCTACTAGTCTGCTCATTGCACCGATTGTTTCTTCAATTGGCACACTAGGATCTACTCTGTGTAAGTACAGTAAATCTATAGCATCAACTCGCAAGCGAGCCAGACTAGCATCACATGCAGTTTGCACATAGTCAGGATGACCATTTACTTGTGGCAACTGTCTATTGCTTTGTGCAATTAATCCAAACTTTGTAACCCAGCGTAGATCCTGTTTGCGATGACCTAGCATGTCGCCAAGCAGTTGTTCGGCATGACCCAGACTGTAACTGTCGTTGGTGTCAAGAAAATCAATTCCCATGTCAACTGCGTCTAGTATGACTCGTTTATCTGCATCCGTAACCGGTCCGTAGAATCCAGTTACCGGGGACAACCCAAATCCCAGTTTGTTAAGTTTAACTGCCGAATGTCCTAGCGTATACTGTGTCATTGATGTTTTCTTTGTTTGGTAGTTCCTACTGGATTTGAACCAGTGACCTTCACCATGTCAAGGTGCTGCGCTACCACTGCGCCAAGGAACTATATATGTGGTGCCCTGAAGGAGACTCGAACTCCTATGCCTTGCGGCACAGCGACCTCAACGCTGCGTGTCTACCAAATTCCACCATCAGGGCATTGTGTTGGTACCAGCGGAGGGGATCGAACCCTCTCAAGAACGCTAATCTGGCGCTAAAAGTCTTATAAGGACTCTCTGACTTCCAAGTCTCGCTGGCATTATGTACCTAAATCATAAACCTTACTGCTAAAGATTTTAAATCCATCAGCAAGGCTTTTGGGATTCTTTTTTACGCTGTCTGGCATAGTGCGCCATATGTGTTCTAGGCCTGTACGCCAAGCTATCTTGGCAGGATCACTATCGGGCAATTTAAAGAACCATTCGTCACGTGGCGAGAAAATAAGACTACGTGGCTTGCCTTGATACAGCACAGGTTTCCAATTTGGATATATCAAACTGTTAACACCATCAAGTGTTACCCAATACATGTTTGTACCAATTGTCTTGGAAACAAGACCCATGGGCTGTAGTGTCATGTAGGGGGTGTCAGGTGTTGCTTGCTTTAGAAAACGTTTAAGTACGTGCGCCTGCTTGATTACCAGCTGGGGCATGTTGGGTGTCCAGTAGAACAGCTCATCAAATTCCCACGGACGATTCATTATCTGTGTGTTGGCGTTGACTGCTTGATCAATTAGGTCAACGAAACGATAATAATATTTACCATTGAGTCCATTTACTCGAGGCTTGTCGATTCCGTGTATAAAGCCAACACGTTTACCTTCGTTAATCATTCTACGCCATTCGGGGTTGTACAGTTTAGTATCGCCCTTGCTGGCATTGTTGGGATTCATATACCCGTTCATGTGGTATATCCAATCGAACTTGGTTTCTTTGGCTGTAAAGTGTTCTATTGTTATTCTAGCCAAGTCTACCAGTGTGTGTTTGATGTCGGGCTGCTTTAGCCTAACCTCTTGTATCTTAGGAACTGCTACATTGTAGACCTCACCGTTGAGGGCATTGTAGAGATCGCCTGTTGCTTCATAGTTGACATAGCTAGCCACTTCGTCCAGTCGTATGTCATTGTTGACAAAGCTGTCCAGTATGTTGGTGCTGTCTGCACCGCCACTGAACCAAAGTACCAAGTAGTCGTATTGGTCACGCAACTGCTGTGCCCGTTGGCGATACAGTTCTTCCAGTGTCTCTGTGGGCTCAACATCCCACTGCTGTGCCGACATCTTCAACTCGTTAAAGTTCCATGTCATGGGCAAGCCAGTGGATTCTTTTAGTTCTGCTGCTTCAAGTCTGCTGTAGAATTTTTCAGTGCCAACTTGGTAAAAACCAAATTGATCCATTTTAGAACTTGCTGTATTCATTTACGCCAGTGCTTTGATAATCTGCTGGACCCAAGTCATAGAATGGACTTAGGAATCCTATAAACCCAACCGGTTTGCCCAGTTCAGTGTTGAAGTATTTGATATCGATATTTTTAACCAGTAGGTCAAGTCCTGCTTGCCAAACTTTATAGGCTTCAGTGTCTTTAAAGTTGGTGTAGAACCAAAAGTCCATCTCGTTGTAAAAACTGTTGGTGGGCTTGCTGACCTGAAATGTTGCAGGATTGTAGTCAGGATAGATCAAGGGCTTTACCATTGCTTCATATGCTGTACGATTTGCAATACTGTGGTTGGGCCAACGCACTAGGTACTGCAAGAATGTGTTCTGCGGTAAGCTGAACCAGTTCTTGATGATGTGTGCTTGTGCGTGTACTATCTCGGGCAAGTCTGGAGTCCAATAAAAATATTCATTGGTGATGTTTGTATACTCGTAGACTACGCTGTTGCTGTGATTGGCCTGTAGATCCATAAAGTAAACATACCAACGTCCATCACGTATGCACATCTTGGGCTTGTCAATACCGTATAAGACACAGATGCTTTTGCCTGCATCTGCATCACGTCTGTGATCAATTAGGCCAATGTTGTCATGCTTGAATGCGTGTCCTGGCTGAAAGTAGTCTTTTGTCTTGAGAACCCAAGTGTCATCAGTTTCACCTTTGATCATGTTCTCACTGTAATCGTGCATGGTGACTTTAACACGTGGATAATTTGTCTTGATCCATTCTAAGAGTGGCTTTGCTGCAAATTCCCATTCACTCAGTGTGTTCTCACACTTGGTGTTGAAGGGATCATTATGCACATCTTTCTCGCCAGTCTTGGGATAGCGAAACACCACTTCGTCTAGGTGTATTCCGTTGAGCAAGAAACTGTAGATTGCTGTAGTACTGTCTCCGCCACCACTGGCTTCAATGCGGATCCAATCGTACTTTTCTCGCAACTGCTGTGCTCGTATGCGGTACAGCTCTTTTAATGCTACCGCGGGAGCTTCTTGCCATTTAATCTTGTTAAACACTGGGCGATTGAAATGCCATTCAGGAAACACACCAGTGCGGGTAGCTTCCATCAAGGCTTCAACTTTGCCGAAGATTGTTTTGTCTCCTAGTTTATAGTATCCTAGCTTTGGATTGTTGTCAAGAGTGTACATGTTTGTAATTATTATTTACAGTTTAGCATAAAATACTAGTCTGTTCAAGTAGTTCGATTAAATAATTGATGTTTTACACTTATCTTGATTACCCAAAAATACCAGATGATCTAGCAGCCATGTGTTTGGATTTTTTGCAGCTTGCGCCAGTTCATTTTCCACTTAGCACAAATATGTCTACTGTTGGGCCAAAGTACCCAGACATTAAATTTGCAAGGTACAAACAATTTTATATTCCTCGGCCTCTAGTAGATTGGCTAATTGACAACAAAATTGTTACTAAAGAAATGCCAGTTGCTCTAGTGCATGCCATGTACGATGGAGATAGGATTTGGCCACACATGGACTATCCTAGAACTCGAGCACTTAATTACGTCATCAGTGATGATCAATCAACTACCTGTTTCTATCGGCATTTAATAACGCCCAATATAACGCCTTCAGAAGTCCACTACCTAATAGATCCACAAGAAATAGAACTTGTTGAATCTGTAGTACTAGAACAAAATCGTTGGCATGTGCTTGAAGTTGACAAAATACATAATGTGACCAACCTTACCAAGCCACGCATTGCTATTACTGTAAGCAATCAATTTGGTCCCGATAACATTGTAGTCTACAAGTAATTGGTCCGGCGTACAGGAATCGAACCCATATTCATCGGGTAGAAGCCGATTGTATTATCCATTATACTAACGCCAGAAAATCTTATCTTACTGCTTTGGCCCTTGCTGCAATTACCGCATCAGTATTGCCTTTTACAATAACGTTTGTATATGTATCAGTGTAGCCACTAGCATGATCAACAACACGGTTGTCAGGTTCATGATAGGTGCGAATACGTTCTGTGCCCGCCTGATTTCGAGCCTTGTCCACATGAAAGTGTGCCATCACACGACTACGACAAGTTGCGTATGCCGCTGCCTTATTGTCTTCACGACTACGGCTGTTTGTTCCGTTTGCAGTAATGCCAGTTGGCTCGTGAATACAACGGCAACAATTTTGATGTTTGTTGCGATGTTGGCCACCTTTGCCAGTACCACTGAACCATTCAAAACGAAACTGATCTAGTGTGACTATCATCACTGCTCCTATTGGTGCGACTGGCCGGACTCGAACCGGCACGAGAGAACTCGTCAGATTTTAAGTCTGATGCGGCTACCGATTACGCCACAGTCGCATTGTTGATGGTCCGGGAAGTGGGATTCGAACTCACGATCTCCTGCTCCCAAAGCAGGCGCTTTAAGCCAAACTAAGCTACTCCCGGATAATTCTTAACATACTCGTCAATTGCAGGTTGTACCTCATCAACATAACGACTATGCACATAACTATGGTGTGTTGGGCATAACGGCACTAAATTCTTAGGATCATTATTGTCATGATTATGATCATAATGATGAACCGCTACAATTTTATTTTCACCACAAATTACACATTCTTTTTTATGATGTTGAAAACAAATAGTCTGGTACTTTTCACCTTTCCAATTGCCATTATCTTCACCACTTCTAAAATGTTTGTTAGCACAACTTCTACTACAAGTACCTTTTGATGACTTATAGTTTTTTATTGGCTTACTACATACTACACATTCTACTATATTCAAAGGGTTCAAATAACACGATTCTTCGTGTTTCTTTATGTTCCCTACAGTAGTCTCTGTACTACAATGTATACAACCTATTTTGCGATTCATCGCTAATAGTCCGGGTTTAGTTATTCTGTTTTTCATAAAATTATTTATGATAAAGCTACAAAAACGAGCTTTTCTCAAACAGACTGCGCTAATCTCCGAAACTTGGTGGACCGAGGGAGAATCGAACTCCCAATTGAGGCTTGCAAAGCCACCGTTATCCCATTTAACTACCAGCCCAAAATTCTTGACAGACAACTTATCACATTATACTCCGCCTGTCAGGGAGAGTTCTTCAAAAACTCTTGCCTTCATGGTATCTTTTCATCCTACTATGACGGCCGTTGCCTTTATTCTTTGCTTTATATGTATCTGTTTGACTATGACAATTTGGACATATCAAACAAACATTTTCTTTGCTATCATTTTCACTATTACCATCTTTGTGTTCCAATTCAAGAGTGATTTCTTTATCATTCCAGGAATCAATGCCACATACAGAACACTTCTTACCAAAAGTTTCCGCGAGATATTTCTTTATTCTACTTGCTCCTGGAGATTTGACATTCCAGTTACTGATAGCTTCTTTGTAAATAAAATCTTGCTGACACTGATTATCACAATACTTGTTGACTTTTGATCTACCAGTTAGATTGACTTTACCACAACACAAACAATTATACGTTTTCATGTAGAGCACTTTTTATTTTATTTATGCTCTACACAAAACTTCTTGGTGCCCCGGGGGTGAATCGAACACCCGACTACGGATTACAAAACCGTCGTTTTACCACTAGAACTAACGGGGCAAAATTGGCTGGCAAACCTGGGCTCGAACCAGGGACCGATCGGTTAACAGCCGATTGCTCTACCAACTGAGCTATATGCCAATAACAGTATTATATATGATCCACTGCCCGATGTCAAGCAGTTTTCACATAAATATTTTTATGATAACTGCTGAACAGGCCATGCAAGAACTATTCTATGTCGCACGTGAACGCCAGTATCTCAACGCCGCGAGCCACAGTGTGGAGCGTGAGTTTGTCGACAGTTATCCAGTTCCGGCAAAACCCCCGTTTGTAGCGGATGGGCTGCCCAAACAAATTGGTAGTGCTAGACGGATTTGAACCGCCGACAGTCTCCGTATGAAGGAGGTGTTCTACCAGCTGAACTATAGCACCATATAGAAACACACTAGTATCTTTGTGGACCGCGCCAAGTACATGGAGTATTGTACGCCGCCCTGGCTTCGTCTAATGTGTTTTTATATGATAACAAGTAAATGCGATGGGATTCGAACCCAACCATCCTGCCCGGTTTCGCCATTCATCCGCCCCTGCAAGGGTTTCAACTCGGGTACTCGGAGCCGGTATGCCAGCCGTTACATCTCAACAACCCGTCATAGGGGATTGCAGTCCACTATGAGCAGTCTTGTACCATATAGAAACACACTTGACCTACTCTGCACGGCAAATGACTGGCGTTCAGAAAAATGTGTTTTTATATGATAACGTACAGGTGCGGTGGGACTCGAACCCACAGTCACTTTCGTGTAATTCCAACAGATTCCCTTTCGGGGCGGGTTTAAGGGTCC
>Ga0208618_1001026_pt1 | contig 11631 bp, 19 predicted proteins | sample CryBogCBE18Jul08_FD_184585 | JGI IMG/M metagenome (GOLD analysis project Ga0208618, IMG submission 184585) | Freshwater microbial communities from Crystal Bog, Wisconsin, USA - CBE18Jul08 (SPAdes) | ecosystem: Environmental > Aquatic > Freshwater > Lake | place: Crystal Bog, Wisconsin, USA...
TAGTGATGGTGTTACAAAACTTCGCCCGTGGACAGATCCGGCGGAAATGGACGAAGCAATGGTCAAGGCTTGGAACGAAAGAGTACGACCTAACGACAAAGTTTACCACTTAGGCGATGTCGTTATTAATCGTAAAGCGTTAGCAATCATGCGCAGACTTAACGGAGACAAAGTTTTAATTCGTGGTAACCACGATATCTTTCCCGACGCAGAATATCGCGAGTATTTTAGAGAACTGCGTGCTTACCATGTGATGAACGGAATGATTCTTAGTCATATTCCTATTCACGAAGAATCTCTTGGTCGCTTTGGCACGAATGTCCATGGCCACCTCCATGCTAATCGTGTTATGCGACCATTAGCAACAAGCGGACGCACAGATGTAATTGATGTTCGCTATCATTGCGTATGCGTAGAGCAGACACCAGACTTCGCTCCGATCCTCTTCGAAGATGTATTAAAGAGGATTAAAGATGAGGGAGGAACGATTGGGTTTAGGAATGGGAATGGGCCGGCCATGTAGTTCGGCCGCGACGCCATTCTGGGCCAGGGCAATCTTCGGACATTTTAGTTGTAGTTCCGTCGGTCCACCAGTGCGTTCCGCGAGCGTGATTTGTTTTACCTTTTAATACTGACTCTATTCTTCCTGGAGCATATCCAGCAGGGATAAGGTCGGTCTTAAAGATCATCTCTTCGTTAGTGCCGTCGGTAATCCAGTATTTTTGACTATTGACCTTGGCTCCTATTTTGGCTCCGCGGTTATTAAATGGCAGTCGTCCTCGTTTGTAATCTGGGCCGGGAGGAACTTCGCTAAATGCTTGTTCCGTGCCGTTGTTCCACCAGCGTAGATTTTTATGAGTATCTACTTGGTGTTGGCGTTGCTCTTCGGTAAATGTCCAACGCTTACCATAGTTTTGATGTTCGGCTCCGTATTTGATGCGGAATCCTTTTTTGCCGCCAGCGTGTTCGTTTAACCAGTTAGGTTTTTGGACAGCGTTGATTCGTGTTAGAACCCTATGTTCCCAGGCACGGGCAATATCGTGATGCTTAAATGTTTTACGGACTTCGATAATATCGGGCTCGCCGTAAAGTTCGCGGCATTCTTGGATACGGTCGGAAGAAGTAAAGTATCGAGTCCATAAGTCTTCGGGTTTACAGCCGCGGGCATAACGGACACCATAATAGTTAATGTCGTGTTTAGACCATCTTATTAGGTAGGTAAACGGAATAGTAGTAAATATCATTGCTGATCGCTCCTTTGTAGCGTTAGAGTAGTTGGGTGTTCCACCACCGCGAACTACACTTTTATTTATCATCTATCCACGGACACACGCACTTTTTAGGACTTGACAAATAGAATATCTTATGTTAAACTAAATATTATTATGAAAACACTTAGAGAATACATTGACTTAGTAGATGGCAAGATCCACGAGGGTATCTTTGACCGCTTTAAGAAAGACAGAACATTGCCGCACGACCCTCGGTTAGAACCAGCGTTAGCACAAGCAAAAAGTGAAAACAAATGGATTGATCCGTTTACTTGGCATCAGGCCTGGTTCTACGCAAGAGTGTTGACTGATATGAATGCCGAACAAGCAATGGCTGAATACAATCGTAATCATCAAGGAAACATGAGTGCTACCAATCCTGATCCTAAAACCTGGAAAATAGCATTTGATACCCAGCGGCAAGAAGGACTCGATGAAGAAGCAACACCCGAAGCAATCGCTCGCATCGAGCAACTCAGTTCAAAATAATCACCATCTAACAGCGTCATCCAAACTCAACCACTTTGGAGACTTCTTCTGACAGGATAGAACAGCGTTAAACAAGGTCAGACAGGTTTTAGGAACGGCAACGGTCCTGCAATGTAATAAGTCTTGGACACGCAGACTTTAAAGCGAGGTGGGAGTAGGTGGAAGCCCTACATTCACAAGCCCGGGTGGCGAAATCGGTAGACGCACTTCTCTCAAAAGGAAGAAGGAAAAACCTAGTTGTGAGTTCGAATCTCATCCCGGGCACCATTACTAAATAGAATATAATGAATGTTACTTGCGGCCCACAAACCGACCAACGCACTATATCAATTACTCTTCCTAAAAAGAAATCTAAAATAGGAGTATTAGTTAGCGGCGGCACAGACAGCGCAATCTTATATTACTTGCTATTATTAGAAAACAAACTAAGAGGTAATGTACACGAAATACTGCCTATCTCTATAATGCGTAAAGAAGGATCTAGATATTGTAGTAGCTTAGTTGTTGGACATATCAATCCGCTATTTCAATTACCATTCCAAGATCCACAGATAGTTGGCGACAATACTCTCCCAGAAGAACAACAAGTAAAATCGGCAGTAGACGAAGCTCTTACATTAGGGTTTAATATAGTATATGCTGGCGTGATAGAACAGTTGCCACAACATATGGTTAATTGGGAGCCAATCCCTAGCAGAGAAACCGCTAGATTTAAAACTCCATTTCAAAAAATTAATAAAAGTCATATCATAGATATGATATGTAAACTTAATCAACAAGTATTATTTTATATTACTCACAGTTGTGCCGATGAAAAATATCAAGTAGGCAGATGTAATGTTTGTAACGGTTGTACTGAAAGAGCGTGGGGCTTTGCTCAACTTGATTTAACTGACCCTGGTACTATATAACTTTTTTATTACATGAAGAAGCAACGGGTAGTTAAGCGGTAACGGAGTTCTTTTAGTTGGCGATTTAAATTCTTCAAAATCTTCGTAATATAATTCTAAGTCGGCAGAAATCTTACTGATAATCATGTTATCAAATTCAACACACTCAATACTTTTATTAACTCTATCTATATTAATTTCAATATTATGTGAGGCTAAATTATTACAAGTGTTATCATCAACATCCTTATAATCCCATAAATCTCTTTCATTTGCTACATAATGACTTGCTGTTTGTTCTATAATATCTTTACGAGTTATTTTAATTTTGAATACTTCGTTAGAAAACATTTTAGCAATAACATGAGATGGATAGACATTTAATGAGGTGCCCATTAATTTTAAAATATAATCATCATTACCGCTGTCAAATCTATCCATAAAATTTTTCATCTCGTCAACAAAAAAATTAGGTTCGTTATAATATTTAAGATTAGGATAAAGACTTTCCAAATGATGCCCTAGCGCAGTACTACCAGTTCTAGGACTAGCAAATATAATAATAGGTTTTTTAGTAGCATTAATATTAATCATTTAAACCAAAATCCATATTTTTGCATTAACGATTTATAAGCTGCGTTACGTCTATGTATTTGATTACGAACCATTGTTTTCCAAAACCAATCACTAGTTATTTTACCAATTTGATAAAAAATATAAAATCTAGTCATAATCGAATTATAGCGTTTAAGTTTTTGTATATCTCTTGGTTGAAATTTATCTTGATGTACTACTACACTTTGTGGTAATCTTGGTTTTACATAATCTGGTTTATCGTATTGTGGTAATTGTCCCATTGGGTTTAAGTTAGGCTGTGCGTACCCTACACATATTCCAACAATAGGCATTACATGATTTGGAAGCTCGAGATAATCTTTTAAGTCTGTAGTTTTTATACTACCACAGTACATTGTTCCTAATCCCAAAGATTCCGCCGCTAAACAAAATGTTTGAGCTGACACCATCGCATCACAAATAGCTCTTACTTCATTTGTAGCATAACCTATTCCTTCTCGCGCTTTTTCTATAGTATCTTGTGGGTACATATTAAGTTTATTCACTTCAGGATTTGTATGTATTTCTTCTATAACATTATAATCAACACACCATACTATAAAAGTAGAACATTCCATTACCGCATTATAGTTACCAAGGTCGCCAGGGCCATACTCTATCCACTCACCGTTTTTTAATATTTCTCTAGGATTTACTCCCATATGAATACGATTTTCAGGATCATCGAAAAAGATTTCTTGTCTACGTTCTTTTGAATCTATAATTATAGCACACCATGTTTGTAACATCGAACTAGTAGGAGCCGACTGAGCCGCTGCAAATAACCTTTCTAACAATTTAGGATCAATCTTTTGATCTGTAAATCTTCTAACAGTTTTACGCTTTAGAATATTTTCAACAAATTCATTCGTAGGATAATCATTATCAGGTATTGCTTCGCCATACCTTGCTTGAAAAGTTGATAATGTTGTTTCTAGAAAATCTAATGGCTTATTCATAATACTATTTGATAAAGGGAGTAAAGGCCGTTACTGCTTCATTCCAATTTGACCATGTTTCGTCAAATCGAACACTAAGAGAAAATCTTATTTTGTTAGGACTGTTGTAAGTTACTAAATGTGGTATATCAGTTCGAACCAAAGTAGGTTGCGTTAGTTCAACTTCTTCTATTATTTTAGTTCCTTCGATAAATCCATTCATTCTTCGTTGCGGACCGTATGATGTTCCAGCTAACCGATCAAAGTGTTGTTGTTTTTGAATGTAACCTTCTGAGTTTACTAATGGATAGTGTTTAGTTAAAGTTCCTACATCTACCCAATAGAATTTATTTTCGTTGTTGTTTAATTCCCAATTTACACCACACACAATTGGTTTCCAATCATTTATGCCTACTCTACTAATATCGGCGTGTATTACCGAATTATTACCTTTGAAATCCACAGTAAAATTATTTTTACTAAAAACAGCACAAAAGGTTGGTTTTAGATTATTACTGTTGAAAATATCTAATACCTCATCACTTAGAATATCTACCGCATCATATGTAGAATAACCCATAATATTTTCGTTAACAAATCTATTTTCATCCTTCAAAGGTTGCGTTGGTAAGTTTAGGAATCGATAGTTCAGCATGATGATATTTATAGCTATAAATATAGGGCTATGACAATTCCATTTAGATATAGTAATCTAGTCGTTACTTAAATTTTTAATGGTTTTAATTAATATATCGTAATTACTTGGCTTAGGTGTTATTTTAGATGCTTCTTCAAACTCTGTAATATCTTCATAATATAAAGTTATATCAGATGGTAGTTCTCTAACAACTTTGTTATTATATTTGATAATGGCAATAGATCTTCGTAATAGAAATAAATCTAATTCAACAGGAGCTAAGTATTCAGATTTAGCTGCTTCACTTCCATAATAACCCCATTGCTCGCGAATCCTTGCTAGATAATAACTAGCAATCTGTTTTATTTCATCTTTCCTACACAGTTTGATTTTATAAAATCTATACGACAGCATTTGTTCTATTTGATACACAGGATGTTGCGGGACCGGCCACGATGGTTCAACTATAGTATCTGCCATTACCTTAACTAGATAATTGTTAGTATCAAATGCTTGTGTAAACTGTTCCATTTCGATACCGCCATGATATGCTGGTTCATTAAAAAATACAGTTCCTGGGTTTTGATTTACAAGCTCAAATCCTAATGGAGTACTACCTGTTCTATAACTAGTCAAAATTACCGCAGGCCACTTTGGTATTTGTATCATATAAATAAATCTTGAAATTTATCGATAGCTTCTTGCCAAGTTATATTTTTACTATAACAACGTAAACTAAAGGCATACCTTCCATTATAACCCGATGGACGATGCGGTATAGAAGCATCTGTTAAGTATGCTCCAGGCATAGTTTTATAAACTTTAATTGGTTCCGCTTTAGCAAAACACTCACTTCGTTTACTGCCTATGTCATCGTATTCTGCCGGGAGTTGATCTACATCTTCAGGCTTCCAATATTCCATAGTACCGTATCCGTTGTATATCCAATTAATACCCCATACACCAGGACCGTCAATATGTATTATTCCTTGGTAATTATTTTTATAGAAAAAGTTAACGAAATCCCATTCAATACCACGCCATGCTAACCATTCTGGTTTAACTAAATCTTTAGGATGATATTGTTTGTACAATGTTTTATCTTTGCCTACTAGTAATTCTTTCTTTCCAAAATCTGTAAGAATTTCATCTAATGGCGGCAAATCCAATTTGTACATAAATTCAGTCATGAACTATTTATTAGGTAATAAATACTGCTATGGAATTATACAAATTTTTAACAATAGATAATCAAGAACTTATATCAAATAAGTTATACGATTATGTAGTTAATCATACAACTATACTCAAAGACAAATACGATTGGAATACGCTTAATCTTAAAGAGGTGTTGTCTTTTGTTCCTGAGTTAATAGATTCTTGTGCTAAATTAGTTAATTGTCCCATTAAAATGATTTCTATAATACACAGAACGCCAGGCGATGATGGCAAAATTCATATTGATCAAGGCCCAGCCAAATACAGACTGTTAATGCCTGTTAAAAATTGTCAAGGTAGTTATACAAAGTTCTATGCCTTAAACGGTAATCAAGTAGAAGAACGATTTAATCCTAACGGCAATAGTTTTTTAACTATATCGGCTGTTAATCCAATGCCAGAAATTGGCTCTATTGAATTGATTCAGCCCGTTGTGTTTAATTCAAAAGTCCCACATGGAGTTTATACTAATCCAAACTTAACTGAGCCGAGATTAAGTGTTACGATTGGATTTGGCGATTACCCAATTCATTTAGTTTTAATGAATTCAGAAAATACTGTTACAGCTTCTTGAAAAGTTAATCTTTCTTTAGCGTTAATCGTTTCAAATACTAGACTTATACAAAATCTTTCAGTATCACTATTAACTACTCTATGAGGACACCCTACTTGTACTAAACTTGGCTGTCCTACTTTTTGCGAATGTACTAATTCTACTTCTGGTTCATTATAATATAAAGCGTAAGATTTAATAGCTGTAGTATTAAGAACTGTAGGCGTATAATTGTTGTTTGTTTTATACCAATACATTGTGCCGTTTCCATAAACCCAATTTAATTTAGCATAGTCGCCGGCTACTTCTGTATCACTATGTATGTTGCCGCCACCGTAAGGTTGTCTATAAAAAATTTCAACTAGTCTTACCGCTAATCCTAAATTATTTAAAAATTCTACTAGTTCACTACTTAGGTCGCTAAGATTAATTTGAAAATGTCCTGTTAGTTTATAATTTTGTTTTAAAAATTCAACTGGAGATAGTTCTGATTTGAACAGTTGTAAATCTAGATTAAGATCAACACAATAATTATTCATATAATAGATATTCTATATCTTCGACAAACCCCATTGTAAAAGATATGCGAGGGTTATTTGGATTATTGCTTACTACTTGATGCGGCTGGTCATTTCTAAAAACTAAAGGTTTATCAAGATAATATTGATCTACATGAGTACATTTAGAAGGATCTAATTTTAATAATGGAATACCATTAGGTTGTAAAACTTTTTCGGGTGCCGCGCTAGTAGTAAAAAATCTAGTTTCGGTATTTTCACAATTTAATACTGGCATGATTATTCTACAATTAGAATTTATATCATGGTCTATGTGTAAAGTTCCAGTAGCATAATCGCTAACAAAAAATGCCGCGTATCTTAATGTAATGTTTAAAGGAGCCAACATTTCAAGTAGTTCAGGCACATCTTTTAAAAGATCATTTAAGTCAACTGATTTCCAAGACGAAGTTCTTTGGTCCACTAAAAATAGTTGACTATGTTTGTTTATGTAATCGTTTAATTTTGACGAAACTGTTTCAAAATTTAAATCTAAGTATTTGTAATATTTCATCTTAGTGTAATAGCATCAATAGGTGGTAATACTGGCTCAGTGTCTATGGTTTCCCATGCCCAAGGCATTAATCTAATACTAATTCCAATTGCTGGACTATCACTAGTATTGCGTAAAGCATGGAAGGTGCCAATATCACTTAAAAATGGTTTATCACAAACAACACTTTCAATTTCCTTGGCATACTTATAATGTATCATAGGAACTGTTTGCCAATTTTCTGATTCCCCGTAATAAAATATTTTCGAAGGATCGGTAGGTTCAAACCAGGACCATATTAACTTCTCGCAATTTTTCAAAGGCAAAAATATACATCTGTGTAATTTTCCTGGATCTGTAGTTTCCTTAGGTTTATCTGAATGTATGTTTATGGCTTTGTTAGGCGGAAAGTACACTAACATAATTCTTCGTCTATCAATTTTAGACATATCAACATTTAATAGTTCTAAAATTTTGTGTTCAATTTCTTTGTTTATCGGAACCACTTGTTCACGATCCTTATTTTGTATTGTAATAATAGATAAGATTTCTTCAATTGGCGCCGAATCCCAATTGATTAGTTTATAGTGGTCCATAAAAATATTTATATAAATATCACTATGTCAAACGATAACTTACTCTTTGCTAGTGTGAATTTAGTTGCTCTAGATCAAAAAGAGGCTGCCAATCAAATACTAGCCATTCCAGATAGATATAGTTTTTGGGACGACTATAGACATACCAAAATGATTCCTTTAATGAGTAAGGGCGGAATGATAGCGTCAAATAGTTTACCAGGCGAATTCAATTGGAACGCTCATACTCCAAAACTTATCAGCGATTGGTTTGACAATATTGTATTTCCGTGGATGGGTATGAAATCTAGAGTTATGGCATTAATTACTCAACCAGGTGTAGCAAATTATGAACATATAGATTGCGATCCGCACGAACTTAATACTCGTCAACACAAATTTAGAATCATACTACAAGGCAGGACTGATACCTTATACTTTATTACCAAGGACGGTAATAAGTATGCTCCAAGTGTAGAAGGTCCTTTCTTAATGGACGGCGGGTGGGCACATGGTATGGTTAATACTACCGATGAAGTTAAAGTTACATTAGCTGTCGGGGCTCCATGGACCGGCAACGAACAATATGATAATATTGAAATACTAATGAATCGCAATGATTACGAAATGCCCGAAGACCTTACACCTTATTGGAAAAAATGACTTTCTTTCACAAAACAGATTTTGCTTTTTCTGAAACTGCTAGCCAATGGATATTGGATCGCTATGAAGAAAGATTTAATCGAAAATTCTTTCACGACTTAGATGTTACACAGTACGAATATCAAAACGAGTGGCAAAATAGTTTAGCAGGGCAGGAATTAAAACAGTTTTTATCTAAATATAACTGCGACACAAGTTACTATGGCATAAATGTATTTGTTAGCAATATGCCTTATGCTATTAAAAGTAATCCACACATGGACGCAAAGTTTAGCAAAGGTAATGCTTACAAAATTAAATCTCGGTTTAATGTAATGGTCCGAGGCAATCCCCAAGACCCAATGGTTTGGTGGGGCAATATGGAATACGGCGATTCGCGACTAGTTGATTGGAAATTTCATAGTATTACTGGGCAAGAATATGTAAGCAAAGCAATACCAGGATCCAATCCAGAAGAGCGTTGGGAATATCTAAAAGAACCTACATTGTCTGTTCCAAATTTATTAACTCCCAGTGCCTTTGTAAAAACCGATTGTGTCCATGCTGTAGTATTAAGCGAAGGACCCAGATTAATTGTTACAGTAGCAATAGATAAATCGGTAGACGAAATTATCAAACCGCTTGACTAACATCATATATTGTAGTATAATATAACTTACTTAAAAGGAACCATCATGGCAAAACCACAACAAACAGCATCAGAACTTTCACGTACATTAGCAGGTCAATGGTCTAAATCCGAAAAACGAGCAGAAGCTAGTCGCCAAATTATGGCTAGCAAGAAAAAAACTTATGAAATTCTCAAAGCATTTCGTAACACACAATTTTTAGCAAAATAAACCAACCACTATAAAGGTATATATGAAATTAGTACAACAACCACTAACTGGCGATAAAATTGTTCCACGCTTGGTTCCAACCAAATACGATCCAACGGACACTACCGGGCGCACATCTGAAGCGGCTGCTAAAGTCGTTGGCCGATATGAATTGATTTCAATTGGCGCCGCTCGTATTCGCGAATTGCGTACCGGACATACTCGCAAGGTTAAGTCGGCTTATGGTGATTTAGTTACCGTACTATTAGAAATTGAAGCAGGTGAGATTGATGCTGGAGAGTACTTACTAAAATCTACAGCGCCACCTAAGCGTCATAAGTAAAAAGAATTACGGAGAGCTGGCCGAGCGGTCGAAGGCACCCGCCTACTAAGCGGGCATGGAGCTAAACACTCCATCTGGGGTTCGAATCCCTAGCTCTCCGCCATAATCTTAAATATAAGATGAATCAGTTTTATACTCAAACTACCTTACCTACTCCGAATATAAATTATCAAACAGTATGGCCAAATGATCCAACTGATACAAGTGATACTATTCCTAGGTGGGTTGAATATGATTTGTCAAACCTATTATGGTCCGATGATATTATAAATCAGTTAGCTTCGGAAAATTTAATTCCACAATTAGTTAGAATTTTTAGATGGAGTCCGAATCGTTTTTTTCCTTGGCATATCGACGGGACTATCGACGAAATAACTACCTTTGCTATTAATTGGGTATTAGATGGAAGCGGAACTATTCAATGGAGTTCAAAGTTAAAATTACCGTTGCCACCAAAAGAACATTATCATTTAGCATATGGCAACATGGTGGGTAGTTTAACCGATGAATACGAAGAATCAGCTCTAGGACACGGGTGTTTAGTTAATACTACAATCCCGCATCGTGTGGTTAATAATAACGATATACACAGAATTACTGTATCAATACAATTTGGCAATCAATACACATACGAAGAAGTTCGTGAAAAATTATCAGCACTTGGATTTATAGCATAATTATTAAAATAGAAAGAACTCATGTTTATACATTTAACTTCAGCATCTAATGAATTCAATAACAAGCCTCTTGCGCTTAACACTGATGTAATAGTGTCTATGATTATGGATGATGTAACTAATCCTGACGGTAGTATTGATCGCAAAACTTTTATATTTTGTCCACCGCACGGTACTTGGGAAGTTAGAGAATCTGTGGACGAAATTTTAGCCATGATCAACATCGCTAATAAGTAAAAACAACAAAGGAACTTACATGGCAACTAAAGGTACAAACCAAAAAACTCGTAAAGCAGATCCAATGCGTACCAAGAATGGTAAAGAGCGTTTGGGTCCGTTGAACGTTGAGCAATTAGAAAAACTATTATCAAATGCTCGTAAAAAGAATATTGCTAAAATTCATCGTAGAATTAATGAATTAAAAAGTCGTCCAGGATTCGTCAAAGCAGTAGAAGCAGTATCCGCAGAAGCGGTGGTGGAGTCGGTAGTAGAGTAAGAAGTAAGCCCCTTTAGTTAAATGGTATAACGCTAGATTTGTAATCTTGAATTGTTAGTTCGATTCTATCAAGGGGCACCAAGTAATATTCCGGTCAAGCAAACACGGTGTAGGCGGAGGACTGTTAATCCTTGAAGCCTGGTTCGATTCCAGGGACCGGAGCCAAACATTTAAGCCATATGGCAACACGTATAACTAAAAATATAGACCCAGGTAGACCCATTAGTCGCCCAATGGCTCCGGTAGCAACTGATACCAACTGGGGCAAACAATTAACTAAAGCCGAATGGAAGAAGTTAATGAAAAAACTAGATGCTAAGAAAAAGGAACGAGAAATGTCAAAATTATCAGATACATTAGCTAAAGCATTAGCAAAGAAGCAAGGTAAGACTCATGTA
>Ga0208618_1001029_pt1 | contig 11587 bp, 13 predicted proteins | sample CryBogCBE18Jul08_FD_184585 | JGI IMG/M metagenome (GOLD analysis project Ga0208618, IMG submission 184585) | Freshwater microbial communities from Crystal Bog, Wisconsin, USA - CBE18Jul08 (SPAdes) | ecosystem: Environmental > Aquatic > Freshwater > Lake | place: Crystal Bog, Wisconsin, USA...
ATTCCATAACTTTAGAAGTGCGGATTCATCCATGATCTACTCCAAACCATCAAAAGAGCGATTTGCTCTTTTCAAATGTAGACCTATATCTTGGAATTTTGCGTAACAAATCGCTCAATCATTGAATCAATCAGGGGTTAACTTGAGGGTATTTGGTGGGCCCCGTCGGGATCGAACCGACGACCCACGGATTAAAAGATCGCTGTCTGGCCTTCCAATATCGTCCTACTGTCTTAATTTAAGCGTAAAAATAATCGTTTGAAAAGTATTTTTGTACATGTATATCCACGGCTGTCCAAGGTTGTTGCATCCAACTACTGCATCCGAAATTATTTATCACTTCTCTATGTAGATCTAGGAGAATAGATCGATTCATGTTGGAGTACGGTCATAATTTCAGAAAGAGCAGTTTTTTCTGCAACTTTGACTTGTGCAAGGAATTATTCTTGAGGTGTGAAGTTGATAATGCAGAGATTCAGGATGAAGTTCAATCAGTAATTGATCCTCAAAACGTGCTTTCAAATTAAGATCCAAAATAAGGATTAACTCGACTATCCAAGTAAAGTTGTTATTCGCATAGGCACTAAAACCAAACCCTATGAGAATCACCCCTAAATACATGGGGTGCCGCACATATTTGTAAATCCCCGATTCTATGAGGGGTGAATCTTTTTTGGGGATTGGTGAGATTCTTAGAGATGGTTTAAGCGATGGGGCAGCAAATAAAATAATGAATGAACCAATTCCAATGCACATGGACTCAAGTAATAAGTATTCATGAGTTGAACCCTTGTTGGAAAGGAGATCAGATAAAAAAAGTAAACCCAAGGCAAGAAATTGAATAGTTACAAAAAGAGTTGCCAATCCCTCGCGCCGGGACGTGGACATCTGGCTTACTTTCACTTTTTATCCCACCAAATTGTTGCCAATGGCCTCGTTGTAACTTGAGGTTGAGTTTTAAGAAATTCAAGTACTTCATTTTCTCTCTCGACAGGCAGGCATAACCTAATCCGAGAATAGTATGCCAAGGTTGTGAGATCACTTTCTTGACGCACAGTTCCATTCCACAACTCTAAATTCGCAGTAATCCCTAGCTCCCTTAAAACCTCAATGAGATCGTGGGGGGTAGGCTCAGTGGGTCTATCTAAATTCCAGAAATGTTTCCAAAGCGCGGTTGCATTCGCGAGTGGATGCATCTGCGGCATTTCAATGACAACTCGTTTGATTGCATGGTTGTCCATTTCGATAAGAAAATCTTCTATATTCTGAACATTGTAGACAACATGATGAGCTGTAACTACATCTGCCTTTGGGGCATGAGAAGCAATATCGGGCCAAAAACCTTCAAGTGTTTGAGAAGCAACACCTCTCCTCATTGCATTCTCTGAAAACATCTCAAGCATCTCAGCTTGGTGATCAATTCCAATAACGAGAGCCGCAGGTGGAGTTAGCGCAAAAGCTGCGATACCTCCACCACAGCCGATATCTAAAATTGAACCTCCTTCGGGCATAGCTTCTCGAGCTCGTTGGTGGGAGATGGAATCCTGAATTTGATCTGGTATTTGAAAAAGTGCAGGCGGGTGGATCCATGGGTTTTCAGGTGCTTGATCTAAAATCGATTGGGGAATAGCCCATTTTTCAAGCGCATGGCGCCAGGAATTTCCTGCATTATTTTGCATTTATTTACCAGGAACCCATGAAGATAAATCATTAACACATTTACATCTTTGATCTTGTGCAAATGGCGCAAGGGCTTCTTCTATATGTTGTCCGCAACCCGCCCAAGTGGCTTTTCCACATTTTTCACATCGAACTGCACTACACATTTTTATCTCCTACTCTACTTTTTACCAAATAAACGCGAAAATAATCCTGGCTCTTTTGGATCATTTTGATGACCTTGGCATCGATCAGATTTTGGAATGCCGCGCATCACTTGCTCGACATGTTGGCCGCAACCAGACCACGAAGCTTTTCCGCACTTACGACATGTTGTTCTGCTGCACATATTTATTTTCCTACCTTTTCTTTGTTCTTACTTAGTTTTCCTGCTGGTGAATTGCTCCAAGTTAAATAGCCGCCGTCAAGGTTCACCGCTTCATACCCCATTTCGCGAAGTAATCTCGTAGCTGCATGACCACGCTGGCCAACTTGGCAAGTAACTAAAATTTTCCCTTGTGGGAGTTGTTCTTGATGTTCACGGATTTCATCAATAGGAATGTTGATAGCTCCCGGCAAGGTTCCGCGTTCAACTTCTCCCACACTTCGAACATCAACAATTGTGTAACCCTCGTTAACTTTTTCCTCAATCTCATTCCATTGAACGGTGGGAGTTATGCCAGAGAGTACATTTTCTGAGATATACCCCAACATATTGACAGCATCTTTAGCGGAGCCAAACGGAGGCGCGTATGCCAACTCAAGATCTGCTAGCTCTGGCGCAGTAATTCCTCCGCGCATTGCTGTGGCAATTACATCAATTCTTTTATCGACTCCTTCTTTGCCAACTCCTTGTACACCAAGAATTTGATGAGACTTTGGATCAATTAACAGTTTCAAAGCCATTCCTTGAGCACCTGGGTAATAACCGGCATGTGAAGCTGGATGACTATGAACTGCAACAAAATCTCGACTAGCTGCAACAAGTTTTCTCTCATTCCAACCAGAGGTAGCCACTGTTAAATCAAATACTTTTACAATTGCGGTCCCTTGAGCATCAACAGGCCGGAGCTTTTTCCCGGAAATATGATCGGCGATTATCCGACCGTGCCTATTGGCAATGTTTGCAAGCGGCACTAAAGCTGCACTGTGATCGAGAGCATCACTCTTTTCAACCGCATCTCCTACCGCATAAATACTTGAATCAATTGTTCGGTTAAATTCATCAACTTTAACCCCGCCTTTTTCACCAATTTCTAGCCCAGCAGATTTTGCTAAAGCTATTTCTGGTCGAACCCCAATAGCTAGAATCACTAAATCGGCGCTAATTTCATTGCCATTTTCGAGGACAACTGAGTCTTCCTTGATGGAAGCGAGAGCCGATCCTAAAAAGAGTTTGACCCCTTTTGATTCAATTTCATCATGTATAAATCCCACCATTTCAGAATCGATCGGCATAAGAACTTGATCTTGAGCTTCAATTATGGAGGTCGAAATACCTCTATGTACGAGATTTTCTGCTAATTCCACACCGATGAATCCTCCACCAATAATGGCCGCACTCACTGGATTATTTTTTACAGATTCAAACATTTTCTTCACATCTTCAACATTTCGAAGTGTCAGTGATCGCTCAATTCCAGGAATGTTTGGACGAATCGGTGCTGCACCAGGACTATAGATAAGAAAGTCATAGTCAAGCGAATACTCCTGACCATCAACTTGATTGCGGACATCAACTTGCTTGGTGTTTCGATCAATGCGAAGTACTTCAGAACTAGTTCGCACATCAATTCGAAAGCGCTTCCATAAACTCTGCGGAGTTTGCAGGAGAAGGGACTCTTCTTTTTCTATCACTCCACCAACGTAATAAGGCAACCCACAGTTTGCATATGAAACAAAACCACTTTTCTCAATAACAGTAATCTGAGCTGTTTCATCTAATCTACGCATACGCGCAGCAAATGACATACCCCCTGCTACTCCGCCGATGACTACAATCTTTTTCATATTACGCCAAACTCAAAAATAGTTTTTGTAATTTTTCAGAAACTGCTTTTTGGTCTTTTCGACCCTCAATAATGCACTCTTCAAGACTTGCTGATATCAATGTGAATGCTGCGGTATTCACCGCTTTTGCGACCGCAGACATTTGATGAACGATTTCATCGCAGTTCCGTCCCTCTTCAAGCATGCGAGCAACCGCTCCCAATTGACCTTGTGCGCGTTTAATCCGAGCTGAAATCGCAGCAACGGTTTCTTCATTTTGAAGTACATGTGTGGGGGTAGTTTTAGTAGCCATTGTTTACTTAACTTTCTTTTCCATGGGGTGGTGACCCTTACGAATCATCTTGACCATTTTCAGATTTATCCCAATGAACCTAGTCATTTGGATTAAAATGTTTTTGCGTTGCTTCAATGTCTTTGGCGTAGGCAAAGGTGCATGGGCGATGCTTTCATTTGGATTTTCCATAGTCTTCTCCTTACTCCGGGATCAAGTACCAACCAAAGCGGGCTTTGGCTTTGTAAGTAAACATGTAGTGAAGTAGCAATTTAATCCAGTGTCCGGCAAGGCCAATTTCCCCAAATGTGTCTTCGAGACTTCGACCCGTATTGGGATATTTCACATAGTCAGGTACCACGGGATACATAGTCATCGAAGCTGCAGATCCACGTTTTAATCCTGAGCCGGCAGAGGCAACACATGCCGCACCCATATCTGACATCGAGGCAGAGGCAACTGAGGCATTAGCGCCACTTTTTATTAACTCACGAATGCTCAAAATTGCTGTTTTTCCCATAATTCCCGATGGCATTCCCGTACGTGGTGGAGAAGGCGCAATGAGGGTTCCATTTGGAGATTTTCGAGGTTTTGAAATTTGATGTGGTGGAGCAAAAGCGATTCCCACCGCAAAAATGTTGGGATAGAGCGGATTGCGATACGTCTTCGGCCAATCTGATGCCAACCATTCTTCAAATGGTTTGCCAGAGTAATCAGCATCCACCTTCATGAAACCGGAGGGAGCAAATAATTTCTCCGTTATATCGACTCCATTCCTATCAAATGCTTTCATATCTACACCACGAAATGGTGGGAGGAGCATGGCGAAATCAAATTTCAATACATCTTTCTTACCGTCGACTAGTTCATAATGAACTTCGTTTGGTTCAATTTTCTCGACGTGAGCACCCAAAATTGCTTTGATTTCACGTTCACGGAAAAGTGACTCCGTCCATAATTTGGAGGTTGTTTGAAAACCATTTTGGGAAAATACCAGACCTCCCACACCAAAATCACCTAGCTCATATTCATTTGTAATATAAGTGATATCGGCTAAATCGCGAACTCCTGCCGCACGAATTTCATGTTCTACATTAAATGTGTATTCAAATGCTGCACCTTCACAGGTACAGGTCCCGTGACCTACTCCCACAACAATAGATTGACGCTTTCCACTCTTCATGATTGCGATCGCATCCTTGAGTGATTTTGCAGCTTCAATAGCGTGACCAAATGTGCACACTGACACGGTGTGACCATCAGGCCCTAAGCCTGGAGTTGCAGCGAAATTAAGTTTTGGACCGGTCGCATTGACTAAGTAGTCGTACTCAACTTTGGCTGTTTCACCTTTACGAGATGGATCGGTGTAAGTCACTGTGACAAACCCTGAATCTGTGGTCAGATCACCTTCGGGATGGATTTCTTGCGCGAGAGCTTGATGAAAGATTATTCCTTTTTTCTTATATACGGGTGCAAGGGGAAATGTAACTTGATCTGCACTCATCTTTCCCACACCCACCCAGATATTGGAGGGAATCCAGTTATATTGCGAGTTTGGTGAGATAACGATGATCTCATTCTCTTTGCCCAACATTCGCTTGGCGTGCAAAGCTGCTGTGTGCCCTGCAACTCCAGCGCCAAGTATTAGCACCTTTGCCATTTTCATCCTCCATCAGTTGATACCCCCTAGGGTATACCCCCTAGGGTATACAATGCAACTAGGGAAATGGATGTGAAATATGAACTCTGATATCGGCGCAAATTACAGAAATCCGTTTCGGATTCACAGCCTCTTGCTTATTTTCGCTTCTTTAATACTTATTGGATGGATGATGTATCTAATCGGTGCTCTCCCCAGCTCATATCGAGCAAATCATTGGGATATTGCATGGGTTGGATTTGATTGCGGCATGACTTTTACTTTGTTAACAACAAGTTGGGCATTATGGAAACGACGTCAGGTCGCTATACCAGGTGCAATGATCTCAGGAACTTTTTTGATCATTGACTCCTGGTTTGATGTCATTACTTCAAATACGGGTTGGGACCAGAGAGTTGCAGTCGCTTCAGCAGTCTTAATTGAACTGCCCGCAGCTTTTCTATTATTCCGATTTAGTCGAAGAGCTGTTCGAAAATCTGTTGAGAATGCCCATCGTAAAGCTGGCAAAGTATTGATAACTTCCTCACTCTGGAAAACTCAACTCATGATTTTTGAGGATTAAAACTTAATCCAACTAGATCAAATGGTGTAACTATCTGCAATTGACCCATCATACTTAACGAAATCTACTTGCACATTTTCAATATCAGTTTTTACTCTCAAATATCCAGAACCGCCTATTACCTTTCCTGCTCCATACCCATACTCCACCGCTGAATTTGTTCCATCGCCTGGATGACTCGGCTGCGGAAGTGTCTGGTAGATAATTCCATCTAATTCTTCTTTCACGTAAAGATGATCATGACCTTTAAATACAATGGAGACGCCATTATCTTTTAATATTTGATGAATGGGTTTAGCCCATCCCGGTCTCATCTGAGCAAAGCCATCACTTCCATCCATATTCTTGCCTCCCAACTCATTGAAGTTTGCAATGTGGGTGCCTCCACGAGATTGGGCATCGCCAACAAGTAAATGATGAATATAAATAAATTTATGTTTCTCGGTAGCGTTACTCAGTGTATTCACAAGCCAGTCATATTGTGTTTTACCGAGAGTCCATTGCCAGCCATCAGCTTTTGGGTTTGCGGTGGTATAGGTAAATGGATCTAAGCCGATATGCAAAACATTGGATTCCGAATAGGCAAAATAGGAAACTGGCCCGGTTTGCTCGGGAAAGTATTCGGCACGATATTTCTTGGTATTAAATGTGCTGTAGCCCAATTCTCCATCGTGATTTCCTAAAACTATTTTTAATGGTAATCCTTTTAATCGCGAATAAAAGTTTTTCATCAAAATATATCGGGCGCGAATATTCGGTTCACTTTTATCAGCCAACTTGTCGACCATAAAAATATCACCGAGGTCGATGAGGAAGGAGGAACCTGATGCAGCAATCAAATCCAGTGTTTTGTTGTATATATCGGCACTTGAATTTTCATCCATGTGGGGGTCTGCTTGAACTGCGAACAATGAGGTTGTTTCTGAATTCTTCATTGTTACGACAATAGGTTTAGTAGCTAAGAACGTTTTTCCACTTAACTTATATCTCAACCGAAAGTAATATCGAGCTCCAGATGTAAGCCCAGAAACATTGGTCAGTGTTATTTTATTTAATGCAAAAGTGGGGGTGTGAGAGGTGTAAGAACCAGATTTAATTCCATACTCAATAAACCCGATTCCAACACTGGGAGAGGATATTGAGAATTGAAGTGAAGTCGTGCTCAATACTTTTCTGAGTTTTAACACCGGCACAACGGCAGCGAAAACAGGAATATCTGAAATGAGCGTAATAATTCCCGAGATAAGAAGTGCCCTTCGAGTAAGTATCCACTTAGCCATTGGTCTTTGCCTTAATTACATAGGAGTGAGCAAGCTGTAGGTTTTTACGGGTGGAAGATTCATCTTGTGGCCTGGCACTTAAGAAGTACTCCACTTTTCCTTGAGTGGGTCCCACAGTTACTCGAACATGTCCAGAGTTGGGTGCTTTGGTTCCTGATAAATATGCGGCTTCATTGAACATCGTGAAGGTGTCATCTGCAGGATTAGGCATAGATTGATAGATCAATCCATCTCGTTCTTGATGGACAAAAATATGGTCATGGCCTTGGAAAAAAATAGTAACGCCATTTTTAACCATCAAATCATGTATGGGGAGTTCCCAATTGGGGCGCTTTTCTGCGAATGTTGCTGATCCCTTGGGGTCATTTCCGCCCCATTCATAATTTGTAGAAACCTCAACGCCTCCTCTCCCCGTGCCTAATACATGGTGGGAAAAGACAAATTTATACTTTGCATTACTACTCTCAAGAGTTTTCTTGAGCCAGGCATATTGAACATCTCCAATACCAATGCTCCACAAATCCGTTGTTTTGCCTGAACCTTTTCCACCCTGAGCAGAATCTGCACTCACACCTGCGACGTTGTCCACGGGATTTTTAGAATGCCAGTAAGGATCCAAGGTGACAAAGAGGGCATCTCCCCAGGTCCAGGAGTAGTAATCACGAGGTTTTCCTACAAACGGAATACTTTCCGAATCGGCGCTGTAGAAGGAATTCGTATCCGGTAAAGGAAAGTATTTGAGGCGAGCATTTCCTGCAAGTACAGCTGGGTTTGTTGATGTTCCATCTAATAAATAGGAAGCAGCCTGTTCATGATTTCCATTAACAAGAAAGAGAGGGATTGATTTAGCAACAGCGCTGAGCCAGGTTCTTTGAGTTGAGTATATTTTCTCAACATTTACTTGATTTGCCAGTCCTTTTCCTATTAGCGGATCGATACTGAAATCATCTCCGAGAGTGATCATAAAATCTGGCTTTTGCTTCTTGATGTTAGTTAAAGTCTGAACATAGAGATCTGCATTAAACATTTTTCCCACACGTTCCGGGTGAGAATCTCCTTGAACAGCGAAAGTAAAGGACGAGCCCGCTTTTCTTTGGGTAAAGAATGAATTGGTCTCACCAATTGCATAGGTTGAATCACCAGCTCTTTTGCTTCTTACTCTGTAAAAGATCTGAGAGTTCGCTTTTAAATTATTTATCTCAATAATCTTTGGCGTCAGTGAAACTAAAGTTGTCACAGAGGTTTTCATCGTGAGGTTTGTTGCTTTATAACCATATTCAATATAAGTACTTACGGGAGCCCCTGCTATTAAACTCAAGGATATTGAGGAGTTAGTCGGACGTCCGATTACTGTGTTCACATTTGAAACACTGGCACCCCAGGACTTCCCACCAGTGAGAGTAAATAAAGAGGAAAGTGCAGTGGCCTTAAGAAGGCTCCTTCGTGAAAAATCCCTCATACCTGTCTCTCCTTTGGATTGTTTTGCTCAACTGGCTGAGATTTCAAATAAGAGATTACGCTCAAATACAAATTATTGGCTTAAATTAGCCTGAGATTTCACCTATGAAATGATTTACAGGAGGGCAATCTCGCGTAATGTTTGTTATTCACTCTAATCTCTGAAATTATTAAGGGTATAAAACCAAGAATTTCTAGATACCTAATATTTCATTTTGGGGATGCGTTAAAATTTGCAGAAAATATGAATAGTTAATAGTAAATTTAATTGTAAAAGCGCTTCAAAAATGAGGTAATCGGGAAACTCGTAGGAGCCAATGTTTTGGCTACTGTCTTAGCTAAATATTCCTACCTATCAGTAAGCCCTGGCATATGAACAAATTTAAGTTCATTTAACCCTGGGGGTACATCTTGGACAATCAATTTGCCGCAGCGATTAAAAATTATCTCTCACTACTGTAAATGACTCTTAGTTCGAAAAAATAAACATGTTGATTGCTAAAGAGAACTAAACAGTAATTGAGGTTACTGATGCGAGATTAGATGAAATCACGGGTCACTTTTTTCAACAAGTAAGAAAGCTACTTTAGCTTTCAAAGCAACGATTTCACAGGTCACTAATTTTTAAAAATTTTGAGTTAGCATTAAATGTGGGAGCACAAAATAAACAATTTTGAAGTACATTGTTCTTTTTTAAATTTAAAGCACTTTATCAGCACCCAATATGAACGAAAATGTGTGACTTGATCTCGGAGATATACATAGTAAATCAATTTTGTTATTGAATGAATTGGGCGGACAACTCATTGGCTCTAAAGCAATTGCTTTTCGGCTTATATTGCCAGGAGCATAATCCAAGGTATAAACATGAACCCAGTTCACTCCCCTAAGGGGTCGCAGATATTTTTTATGATTTAAAGAAGAATATATTTCTGTATCTTTATCAATTGAATTTATTTTGAACGCTTGATTAATATGATCATTGTCAATCCTTGAACCTTTACGAAATTTATAAAAATTCTTTGCGCTATTATTCGCGTTTATACTTAAAATAGAATCAGATAAACTATCATAAACTTGTTCAGTTGGTATTTTCAGACATATACTATTTACTGTTTTCACATCCCCTAGTGAAAAATAAGGATGAAAACCCACTCCATACGGGCAATTTTCGTCAGATAAATTTGTTGTCGTAATTGTTATTTTTAAGCCAGAATTAGTTAGTGTGTAGTTCATTTCCATTTTGAGGATAAATGGGTACCCTTCACTAGCATTTAAATTGCAGAATAAAGTGATTCGATCTTTTTGATTCTGATTTACTTCCCAATTTGTTGAAGACATTAATCCGTGTAGAGCGGAATTAGTGATTTTATCATTAATTTCGACTATGTAATCCTTTTTTTCAAAATGATAGGTTCCATTTTTGATTCGATTTGGCCAAGGAGCTAAAAGTTTTCCTGCATAAAGTGAATCTGAAAATTCTTTAGGGAATTGATGAATTATTTCTAAATCGTGTTTTTGTAATTTTATCAAAGTTGCAGTTTCGGTCTCTATTAAAGCGTTGTATCCGAACCCAGAAATTTCATATATCACAATTATTAGTTTTCTTTTAAAATAAGAAAAGATAAAATTTCATCATTCAAGTTCTTTAAGGGTTCATGACCAAAATCGGGATAAGTAATGATTTCTTTCTTTGAATTTATCTTGTTATAAATTGCGTATTGTGTTGAAGGAGGACAGATGTTATCTTTCAATGCAACTATAAACAAAACTTCAGCCTTTATCTTGGGAGCAAAATGTTGAACGTCGACATAATTTAAGGTAGAAAAGAATAACTCTTGATCTCTGTGTTGAGGATCATATTTTCTAAAATATTCTGTGATGCCTGAATAAGCTTCATTGGCGGCTCCTATTTCCCAAACTCTCTTGAAATCACTTAGAAACGGATAAATACTTATAACTTGATAAATTTCTGGTATCAGCCCAGCAGTAGAAATGGCTAAACCACCACCTTGAGAAGCTCCCAAGACTGTAACGCGATCCTCATCGACCCAATCCAGATTAAACAAGAATCTAACTGCCAAAGCGCAATCTAGATAAACTTTACGCAAAAATAAGCCTTCTGGTCCCTCTTCTATTCCTCTCACTATCTGTCCTATGAACGTATTTCTGTAAAAATTTGAATTATCTTGAGAAAACCCACCCTGTCCTCTAATGTCTAAAGCTAAAACAGTGAAACCATTTGCCGCATAGGGATAGAGAGAAAACCACTCGGGGCTTGAATCTCCATATCCGTGAAAAACTACTATTGCCGGAGTTCTATTTTTGGGCTCCTTTGGTTTGAGTAACTTTCCAGATAACTTGGCATTTCGATATCCAGAGAGTATTACCTCATAACAATCAACATTCTTTAAATGTTCATTTACTTTAACAAAGGTTGGCTCTATGTTTTGAACTGCTGCATCTATTTCCAGAAAGGCTTTTTTCCAAAAAAGTTCGAAATCTAAGGGAGCATCTAAACTTCCTAAATATTTTGGCAACTCAACTGTAGATAAATCAATTATCATTTAACAGCCCCTTGCAAAACCCCTGAAATGATATGCCTTTGAAAAATAATGAAAAAGACAACTGAAGGTAGAATTACTATGATTGTTCCTGCACACATAAGTGGTAGATCCATACTGTAT
>Ga0208618_1001032_pt1 | contig 11570 bp, 6 predicted proteins | sample CryBogCBE18Jul08_FD_184585 | JGI IMG/M metagenome (GOLD analysis project Ga0208618, IMG submission 184585) | Freshwater microbial communities from Crystal Bog, Wisconsin, USA - CBE18Jul08 (SPAdes) | ecosystem: Environmental > Aquatic > Freshwater > Lake | place: Crystal Bog, Wisconsin, USA...
AAGTGGCTCTGGGTACGACGTGAGCATCGCAGATTTTGCTGGTCCAAGTGCTTATAAGTATCTCAAGTGTTGGTTCAATGCCTACGATCTGTGGGGTCAAAAATTCTTGTATATCTTTCCACGAGTAATTCATTCGACGACATCTCGAGAGGCTCAAATGATTTTCACAGAACCAACAAGTAAGAAATGGTATGAGAGACAACTATCTCTCATGCTAACTGGGCTTGGTTACGATCCAAATTCCTTCTCTGTTCATTCTCACCGTGCTGGCGGAGCAACCGACTTATTTGCGGCAGGTCTCACTTTAGCCGAAGTAATGAAGCACGGTCGGTGGAGAACCGATACCGCTCTGATCTATTATAGAGACAAGGACCGCCTCGTATTCAAGGTTGCATATGCATTTGGCTCAGGTAAGTGTATGGTATCAGGAGGCTAGAAGGGGGGTCACCAATTTCTTGTCCCTTAACTCTTGATGATTTACGGATAGTAATATTTTCGAGAGTCACGGGACCGGGGACTTGGTATCCTCCTGTGTCACTATACTCATACTATTAATCAACGCCATTAATCAACGACACAGTATGTTGCTTTATGATTATGCATGCATCAATAAAGCGGTAGTATGATAATACTATTGCATGTGTGATGGTACGACGATACTATCATACATTAGTATACAATGGATCATTGTGTATCATCGTAAGTGTGTAGCCAGTAGTTACCTTCATGTGATCATATAGACCCGAAGCTATTATACAATAGTGTCATGTGTGTAGAATAGTACAACTATTATTGTTCATCATCGTAAGTTGATTGGTCACAATCAGCTTACGATGACGAATACACTAATGACTACTATACGATGGGAAGGCGAACAGACCCGGCGGGATGCGACTCGTTACAGAATGATTGGTTTCCAGGTTTTTGTGGTGTTGACAAACACCGTTTAAAGCCTGATATTCATCATAAGTAATTGTATAGTTAGATTAACTATATATATTTACGAGCAAATATATCCTTACGATTGGGGGTTTTATTTGTTAAGATATATTTTTACCGTAATAATGGAGCTTCCTTCTACATCACTCTATGTTTCAAACGCTTTTAACTTTCCTGGATTCGGACTTCAACAGGAAGATTTCCCATTGTTCTCCGACGTAGTGGAGGACCTAGTGTTGAGATTATTGCAACAGTATGACGAGGGACAAGACGAACACAATCGGTATATTGTATCGCTTAATGCAGATATACTTCTTTATCGACAATTTGGAAGAGCAAGCAAGAACCTTGCGCATCTAAAGACAGCCTCCTTGGCTTTTATGGATGATCTGTTTTTTCAAGATAAGACCCCAGCGTTCACTGAAGCAGTGATAGCTGCGATGAAAACTCTATTCAGTATGAAAGTATTCACCAGGACAACAATCCTGCCAAAATTAGAATATCTATTGGAAGGAGAGGCGGATTGCTCCGATGCAGTTACTTATTTAATGGGAATAGGGCTCACCGCGGATGCGGCTGATCGTTTATTTGTCCGCTCAAACAGTCGAGTTGCAATTTTCATGACACTCATCCTTGTTGTCCTGCATCTGTTTGTGCAGAGGATCCCATCTTTGATTGACGATATTGATCCAACTCGTCGTATCGCATTGGCTCCGACTCCAGCGGCGCTCCCTCAAGTTTCTGGAATGTCTGTTCAATATGTGACGTTTGATCAGTTCAGTGAGTTAAAAGCGCAGATCGAAGAGCTACTGCAACTACAGAGATCAGTTCCAGCACTTGCGAGATCCACCGCCCCTCCTGTCCAGCGTAATACGACCCAACAGACCTTCACCTTGGAGGACAGTGATGACGATGTCCCACTACAGGATACGATTAGGGCCTCAAGATTGGATCAGCAGTCGCATCTACTGCAACGCGGTATCGCAGCTATTAATGCAGGTAGTCACTTATCCTTATCTGCTAATATACCTACCACAGTACCAGCCCAGGAAGCACTTGCTATGCTGCGTGCAACCTATGACGTGGGTCGCGCTGACTTACTTGGAGGCGATTTGTATCTGCGTATCTATGGACCAACTGGACTTTTCTTGGTCAATTTGTTCCATATTGTTCACTTGTTCAAGCGAACTGAAGCCAAGCAGCACAGTGGAATAAATTCAAAAATCATCGCCATGTTATATAATCCTGATGCATCCACATCTTACGAGACAGCCGCGATGACTATGCGGTCACCTGATATGTTTCCAACATCTATTGAGCAATGGAAAACGTGGCACATGAAGGAATATAACCGCACACATCAAATCGTGGTGGATTATGAGTGCTTACCCGGGATGACAGTACCCGCAACGGTTGGGTTATATCTATCACAGTATTACGAGAAGATGATGAATCTGTTCCAAGTCGTTCTAGGTGGAACCGATGAGACAACAATTCAGCGGAACTCTCGCCATGTGACTCTCTGGTGGCTACTCATGGTATTTCACTATAACACTTGGACCCGTGCTGTCATTATGAAGCAATTGGGACTCCTGGTTCTCAACTTTGAGATGAGATTCTCTATGCTCTATCAAAGCAAAGTCACCGATCCTTCTTGGTGCACTCTCAAGGATGCGCTTCTGAACCTGTCGTATTGTTGCTCCCGCTGCAACCGCATCGGCTCCAGTTTAATTCTATGCACTACTACCGATTGTCAGTCTATCCAGCCCAAATCCGGTCGCTCCTCACAATCAGATTCAAAAGGCTATTATTCAGCATTGAAGCTTTGGAAGAAGAACAATAAGTCAATCATCATCCCCTTCAAAGACCTTCCTGCGAGTGAGAAAAATGCTAAGGAGATCGCAGCCTTCAAGGTATCCAATGCATTCAAAGAGCTACCTGTCGCAGTTCCTACTTCTTCGGTCCCTCTACGCGAGGTAGAGGATTATCTGACAATGCAGCACCTCATTCCCATACCCATGGTGATGAAGTCCACCTAAAAACGCCGGATTATAAAATGGGGTTGGATCGGGGAATCATTTTTTGGCGGCAGTTTTTGGTTGAAATTTAACTTTGATTGGAGAATTTCACACTCATGGATTTCGAGGAGCTTCAACGAATGGTAGACGAATATACAGCACCACCACCTTTAAAAATGCGCCCCCAGAAGGAGAACTTCAGCACTGATTTAGAATATTTTCTACAAGCAGACTTATCAAGAGAAGAATTCTTCAACATCTGTAAAAAAAGACAGCTTGATGTTTCGACGGCATCCTACGACTATGACTCCAGCTCATCGAAGCTCGAAGAGAAGCATCGCAGTTCACGTATTGAAAGCCTGAATGACTTGGATGAGATAAAACTTCCAGCAGAGTTCGTTTCAACCACTGAAAAATTAGCTGGAGGGATGAGCAATCTAGGTTATGACTTCAATAAGAAACATTCTGTAACTGCGATCTACAGTGATTGTTACAACAGCTCTGATGATGATTCCGAAGACGACGATGAAGATGACGATGACGATAGCAAGAATGAAGACGAAATGTTATTCTGCGCACCGGCAAAGATCACTGCCCAAGCTTACGCAGAGAGTACCAATCCTTGTCCCCGTTCATGCTGTCAATCGTTATCAAAAAGTTTAAATTCTGACGAAGTTATTAAGAATGCCTCTTACCAGCAAGCAATTATGGCTATTAAGGTACAGGCGCAACTAATCAATAACATCGCACCTGCTTAATGTATTTATTTCAAACTTCTAGGGTAATACATGTTCTGCATTCACTAATAAATGCTGTGACGAAGGGGGTGGAAGATGTGTAGAGGAAACACCAATTGGTGATATTATTAATTTACGTTCATCATTTTGGGGTGATCCTGGACTACCTTTATCGCGATCATTGAGAAGACAGCGAACGTCGGACTTATTAGAGTCTTGTTATCATCGCAGAACAGGGCAGTTTGCGTTCTGTGTGAATAAAATTACAAAAAAGAGAGTCTGTGAGCGTGGATTTCTAATTCTACTAGGTAAAGATGCAGACATGATATGAACCCGTAGCATATGCGCTTTATAAAAAGCTTTATATGTGTAGGTTTGATAACGAAAGAAAAGAAGCCACCAAGGCAATGGCTTGAGCAGAAAAGGAAAGTCGTAACAGGCGAACTTTCAAATGTGACTTCAGAAAAGGTAATGGATAGGAAGAAGATGCCTGGAGAGAAGTTGTCGCTCAAAACATTAAAAGACCAACGTTCAGATAAATACATGAGTTGTATACATTACATCAAATATTGCGCAACTATATTCGCTGATACTTGCCCAACCAATGCAAACATAAAGTTCTTACCATATGAAAGTGCAGCTCAATTTTACGCAGAATATGAGAATTTTCATAAAACATACGGCTACAGTGAAGCTTCAAAAGCAAAATACGATACATTCAATAATGCTCTCAAGAGCCTTCATGACAGTGTGAGACTGGTTCATGCTAAAGGTTCATTTCCAACGTGTGATGTATGTAATAATGCCAACGATTTACTACGAAGTCCTAAAGTTAGCTTTAATCCTGGGTTCAGAGATATCATTATGAAATTCAAGAGGGCGCATCTGATGAGGCAAATGCAAGAGAGAGAGGAAATGGAAAGAAATATAATCAGAGCAAAAACAGAGGTGATCGGACACCAACCTCAAGTGGCGCATCTACTTTGTGACGCCATCTCATCCTGGAGAGGCAACACTCCCAAAGTAGGGGGTGGGGATTTTCGAATCTCAAAAGCTGATCAAATATTTATTGAGAATCGAGTGATGGCAGTAGAAATGGTATGCGGACCAGTCGATTGTGTGAGGCTATACCATTCCAATAACCTTGTAAGTGGTGGTGCAAACTACATGATTACAGTATTAAAGCAAGCACTAGAAGATCTAGCTGAAATGCTCGCTGAAAAGGGATATACACTTCCTCCTGAGCTAATATTAAATTTTGACAATTGTGGAGAAAATAAAAATCAATTTATGTTTGCATATAATTCTGTTTTAGTTGAGCTCTGTTTATTCAAGGTTATTCAGATTAATTTTTTGATTGTTGGACACACTCATTGCAGTGTAGATCGTATGTTTGGGAGATTTAGTGATAAGATCAGGGCTGCATATTTTATTGCGTCTCCACTAGCATTAAGAAAATTACTAATCGATTCAATTCAACGACCAGTTTACAACAAAGAGATAATTTCAGTGTATGACTGGAAAGCCTTTCTTCAGCCATACATCAATAATAGAATTAAGTATTACAGCATTCCCCATAACTTTAGAATTTCACTACATTATCACAAGGCAGTATATCAATACAGATTATATAGTAATTTTGACTGGCTGCCTGTAAGACCATGGCAGGAAGATTTTAAATCGAGTTCAGAGCTTGAGCGGCGAGAAATATTTGAAGTTCAATTAGTGCCATTTTCAATCGTTGGTGGCGAAGCTAATTTGATAAAGACTATTGGTGCCGAATGGAAGGATCCAAAGTCATTGCTTCCCGAGCGTGAGCAATTACAAGCCATTAATCAGTACTCAGCGCATAGAGAGATTTTTGCATCATTAGAATCGAATGCATTGCACCAACAGATTCAGCGACATCAAGATGAGTGCAATGGTTTAATCGATTCCTATAAATATGCACGTTATAAAACAAAGCAGTCGGAAGCTCGCACTATGTTAATGGATATTGTTAAAAAGTATAATACAGAAGAGACAGGTTATATGTGGTGGATAATAGAACCCCAAGACTACCCTCCTATCTATGATGGAGCACCGAAGCTCATATATACAAGGGAAATGGTTGAGTCGGTGTTTAATAGTCTGTCTACAAATCGTAGCACATCGGATGGAGTAATGAACGTTGCAATAGATGATGGGCTATATGATGAGACAAGTTCCAGCGTTACAAGTAAATTGCATCAAGCAATGAGAAACATTACGGCAGCTGCAAGACTCTTCATTAAAAACTCAACTTCCGTGGCTCAAGGAGGAATGGGAAAGTTTAAATTGAATAGAGACTTAGGTAACTATCTACTCAATTGCAATTACTCTGTCATATTTAAATTATTTTAAATGCATGCATTCTGACAGGTGAAAATGAATTCGTATATGATAAGCTTGAAATAAGCCAGCAAGATATGGAATACTTTTCTGCAAGAATGACAATTAAAGGCATATTGGCTATTCTGCTAAAAGACATGGACAATTTACCACCCTTTTCGTTCTTGCACTTTAATAGAAGTAAAGAATCTGCAGACTTTTGGGAAGTTGTTGAAGCCAGGAGAAAAATTGTTGAGTTAGAGTTGAAAGAATTTCAAAGCAATGCCGAAAAACGATTAGTTAGGGACAGAGCAAATGTTGCTAATGGAGTTGCCATATTAAGTGGTATTATTACAGCAAGGAAACCAAAAAGCAAAGCAGCAAGAATAACTTGTCAACTCAGTGGTTGTAACAAAGCTGGTATATCGCTGTGCCCCAACCCAGTGTCACAATACTGTGAGGGACGGAAATTCTGTTTAGATCACTGTAATCAGCACTCCGATCACCATGGCCAAGGATTAAAGCTTAAGAAAATAAAACATCCGATGGCAGCTAACAGAGATACTGCCAATATTCAAAGCGTTAATAATGTCGATGCTTCCGACGATACTGTGATCGACGAGGATATCGATATTTCTGCTGATATTTATTGTGCAGTTGCAGAATGTAATGGATGCGCAAATTATTTTTGCCAAAGACTTACAGCAAAATGTCGAAGTAGAAAGTTCTGTGAAATTCATGGAACTTTGTGCAGTAGACATGAGCATCAACGATTCAAGGAAGAGATTAACTCTATCGATTTAGATGAAGACAAAAATTCAGAGTCGGATAGCAGCATTGATGCTGCCATGGATTCCTTATTGACTGTGTCACCTCCTTTTGTTGGTCCTTCACAAACTCAATTGGAAGTTGATCCCCCCTTATATTTTGATCCTCCCCAAGTGCACTCGTCAATGTCATTAATCGAGTTGGCTAACGAAGCGATTAGAGGTGTTGCAAGTACATACAACTTAGAGCCAGTAAATAACATAAGTAGCAAGCGATTGGTGAAATTAGGTGTTATGGTTCTCTACAATCACAATCAAGTTTGGAAATTATCAAAAGTGTATGAATCGAGATTTATGGATAAAGTGAGGTTAAACTTTGTAGAAGATTCAATGGTATGGTTGGATGTAGTATTGAGGTCAGACGAGCATGGTCCAGAGTATAATAAATGGATACTACTTCAAAAGAGAAGCATTTCAAGCCGATAAAGGCAATCAAACAAATGAATATTAATCATAATTACAAGCAGCAGTGTGTGAGTGACATTTTTGACGCAGATGATGTAATATTGACAACGAGTACGTTTTAATACAAGTAGGCTATGTAGACATTTCCATTATTACATGTTTTGCACCACTTTTACAGCGAACAACATTCAATTTTCTTCTTTCATTTCAGCTCTCAAATATTCAACTCAATGGCTCTCGATTGACTTTAATATGGCACTAAATAATGATTATAAATAGTCAGTGTGGGTGAATTAAGCTTACAGTAAATAATAGTTAAGACAAAATGGAGTCTAGATAATTGTATATCATTTTTAATCAAATCATAATGTTACATGGCAAGATCTTTATGGACATAGAACAGTTTATGTAACATTGGAAACCAGTATATAGCAATCTTACATAGAGCAGAGGTATTTTCCAATATGACATCAACTGTTTCGACTGCTTGGAAAGATCATGCTGCATCTATGTTAATCCAGTCTATGGTGTGAGAACTTTAATTTAACTTGATTTTAGATGGTATTTGCGCTTTTTAAGAGTATATGACGACATTCGACGCATAATTATTGAAACAGAGTATCAACGGTTTAGTGACTCAAATTTGAAATTTACAGCATAGAACAAAGATATAACTTAGAAGTATTTAATAAAGTGCAATGAGCATTGAAATTCCAAACGCTTATCCAGTGTTGATGATCGAAGATCGACATGATGTTCAAGCGGCAACCAGTAATGCGCCAGGTATAATTTGTTCTTGTTAAGAACTTAATGCACATTTTAAATTCTATTCCTTTATCATCAGAAATCGATCAACAAGATTCTCAATTAGGTAGAGAAGTCATTAGGATTGGCACCGAAGGTACTTGACATTTAATACAATACTAAATTTTCTAACATTTGTCTGGTATTGTTATTAAAAATTTCAGATAGTTATTTAGAGGCGTCCACTGATCAACTTTATCAAGACGATTACCGATCAAAGAATGTTCTTGATGGTGAATATAAAGATGCAGTAGATCTGCCTCCCACAGTATTCCAAGAAAAGTCTATTGAAACTAGGATTATTTGTATGAGTGAACGAGTTGGGTCATATCAAAGTAGTAGTCTCATGCTAAATACCAGAATTAATGACATTTTACTTGCATTTAAGATCCCTAATGAGCCGCCACTACCTGATGGCGTTGGTTTGATGCAATTTATTCTGATATTTCATGAAAAAAAGAATCTTCTGATGAAGATTGGAGACATCACACCTCAAGGTGTCCTTATGATTACTCTCGTAATTGATGGCGTTGTCTTTATGCAATTCATGCAAATTGAGAACAATTGCTCAATTGTGTCCGTTCCTGCACTGGAGTTCATTGATTCTGTATCAGTCGATGAAATTAAGTACAGCGTCGCTTGCACCGATCCATTTTTTGAAAACACTCTCCACCCACGAAATCACTTGGCGGATATCGCGAGCTTCTATAAGGTTCAGAAAGCTAACTCAGAAGCATATCTTATCAGCGTATCGACCGATAAAGTCGACACTCCAACTGTGCGAGCTTCAACGAATGCTGATTCACTGCAACCTCATGCATATAATTTAACCGAGAGTAGTGATGATGAATGTTTAAGAGTTAGCAAGGCGACAAAGTTTAAGACAAGAAAAGCTCGCAGAATTGAAGTTGATCAGAGAAATATGATTGATTCCTTAATTACCGCCAGATCATTGCGTACTCGTGAGAAACCTGCGCAATCGTATCCCATTGAAATAGATATCCCTAAATCAAGCTTTAAGGCTGCAAAGAAATCAGGAAATAAGAAACAAACAGTTGCTCCTGCAGTTGGCACGAAGTCAGCTTATCAGATGAGTTCTATTGATATTAGCAATGCAGCAGCAAGTATGATAAAGAGACAGGTAGTTCAAGTAGATAAAGTGGTTCCTCCTGCTAATGATATGACGGCTACTTTGAGTCAAATGCTTGAAGACATTAGAAAAGCATCTGTAGAAGAGTCTAGAAAACACAGGGAGTCTGTCGAAGCTTGCATGAAGGAAATCAGTAACTTGAAGCAAGATAAGAACGTTTCTAAGTTGGATGAAGCATTTGCTGATATATCGGGAAGTAAGAATTATTCAGTCAGACAAAAAGCTGTCAATTCTAATGAACTTCAACAGCCACAACAACAATATCAAGCACAGTCGATGCAGTTTCAACATATCTATGGAAATCAATCTTCATCAGTGCAACCAAACATCCCATCAGGTCAGCAGATTCAGTTCCAGTGCGGGAATGAGCAGTGTGGGAATCTATTCCAACCATCGATGCCATGTCAAAGCAACTACAGCTACGGGATGCAGCATCGTCCGAACTTTGATCATTTGAATGGAGCCCAGCCTGTAGGTTCTCATGGATTTCAGCCATCGTTGATGCCATGCAATCAACAATACAATTGCCAATCAGGACTATCATTCCACAATCCATACATGATGCAACAGGCTGTAGTTCAACACAATTTTACTCATCCATTTGGTATGTCTTATAATCCACGCCCTTCAGAGGATGCTTCGTCTGTCAAAAAAGTAATCATGCTTGATTTATTAGATATGATTAAAAAAATCAATTAATATTCAGTATATTGTAGCATTTAAACAACACGGTGCTTCTAAGCACCACTATAGTAAGGAACGTAATCATGGTTTTATGTTAATATTATGTTATGTTCATTCTTCTATCTCTAAGAACTTCAGAATCTGATTTCTCCAAAATGTCGACGAGTAAGCTAGTGCTACTGATTCATTTCGAACGCAGTCTGAAGTGCTCCAAATACAGGCCTCGAGAGATTCAAATTCATTGACAATCATAGATCCATCATTACCTTGCATTATGTCCACACGAATAAGGCCTTCGCAGCAAACATTTCGTGATCGACCTTTCAACAAGCTAACAGCGTTCTCAGCAAACTTCATCCGACCCGTTGTATTAGAGAATGCTTTCTCACTGCCGCGCTTCGTAGATTTACAAATGTACAAAGGCTTTCCATCGAATACAGCAACCTTATACTCTTTTTTGTTAGTTAGATAAGGTTGTAACATAACGTAAGGGTACATACCGTAAAAGTTATTAGAGTAATACTCGAGCTTGCTAATGATATCATCGATAGAGTTAACGCGACTTTTATGGAAGCCATTGGACACAAAAGGAAGTTTCATCATCCAAGCATTTGCAATGTCGTTATGAATTCCCGTGAAAGTCAATATTGACTGAATATCGTCCATCAAGTAACTATTATTTTCGCGTATTGTAATTTTTAATGTAGGATTACATATGTCTTCAACAATTCGTATATACTCATACTTATCTTGTAAAAATATTGGATCACGTAGCAGCTGTCGATAAGGATAACCCGGATGGTCGTAAAGTCTTTGAAGTTGATACATTAGATCAACCATATTCCAACCCAGATGTTCGACAATATTTTGATGTACATGAGTGATGATAAGATGAATATGGGAATCAAGCAGCCAGTCAATAACTTTCGCCGCACTCCATCGATTATCTTTAACCTGTTTACATAGAAGATACTCCACTGTGAGTAACTCATCATCTAAGAATAGTTGGAGTGCTTTCATTACAGGGATTTCTTGTTGAGCATTGTGCGCTCCTTTGAAGCAACGTACTCGCTTCTTTTTACTATCTAGAACGTTATGCAAGGTCCCTGTTGATAAAATAGAACATAACTGATCTTGTAATGACTCCTCCATTTAAAACAGTGTAAATTACAAATTTTGAATGAATTTTACAGTTGAAAAGATCGAAAAGTTTCATTTTCCCAAATCCAACCCCACTTTTTAATTGGGCGTTTTCCAAATCAAAAGAATTGCGAAAGATGACAGTGTTGTTGGAAGGTTGGTAGAAAATATTATCACCAGGATGGTTAGGGCTGAGTCCAAGGTTGATAGCAATGCCAGCCTTGGGCACATTGTTGAGGGTGGTACGTTGGCCATCAGTGTATTTGACTACACAGACGGCTCCGAATGGAATGAACGAGTTGAGGGTTGGTTTCTTCTTATAGAAGAGGACATAGGGGACAGTATCAGATGACAGAGTAGAGGTGGGAGTGAGGTTGATCGCATCAGCACAGAATTTCTTGGCATAGAGGATAAGAGGTGGAGGTAGAACGTAGTGCATCGCAGCAAGAGTGGCAACAACTTTCTGATCGATTTGCTGGATAGCACGCTCAACCTTGTGGCAATGGGCGTCGGGAGT
>Ga0208618_1001037_pt1 | contig 11541 bp, 13 predicted proteins | sample CryBogCBE18Jul08_FD_184585 | JGI IMG/M metagenome (GOLD analysis project Ga0208618, IMG submission 184585) | Freshwater microbial communities from Crystal Bog, Wisconsin, USA - CBE18Jul08 (SPAdes) | ecosystem: Environmental > Aquatic > Freshwater > Lake | place: Crystal Bog, Wisconsin, USA...
TTACTTAGCAATGTACTGGGCTGAGGCTTTGGCTGCACAAACCGAAGATAAAGAGTTGCAAGCCCACTTTGCACCTTTAGCAAAATCTTTGATTGAGAATGAAAAGAAAATTACGGATGAGCTTAAGGCAGTTCAGGGCAAGCCCGCGGATATCGGCGGTTACTTTGTAGCTGATCCAGAAAAGTGCAAAGCAGTCATGCGTCCTAGCGCTACCTTTAATGCAGCCCTGAAAGCGGTAAGAAGCTAATAGGTAGAATCGCTAAGTACATAATTTTTAAAATAGATTTAGTATTTAAAGGCAAACCCTAGGGTTTGCCTTTTTTATTAGTAATTCTTATTTCTAAGTTATGCCCAAAGCAAAAGACCTGGTTGAATTGAGTTATCTGAGCGAAGCAGTCTCGGATATGTCTTTTCTTGGTCTAATGCGATTACTGGAGTCTGCGCGTACGTTCAACCAAAATAATGGCATTAGCGGAATTCTTTTGTATGACAACCAGCAATTTGGTCAGATTATTGAAGGTGAACGCGCTAGTGTCATGAAAGCTTGGAGGCGGATTCAGGATGACAAGCGCCATCATCGTATTGAGCTATTAGAGATTCGTGAGATTTCAGAGCGTAGCTTCCCGGAATGGCTTCTGCGTTTTTATGGTGGCGAGACATTAACTCGTGACTATCCAGCGCTAGCAGACATGGTTGGTGGCATGGATAAGCACAGCCTTGCTCTAATGAACAAAATGCGCGAGAGTCTGGCTTAAGCAAGAATTTTCTATCGGTAGCAAAATAGGTCTATTACCTTTATAAGGGGCGCAAATGCGTTTTATTGATAAGACCATTCTCTCGAGTGACATTACTCCTAGGGAAGTATTTGAAAACCGCCGCAAAATCATTCAGACTGCTGCTGCAGGAGGCTTTGGCATGGCCTTGACACCTTGGTTCTCCAGAGATGCACTTGCAGCCAATCCAGAAAAGCTCGCGGCAACACTCAATCCAGCCTATGCGAATAAAGAAGATTTAACAGCTCTGAAATACGTCACCAGTTACAACAACTTTTATGAATTTGGTACGGATAAGGCTGATCCTGCTGCGTATGCCGATACTCTGCAAACTCGTCCTTGGACAATATCTATTGAGGGCTTGGTCAAAAAACCAATGACTCTAGATATTGACGCGCTTCTGAAGTTGGCTCCAATGGAAGAAAGAATTTATCGCATGCGTTGCGTTGAGGGTTGGTCCATGGTGATTCCTTGGGATGGCTACTCGCTTTCAAAGTTAATTAATAAGGTAGAGCCACTGGGTTCTGCTAAGTATGTTGAATTTATCTCCTTGGCTGATCGCAAACAAATGCCGGGCATTAAAAGTAATGTGATTGATTGGCCTTACCGTGAAGGTTTGCGCATGGATGAGGCGATGAATCCCTTAACACTGCTGACTTTTGGCTTATATGGTGAAGTCTTGCCTAAGCAAAATGGCGCCCCAGTGCGCATAGTGGTGCCTTGGAAGTATGGCTTTAAAAGCGCAAAGTCGATTGTCAAAATTCGCTTTACAGAAGAAATGCCCAAGACTAGTTGGAATCAGTTTGATGCGCGTGAATATGGCTTCTACTCGAATGTAAATCCTCAGGTGGATCACCCGCGCTGGAGTCAGGCGGTTGAGCGACGTATTGGCGATCCCAAGGGTATGTTTGCGCCAAAGATTAAAACTCAGATGTTTAATGGTTACGGTGAACAAGTCGCAAGTATGTATACGGGCATGGATTTGAAGAAGTGCTATTAGTAATGAATAGAATTTACGCGGTATTTTTTAGTGCCTGCATTTTGGGGTTGAGCTTATCTGCTCACGGGCAGAGTGGCGATGTGTCTGTCAAAACAATTCCTGCATTAGATGTGCAGCGTTATCTAGGTACTTGGTATGAAATCGCAAAATACCCTAACTGGTTTCAGAAGAAATGCGTTGGCAATACCAAGGCAGTCTATTCGACGAGAGTAGATGGGACTCTCAAAGTTTTAAACAGTTGCAAAACGGCTGAAGGTGAAGTCTCTGAGGCAGAAGGCACTGCAAGACAGATTGGAACAAAAGACTCGCCTAAGCTAGAAGTACGTTTTGCACCTGCGTGGTTATCTTTTATACCAATGGTGTGGGGCGATTACTGGGTGATTGATCTAGACCCTCAATATCAAGTAGCGGTAGTCAGTGATCCTCGACGTGAATATCTCTGGATTTTGTCTAGAACTCCACGGCTGGATAAAAAAGTCTATGAAGATACTCTGCAGCACATACAAAATCAGCATTTTGATGTGCGCAAATTAGAGCTTACTACTCAGGCCCTCAATTAAGTTCTTCTTCCAGGCTCTGGCAGTGGAACCATCACCGCCTGACCGGGCGCGCTGCATCCCTGGTCACAACATCGTCCTGGCTGCTTATTTTTTGTGATGGTACGCTCTTCGCTACTCGTCAGGACGCCACGATCTAACAAACGCTCCACTAGTTCTACCTTATTGCCAATAGGGTACTGACGATAGATTTCTTGCTTCATTGCTGCTGGAGAGCCACCACCATGCAAGCTGATGACTGAATACCATCCGCCTTGATAAGAGGCTGTGAGGTCTTCAATAAATCGAGCAACCTCGATACGCTTGTCATAAGGGACAGCTGGATTAGCGCGAAGAACTTCTGCCAAAGTGGCTGCTGTTGCAGGGTTGTGATCTTCATCAGGCCCTGGTAGGGCTACGATTAAACCCCCTGATACCTCATGAGCAAGGCGGTGCATGTCATAAATTTGGGTGGCTAATAGGAGCTTCCCGATATTGGAAAAGACAGGCTCAGGCATAAATGATTTGCTATAAGGGTCTTGCGTGCCATAAACACTTGCAGCCACACCGCAGGCATAAAAACCCTCAGTGATCTTAATTAATTCCACCATCGGATCGCGTAAATTGGATTTTGTTGCTGGATCCAAGCCGTTTGCTTCGCACATCAAAGCGCCAGCACCAATTAACAGATCTCCGAAGCCGGCTCGAGCAGCAATGCAACTATGGCGATGATGGGTTGCATAGTTATAGGTGAGAGCGCTAGAGTGTTCCCATTCGCCAGCATAAAAAACGCGTTCCCAAGGTACAAATACTTTATCGAAAATCACTACGCCAGTTGATTGACCGTATTTACTTGAAAATAGTGGCTTACCATGTTCCACCTTGTCACCGGGTCTTCCTGCGGGACGAGCCACAATCGTAATACCTTTAGCATCAACGGGAACAGCACAGCAAATCGCAAATGCCGCATCTTCTTTTGTCATATTGCGTCCCGGCATCACTAGGAACTCGTGCATATATGGAGCGCCGGTCACAATTGCTTTAGTGCCAGATATCACTACGCCTTTGGCGTCTTGAGAAACTATGTGTACATAACTATCTGGATTTTCTTGTTCATGCGGTCTGCGGGAGCGATCACCTTTTGCATCTGTCATTGCAATACCTAAAGCTAAATCCTTTGTTTGCACATGAGAAAGGTATTCGGAAAATTTTGCGCGATGCTCATTGCTACCCTTTGCATCATCAATACGTGCTGAGACTTGTGCAATAGCGTTCAGAGCGTCATGAGCTAGGTATCGTTGTGCGCACCCCGTCTCTTGGCAGAGAACACGTACTGCCTCTAACTTATTTAAGAGGTCTCCAGAAGACTCATTGATGTGAAGCATTCTGGGTACGGTAATTCCATTAGATTGCGCCAGCATTAGGGGTGCTAATGCTGGATCGTGAACCATGTCGTAAGTGACTCCCAAAGCCTGAACACCAGGTCGCAAAGATGGCTCGTCAGCCACGGACTCTATTAATCGACCATCGACATAAACAACGGGCCTTAATGAGCGCAAAGATTCTTGATAGTCATTGCTATTCATAAATTGGGAGGTGTTATGGCTCATGGGTTACCTTGGCTAATGGACTTAAAAAGGGTGTTAAGCAGATCATACACATAAATTGAACACTGTTCAATAATATAAACATCTGTATAATTTAGCTATGAATCAAGCCACAGCCACAGCTAAAGATCTTCGTCAGCAAGCCCTGGTAGATGCTAAACGCACTCACATTTTGAATGCTGCTACATCGGTATTTATTGAGTGTGGCCTCGAAGCAGTCAGCATGCGAGAGATTGCCAAGCGAGCGGGGTATACAGCAGGTGCCATCTATAGTTATTTTGCAAACAAAGAAGAAATCTATGGTGCGTTATTGGCTGAATCCTTAGAGCGCTTGAATGCATTTGTGCTTCATGCTGATCAGGCAGCCTCCCTCAAGAGGGGTGCTGCCTTGCAAGGCGACTACGCAGTACTTCAAAAAACCGTATTAGCGTTTTATCAATTCTATCGAGACAACCCGCGTGATTTAGATTTGGGCTTTTATCTTTTTCAAGGACTTAAGCCACGTGGCCTAACTGATGAGTGGGATTCTCAACTCAATGCTCGACTAAAAGATGCCATGCGCCCACAAGAAATTGCATTAGATAGATTGGGTTTGAGTAAACAAGAAGTTGATACCGAGGTAACGGCTATTTTTGCCCATATCGTGGGGGTATTGCTTCTTAACCATACTGGACGTATTCGGATGTTTGGTAAAAGTGCAGATGAGCTCATCTTGCATTATCTTGATAAGCTAGCCTTACGCTTACCAAAGATGACAAAGAAAAACTGACAATTAAATTCAATGTTTAATGACATTACTAGCGCGCTGATTTTGGTTGATTACCAGGAGAAACTCCTGCCTAGCATCGATCGGGGTGAGATTGCGGTGGATGCAGCCCTCTTATTGGCCCAAGCAGCAAGCATGCTTGGCATTCCTGTGCTTGGAACGGAGCAAAATCCAGAAGGTCTGGGTCCTAATGAAGGGCGTATTCGCAATTACTGCGATCAAACATTGCTCAAGCATTCGTTTAATGCCGCCGACAATGGTTTGGGGGAATTAATCGAAAAGATAAACCCTCAGATTACTCAAGTAGTCCTTGCAGGTTGTGAAACCCATGTTTGTCTTATGCAGACTGCTTTAGGTTTAAAAGAAAGGGGTTATGAGATTGCTGTGGTTGCGGAAGCATGTGGTAGCAGGCGCCCAAGCGATAAATTGCTGGCTATAGAGCGCATGAGAGAGCAAGGCATCTTTATACTGTCTGTAGAGATGATCATTTTTGAGTGGTTAAAAACTTGCAGGCACTCACAATTTAAAAATATTTTGCGGTTAATTAAGGGTAGATCTTTAAAAGCTGAGTGAAATTTTTCCGTACACAGTCCAGTTATAGAGTTGGTATGTTTGTACTACTTGTTTGGCACCGCCGATAGCAACTAATAGATTTTTATTGAGACGCTGAGTCACCATGGCATCTATTGGTACAAACCAACCGCCGCCTGCTGAGTTGTAAACGGCGCCATTTTCATCCCAGAATCGAAGCTGAGTGCTGGGACCCAGGTTGAGGCCTACCGTTGGATAAAGTTCGAGATGATTATCGACTGGAGGTAGGCTTGAGGCTGTTGGCGCCTTTCGATTAAAGCCCATCATGTATCTGGCTAAGGGCGATATATCTGAGAGCACACTTTGCCCATTACCAGCGGGCTTATAGGAAGTGCTTACCTGAGGTCCTGCCAGCCATTGGCCTGTGTTGCCAAGTGGGGCTAGTACCCTAGCGCCGACATTCGCAAGCCAATCGGCTTGACCGCCCCAGATTGTCACCATGGCGTTATTGGGCGAAAAGGTACCAGTGGACTGCGCTGGCAATTGAGGGCCATAGCTTGCAGTATAGGAGGTGTCCAATCTCACTGTGCCATGCCAGCTCCCGATATTTAAGGGGTTGTAGTAGCGTAGCTTGAGGGTGTCAGCATAATTTTGAGAGCCATCATATTCATGGTAGCCCCAGAACTCTAGTATGTGATCTTGTGATCTATCTTGAGATGCATTCACAAGCCCTAAAATGGGTGTAGATGAAGTTTGCTCTGCAGCGCTTACCAAAGCAGTTGAGATGGATAGCAAAACAAAGGCAGTCGAAAGGATGCTCGCGCGCAGAAAAGTCATATAGGCATTAATATTAAATTACAAATCACCATTCACTACTGAATTGAAGAGGAAGTATGGAACATACCGTATTAGTTACTGGAGCTACCGCAGGTTTTGGGGAAGCTACTGCCCGTCGTTTTTTAGCAAATGGTCACAAGGTTGTGGCTGTTGGAAGAAGAGCGGAGCGTTTAGAAGCCCTCAAGAGTTCTTTGTCTGCAGAGCAGCAGAAAAAACTCCTCACTATGGTGGTGGATGTTTGTGATAGCCAGCAAGTAGATGCGCTAGCAAGTGCGTTGCCAGCAGAATTTTCTAAAGTGACTGTGCTTGTAAATAATGCTGGTCTTGCATTAGGTTTAGAGCCGGCACATAAAGCATTTTTGAGCGATTGGGATCAAATGATTGATACTAATATCAAAGGACTCGTGCACATGAGTCGTTCTTTCTTGCCTGGCATGGTTGAGCGTAAGTGTGGTCATGTGATTAATTTGGGTTCTGTTGCTGCAAATTACCCTTACCCAGGTGGAAATGTCTACGGCGGCACTAAAGCATTTGTGAAGCAATTTAGCTTGAACTTACGCGCTGATCTGATTGGCACCCCAGTGCGAGTAACTTGTATTGAGCCGGGTATGTGCGCAGGCACAGAATTTTCAAATGTTCGCTTTAAGGGCGATGATGAAAAAGCAGAAAAAGTCTATACCGGTGTTCAAGCCTTAAGTGCTGATGATGTTGCTGAAACAATTTATTGGTCAGCTACCTTGCCAAGCCATATGAACATTAATGTTCTGGAAGTCATGCCAGTTCAGCAGGCCTTCAATGCATTTAATGTACATCGTGGCGAGTTTTAGACTTTAGGCTTCCACTGATAAAACTTGGGATACGCACGCATGACTACGGGGCCATCAAAGTCCCAAGATTTGCAGGTACCCAAGTAAAGTGGTGGCTTATCGCTATCAGGATCAAAAAATGCTCCTGGAATGGATTGATAGGCTGCGGTCGCAAGATTAGCAAGTAGTTCGCGCAGGTGAGTGCAGCCCTTAATGCCGCCTAGATGAGTATCAATCGTTTTACGCCAGCCTTTGCCAAGACGTGAGCCCACTAAAGCATCCATCGGCGGAATCGCTGCTGTGCATTCCATGTGAGGCTGACCATCCATTACTGCTTCAATCTCTTGGATGACAAAGTCGCGATCTAATGTGACACGCACCCACATATCATGAAAGGCTTCGCCTGGTTGCCAAGTTTTGGCGCTAGTCTGAAATGGATTTGTCTTGAAATCTCTCAGGTGACCTTCAATGTCCCATAATCCATCCTCCCTGGCATATCCCTGAAAAGTAATTTCTCGAGTATGCAAAAGGGTTCGTGGTTTTGGGGCGGAGAGCATGATGGCATCCAGAAATGGCGGGAATTCCTAATGATAATGAATTGCCACAGTAAATTGACCAACCCAATACTGGCTTGCTCTGTAGTATGCTTTGCAGCTTATGGCAAAACCGATTTCCCTGGAAAAAATTCTCTTTAGCCAAGGCTTTGGTACTCGTCGCTATTGCAGTGATTTGGTATATGCCGAATTGGTTAAGGTAAATGGCATCTTAGCCGAAGACCCAGAAGAAAGAATTGCTACTGAAAATCTCATTCTGAATGTAGAAGGTAAGGATTGGGAATATCACGAGAAGGCCTATCTAGCCTTTAATAAGCCGGCCAATTACGAGTGCTCGCATAAAACGACTCATCATCCCAGTGTGTATAGCTTGCTACCTAGCGCATTTGTAGAAAGAGGTCTGCAATGTGTGGGGCGTCTAGACTATGACACCACTGGTTTGCTTTTAATTTCCGATGATGGTCAGTTCATCCACAAAATGACTACCCCTAAGAAAAATATTGGCAAGGTTTATGAAATCACTACTCCAGAGCCTATTACTCAAAAGCAAATAGATCATCTAATGAATGGTGTTGTGCTCGATGATGACCCCAAGCCTTGTTTTGCAACTGCTTGTAAGCAAATTTCAGATCATGTTTTAGCTATGACAATTGTTGAAGGCCGTTATCACCAAGTGAAGCGTATGATGGCGGCGGTGGGTAATCATGTTGCTAAGCTACACCGCATCGAAATTGGTGCTTATCAAATGCCTGCAGATTTAGCTGAAGGAGAGTGGTGTTGGTTATATCCAGAAGATTTGAAGCGGCTCTCACAAAGCGTCTCTACTTAAAGGTTACTTATCTTGATAGTTGATGAATTTGATTTAGAAAAGGAAATATCTGCATGGGCTCTTAGTCCCGATGCTAAATCTATTTCTCAAACATTTATCTTTGCAGACTTCAAACAAGCTTTTGAATTTATGACACTATGCGCGCAGTATGCCGAAGAAATCGACCATCATCCTGATTGGTCAAACTCTTGGAATAAGGTGATGGTGGAATTGAGTACCCATTCAGCAGGCGGATTGACTGCATTGGATGTTCAGTTAGCAAAAGCAATGGATGCCTTTGCTAACCAAGTAAAGAATAACTAATTAGTAATTAGTTAAAGAGCAATAAAAATTAGTGCTCGTCACCCTCGTGCTCTTCCTCATTCATGCTCATGAGGATGGTGGCTAAGAGACCATAAACCACTTCAGTGGAAATCATGCCGTCTTCATCTAGCTCATCAATTAAGTCGTTCAAGCGATCCTCGGTAGGCTCGTTGAGCAAGGTCATTGCACACTCGCACCCATAGTCAAAATCTTCATCGTTCTGGGTTTGGTTTTCTTCGGTCATATTTATCCTTAATTGAAGCTTTAGGATAGCAAATTACAGCCTGGTTCGATAGGGTTTTGCCTTAGTCCAAGACTATATATGTGCAAGCGCAAAAAGCCCGGAATGATTTATAGTCTTTTGAAAAGAAAAACCATAGGAGATAGCATGCAACTAGACATTAATGGTCAGATCCAGAATATTGATGTGGAGCCGAATATGCCATTGTTATGGGCTATTCGTGAAGTGGTGGGACTCACAGGTACGAAGTATGGCTGTGGTGTCGCTCAGTGTGGCGCCTGTACAGTCTATCTTAATGGTGAGCCAGTACGCTCTTGCTCAATTCCGGTGTCGGCTGTCGGTAAGGCCAAAATTACTACGATTGAAGCCCTCTCTAAAAATAATTCTCATCCTGTTCAGCAAGCTTGGATTGCGCTTGATGTTCCGCAGTGTGGCTATTGTCAGTCTGGTCAGATCATGGCCGCCGCCGCTCTCTTAAAACGAAATCCAAAACCAAGCGACGCTGATATTGATAATGCTATGGGTAATTTATGTCGTTGTGGAACCTATCAAAAGATTCGCGATGGTATTCATGTAGCATCTGGCCAAAAGAAATTGGCAGATGTTTTAGCGCAGTACAACGCTACTCCTGCGACTCGCGGTTAAGGAGAAAAACATGACAACAAAGAATCAAACTCCCAATCCAGAAAACGCTTCCCGTCGTGATTTCATTATCAAGGGCACGATGCTTGGTGGTGGCTTGATGCTAGGTATAGGCGCATTGCCTGAGCTTGCATTGGCTCAAGCTGGTACTAAATACGATCCAAATACACCAACGCAAGCTGGTGAGGCAGAGGTCAATGCTTGGGTCAGCATCAAACCGGATGACACTGTTTATATCCGCATTGCTCGCTCCGAGATGGGACAGGGCACGCGTACGGGCCTGGCTCAGTTGGTAACGGAAGAGCTCGAGTGCAATTGGAAAAAAGTCAAAACCCAATCAGCTACCCCAGGACAAAGCTTGGCGCGTAAGCGCGTTTGGGGTGAGCACGGTACTGGTGGTAGTCGTGGTATCAGGATCTCCGAGGACTATGTACGTCGCGGTGCGGCAGCAGCGCGCATCATGCTAATGCAAGCAGCAGCTAATCAGTGGAATGTACCTGTTTCAGAGTTGACTGTAGATAAAGGTGTAATTACTCATGCGCTAACAGGACGTAAAACGACTTACGGTAAGGTTGCCGAGTTGGCATCCACCTTAACGCCTCCTGATCCAAAATCGATTACCTTACGCAATCCAAGGGATTGGAAAGTTGCTGGACAACCTTATGCGCGTATAGATACAGCAAACAAGGTGAATGGATCGAAAGTTTACGGCATTGATTTACAACTTCCCGGAATGCTTTGCGCCTCCGTAAAGGCTTGCCCAGTCTTTGGTGGCAAGTTGGTGAGTTATGACGAGACCAAGATTAAGGATATGCGCGGCGTTAAGGGTGTAGTCAAAATTGATGACAGCACACTTGCGGTGGTTGCCGATACTTGGTGGCACGCAAATACAGCGCTTAATGCGATGCCTATTGTTTGGGACGAAGGTAAGGCAGCTAGCGTGTCGCAAGATGGTATTAATAAAATGTTGCGTGATGGCTTAGATGAACAAGGTGATTTCTGGCAACGTAAAGAAGGTGATGCACCTGCAGCTATAAATAGTGCCGCTAAAAAAGTAGAGGCAATTTATTACACCCCATACCGTGCGCACGTCACGATGGAGCCGATGAATGCTACAGTTAAAATCACCGGCGATCGTGCAGAGGCTTGGGTACCAACTCAAAATGGTGAAGGTTCGCATGCCGCCCTATCTGAAGCCACTGGTATTCCGCTTGAGAAATGCGAAGTCTATAAATTAGACTCTGGCTGTGGTTTGGGTCGCCGCGGATCAACACAGGACTTCACTACTTATGCCGCAAAAGTAGCGCAAAAATTTCCAGGTCAGCCGGTTAAGGTAATTTGGAGTCGTGAAGAAGATATGACTCATGATTACTACCATCCGATTGCCATGGCAAAGATGACTGCAGGCATTGACGGGTCTGGCAATGTCACCGGCATGCATATCAAGGTAGCGGGTCAGTCGATTAATGCCACTTTAGCGCCGCAGGCCATTAAAAATGGCAAGGATGAGCGTCAGCTTCAAGGCTTTTATGAGAATGGTCCCGATGCGCAGCTTGGCTATACCTTCCCGACACTTTTAACTGAGTATGTAATGAAAAATACCCATGTACCAGTTGGTCCATGGCGTGGGGTGAACACTAACCAGAATGGCATATTCATGGAATGCTTTATGGATGAGTGTGCTAAAGCAGCCGGTAAGGATCCTGTGAAATTTAGACAGGCGCTCATGCAGAGCCATCCTAAACATTTGGGCGTGCTAAACGCTGCAGCTAAAAAAGCAGATTGGGACAAACCTTTACCAGCAGGAACGTTCCGTGGTGTTGCTCAGTTTATGGGTTATGCCAGTTACTCCGCTTGCGTAGCTGAGGTGACTGTACAAAACAATGTGGTGAAAGTAACTCGCTTGGTATTTGCTTTGAACTCTGGACATGTAGTCAATCCATATTTAACGCGCGAGCAAATTGAGGGTTCGGTAGCGATGGCCTTGGGAGCAATCTTCTTGCCGGAGATCTCTGTGGAAAACGGCCGTATTAAGCAACAGAATCTGGATGCTTATCCATTGCTAAGGCTATCCGCCACACCGAGAATTGAAACAGTCTTGGTTCCTAGTTTTGAT
>Ga0208618_1001046_pt1 | contig 11453 bp, 13 predicted proteins | sample CryBogCBE18Jul08_FD_184585 | JGI IMG/M metagenome (GOLD analysis project Ga0208618, IMG submission 184585) | Freshwater microbial communities from Crystal Bog, Wisconsin, USA - CBE18Jul08 (SPAdes) | ecosystem: Environmental > Aquatic > Freshwater > Lake | place: Crystal Bog, Wisconsin, USA...
ACTTCACGTATGTGCAGCCGTACCAGCACCACACGCGTACGCCCACGGCCCCGGGTATCTGCGTGTACTCGTTTGCGCTCAAGCCGGAGGAACACCAGCCGTCCGGCACGTGCAACTTCTCGCGCATCGACAAGGCCACGCTGCAGCTCACGGTGTCCGTGAACACGGTGCGCTCTGGCCGCACGGCGCAGGTGCGCGTCTACGCCGTCAACTACAACGTGCTCCGCGTGATGAGCGGCATGGGTGGCCTGGCGTACAGCAACTAGAGACCTCCGCGAGGTCGAAAACCACGAAGAAGAACTAAACACAAAACCAAATGAAGGTGTGGTTTACATCTTGATTGGTAGTTGTAGTATGTCATTCGAAGGGGTTACGTATCGCACGGCCGATAACTGGTTTGGATATATCCCCATGCCGTCATCCCCAATTCGCTACATGGAAATCGGAACGTTTTACGGTGCAAACCTTTTCTCGGTAGGGAGATCTTATGCATCTCACCCAGGAAGCAGAATGTACTGTATTGATCCGTGGATCGATTATGCCGATTACCCAGAGTATAAGGAACGACAGGAGTCTATATATGACACGTTCAATCGGAACCTCGAGTCGAGCGGACAGAAGGATAAAATTACAGTTGTTCGCGGATTCTCTCATACCGAAATCCCCAAGTTTGAGGATGCCTTTTTCGACATGATTTACATTGACGGCAACCATGAACCAGAGTATGTTCTTGAAGACGCTGTACTTTCATTTCGTAAGCTCAAGGTTGGTGGCCATCTCATCTTCGATGATTACGGTTGGGGTGGTCCCGACTTGACTACTCGTGGAATCGATGCATTTCGTTCCGCGTATCATAAGCGCATCTCCCCTCTGCAACCACTGGCGAATACACAAGTGTTTATCACGAAGACGCGTTAGAGTTTATATATATACATACTCAGTTGATATGCAATGAACATCGATGTACCCTTGTCTACCGAGATCACGTCACTATGTCGGCTTATGCAGACTCATGGTAGTGACAAGGGCGGAGCAGAGGGTGTAAATCACTATGGCAACAAGTTGCCGCGACATGTATATACAACGTATTATTACCCATTGTTTCGCCCGGTACAGTCTTCTAAACTACGAGTTTTTGAATTAGGGATAGGTTCGACAAACAGCTTCCCCTATAACATGGGTCGGCATGGAATTCCAGGTGCTTCATTACGAGCATGGAAAGAGTTCTTTGTGAATTCTGACATATTTGGCGCCGATATCGACCAGTCGATACTGTTCGAAGAAAACAGAATCAAAACGTTCTATGTAGACCAAGGCAGTTCAGAGTCTATTCATTCGATGTGGTCGCATCCAGATCTCGAAGAGTCGTTCGATATCATAATTGACGATGGATGTCATGAATTCGATTTCAATGTTCGTTTTTTCGAGAACTCGTTTCATAAACTGAAGAACGGTGGTGTTTTCATTATAGAGGATATATGCTCCATTGAGTCACGATGGTTGGAAAAGATCGAACAATGGCGGAAGCAATACGAGATAAATGAAGCTCGTTACTTCTCAATCAACAACCCCAACTATGGCCTTGACGTGGTGCTTGTGATTCAAAAATAACTCAGTAACTTTGACCTGATGTCGCGCAAGTGATTACGCTCACTTACTGATCTGAAAGTGTTAACGTGATTCATATCGACGAGTGTGGGGTGCACATACCAATCTTCAAACGCGCCGCCGCCGCCATCTACATCCTTGAATACACACACGTATCCTCGCTTAGCAAAGATCTCGCGCGAGATCTTACGAGTGTCGAAGTAGTTCCCACGGTACACGTCATGTTCGAACGTGACCGTTGCGAATGTGTATGTATCAAACACTGTCTGGTCCAAGCGAATCAATGTGTCAATTGTCGACCTGTTATCAACGTCAAGATCAATTTGGAGGTAATCGATTGAATTCGGCATTCCTGCCTTCTGGAGTTCAGTTAAGTAATCTATCTTAGTTGCATCCTGCATTACATAATGAGAATTTGGTCTCTTCGTAATATAGGACGGAAGATAAGACTGGTCATACTCGACCATTACTCCCCGCCATCCAAACTCTGACTCAAGTAAGAATGTATTGTTAATTATTACCGGGTCATTAGACCCTATCTCTAGAAATGTACCACCCTGCTTGTTCTTCAATGTAGCAACGACGAATAAATCCTGCGCACACTGACTGTTGAACGATGGCATATGTTTTATATACAAATCGATATCTAAATCATTCAGCGTCGAATCAGGTACTCTCTAATCCTTGAAAGGTCATGTTCATGCCAAACACCTAGTAAATCGATTTCCCGCGTCTTTCCCGGTCCACTGTATCTCTGTACGAACCGATGGGGGATCGAGTTCTCAACAATACGGTCATGAAGGAAATACTCACAGGGTCCCACCCAGTTCGACCAATTTACGAAGATCGGCTTTTCGAGGAGGCGAGGCTTGAATGCGAAGAAATCAAAGCAGTAGAACCGACTATCATTGGGGGCCGCGCTGTTTACCAAGAATACGTTTGATGTGGAAACCTCTTCCTCGAGGAGCTTCATCAACGGCTCTTCATTTACGATGAAGACATCGGGGTGAAGGTGAAGTACATAGTCGTAGACTGACAGGTCACGATTAGCGAAGAGAAACTCCATGGCTTCGATTGGCCCAAGATAATACCCTGCGTTCTTATCCGTATTGTGGATCTTCATCGGCAGCGGGATGTTTCGGCACACGTCCTCGATCTTATTCTGGATATAGTTGTTATAGACAAACAGTTCAGCGTTGGCTCGTAACTTTGGACATCTAGCGAGAAAACGAGCCTGTAAGGCGTACTCTTCATGCTGTCGATATCCCGTCATGAACAGAAGAATCTTCATTTGTTAGTATGCGGTTCCATTGTTTATATGCTGCCTCACGCGTTAAATGTATTTGGCTGAACTGATACGCCCGGTCTGCTATCTTTAAAGCGTCGACGTAATGATCTCTGCACCATTTAGCTTTTTCGACTAAATCGGATAAATCGCGTTTTACTGGGATATAGTGCTCCCACTCCTTCAGGTGTTCGAAAAAGAACTCCTTAAAGGGTCGGTCTACGATGATCACGGGTCGACGAGACCAGAGTAAATACTTCAACCTCGCGGAAAACCCACCACCTTCTACGTCGATAAGAATACTGTATCGTTTAACTAGCTGGGGAAGGGATAGGTACGTCGTTGAATTCAGTCTCACCTTGTTCTGTTGACGGATCCAGCTCATACTGGTCACGTCTAAGACGTCTGTATTGCGTCGTGCTATTTCCAGCATCTTCGAGCGAATGGGTAGACCCGTTTCGCCGATCCATCCGACCTTATTGATTTCATACGGTTCTTTCCCGGCTTCGCTTATCTGCAGTGTGGTTACGCTATAGTCATCGACCCCAATATGAGGCCATGCATGAAAATTCCACTCCGGTACTAATCCATTGTATTGGTTGACCTTGCTATATGTGTATTCGTTTGCACGTCCCACGTCGTCCGTGTTTATGGTGATTTCGTCAAAGTCTTTCCAATTGTAAACAGCATTCGCCTGTTCTATACACCACATGGTCGACGCGTTGCGGGTTTCATAACATCCCAGATCCTTGAAGATCAACTTACCATTGGCCTTCTTCACTGTAAAGGACATTTAATGAATGACTTAGACGAGAATATGACAAACACAACATGAAGATCGCTTTCTGGGAAAACCAGTTAACACTTCGTGGAACAACAGTCGCCTGTTACGATTATGCGTTGGGTAATAAGAACATCCTTGGCAATGAGAGTATTGTGATATATGATACAACCCAACCATTCAATGACGCAACGGTTTTAGCTAAGTTTCAAGCAGAGTTTAAGGTGTTTGGCGTGACGCGCTTCTCACAGGTAGATGATATATTGCGAACTGAAAAGTGTGATCTGATATATGTAATCGAGGGGGGCAACTGCTACGAACATGTTAGCAAGGTCTGTAAAACGGTGAACCACTGTGTATTTAGCTGTGAATACCCACATGGTGATGTATATGCGTCTATTGCACCTTGGGTAAAGGGCAATGGTGGTAAATACCCATTTGTTCCGCATATTATGAGTCTACCGGACATCAGTGATAGCCTCCGCACTGAACTTGGTATACCAGACTCCGCCACCGTGTTTGGGCGGCATGGGGGATACGATGAGTTCAATATTGGATACGTCAAGCGAATTGTATATGAGATTGCATCTGCGCATCCTAATATCTACTTCCTCTTCATGAACACTCGGCCGTTCGGTCCAAATCTCCCGAACGTCATTCACTTGCCTCCGATCGTCGATCTTGCCCGTAAGGTCAAGTTCATCAATACATGCGATGCGATGATTCACGCTCGGGAAATGGGTGAGGTATTTAGTTGCTCAATGGGGGAGTTCGCTATTCGAAACAAGCCGATCTTTTGCACGGAATCCGGAGAACTCGGTCATCGTCACTTGATGGGAAATCGAGCGTTCTGGTACACAGAATCAACCCTGGGAAACATGCTTACGCGTTTTGATAAGACAGTTGAGAATCAGAAAGATTGGAACACGTACAAGGACTATACGCCTGAGAAGGTAATGGCCATCTTTAAGAAAGTCTTTATCGACCCGCGTCCGCTCCGTGTATTTGTCAATGGGTTCTGGGATGGATTTGTCGAGAGAACAAACGGTGTACATTTTGGATTCTTCGAACATGTCCTGTCTACTGCGCTGAAGCGAGAGGTTTTGATCACGTCTTCGATTAGCGACGCCGACATCCTACTCGAGAGTCATTTTGCCCCCTCTATTTTCAGGGCCAAACGATGGGTCTATAGCATATTCTTCTCAGGCGAGGCGTCCCTTCCTCTCCCGGAACATTCTGCACAGTATTCAGCTATTCTGGGGGTGCACTCTGTGAGTTGTCCTCTCTATCTATTGTACGATCACTGCAAACCCCATGCATATCAAACCAATATCACGACGATTCCCCCAAAGAAGATATGCGCAGTGATCTCGTCGGCCGGTATAGGCAAACGGTTTCGTAACGACTTTATCGACGAATTGATGAAACGTGGAATTCACATTGATATGGGTGGTTCCTATAAGAATAACATTGGACATACAATACCTGGGTCATACGACGAGGAGCCTAATCTACAGTTCCAGAGTCAATACCGAGTAGTTCTCGCACTTGAAAACACAGAGGGAGATCACTACATCACTGAGAAGGTGATCAACCCACTTCGTGCAGGAACCATCCCAGTGTATTATGGATCAAAGCGAGTAACGGACTATATCAATCCGGATCGGTTTGTTCGAATTGATCCGACCAACGTCGATGCCGCGATCTCAGACATTCAACGGTTATGCGAAGACGATGCCTACTGGCTCCAGATGGTGAACCAACCGTGTTTTGTTAAGGATACGACCGACTGGATTGGGAAGGTCGTCGACGATCTTCGGATCGAGCTGACAACCACAAACTATTCGGTTGAGCTTATCGGAGATCTCACTCGCGAACCCGAGCGAACGGATGCGCTTCGGCCGATCATAGATTTTTACAATGTATCTCCCAAGATTACATGCTACGGGGAGGAAGCTAGGAATCACAGGTTATTTGGAGTTTTTGACTCAAGCAAGAAGATCAATGCAGTTAGCCTTGCGATCAATCACATTGCTTTACTAGAAAAGTATGCAGTGATGAATCAATATGTGGTTGTCTTTGAAAGCGACGCGATACCCGTCTATCCAATGGACGTCATAGATAGCGAAATCAGGAAGGACATCGATACAATGCGTGAAATGAAAGTTGATTTTGTGTTCATTGGATTTGGATGTTTCAGTGCTATAAACGATGATCAGAAGACACTGAACAAGAAGATTAGCCCAACGTTGTGGCTCCCACCAATCGCAGAATTTCCAAACGGATGTTCGAGATGTACGGAGGCATATATAGCGTCGCCCAATGGTATTCGTTCGTTCCTCGAGTGGTTCCGCCCCCGGGTCCATCATGATGTGATAGACTGTTCGTTCAATTATTACTTTAAGCAGAATACGTCAGCTATTGGATGCTGGAGGAGCCCAGAGCTGTTTCGACAGGGATCGATAACGGGGCTATATCCAAGTCTTGTCCCGCAGTGAACTTTTCCACCCATTCGAAGCAATATCGACCTGCAAAATGAATAAAGTGATTTCGACTGAAAAACTCGTCGATGGTTAGAGCTGGGTCATCACTTTTGGCTATTGCTACAATTGCGTTGAACTCGTTGGGGAGAACGGATATCATCTTTCGCCGCTGTAGTTCGTAGTTTGTAGTTGTCTGTTCAAAGTGAAACCCACGTGAGTGACCGATATTGTTGTGTACGTGCTTCTCGAAAATCAATTCGCATAGCCTCCTGTGTTTTTCCGGTTGAAATACCATTAGCCCACCATTGAACACGCTATCGGTGAGAAGGTAATAGTCGCATAGCCTGAAGTAACCAGTGGCAGTTTGTTCCCAACCGTTCTTAATCTGAACTGCCCGGCGTCTCTCGGGCGTTGGTTGCGAGTATTCGTCAACCATCCCGATACCATTTCCTAGAAGATGAAATGGTATTCCGGGTGCGCGTCCGTTTATCAGTATATCTGCGTCGATGTAAACGATGTAGTCATACTGATTCGCCCACGGCTGCGAACAGAGCATGTATTTGTGAAAGCACAGTGTATCTGGATGGTTTACAGCAGAAAGGTACGTGGTTATAACCTTGAAGTCGTAACCGTGTTTGGCTGCATAGGCCTTGTGACTAGGCATAAACAATTTGGTATACTCTTCTAGGTACTTACTTCCTATCGCAATACTACATAGAGCAACACGCATTTACGTATGTTTCACGTGTACTCGTAAATGAGTATTTCCGTATGCATTCCAACCATGCGTCGCTTCTCGTTCTTGAAGGACTCGATCCCTAAATACCTCTCAAATCCATATGTCAATGAACTCATCGTAACCGATGAAACGGGTGAAGACTACGATGCGATCACTGCAGCCTTCTCGGATCCAAAGCTGCGCGTATACAAGAACGAACGTCGTCTTGGATCTGTTGAGAATAAGCAGCGTGCGGCTTCTTATGCAACCTGTGACTTTGTTGCTATCATTGACAGTGATAACTTCGCAGACGTGCAGTACTTTGCTGCGTTTAAACAGTACATCGCAACAAACGCGGTTCCTCGTAACTCCCTGTTCCTACCATGCGCGGCAAACCCGACGTTCCATTATCATTCTTACGTGGGTAAGCTTCTCACACGGGATACAATTCGACACTATTGGCCAGACATCGAGACGTGTTTAAACACGATGAACCTCATTGTTCCACGGACTTTCTTGGCTACGTTCGATATCATGTCAGACAAGCCGATGTGCGATCGAGCAAGTGGCGCATGGGACGCGTTGTATTTTTCACTTTACGCGCTCTTCAACATGAAGGCTACGTTGATTGTTGTCCCTGGAATGGAGTATGAACATCGTATCCACGATGGCTCATGGTTCAAAGAGACGTATCCTAGTAGCAATGCCGTTAGGGAACTTCTTCTTCGGCGTTATTTAGCCGTTGGTTTACATCGGTTCATGAATTAAATGGACCTTTTGACGTGGCAGAATTGTTACAAGGATTCAAATCAGTTTATCATTCAGGCTTCTTCGACGAATGAAGACGACGCATGGATGCCGTTTCCGATCGGGATGGGGTATCATTATGTTGCGCAGATGTCGAAGGGACAGCGGTTGCAACATGGTCAACACGACCAACTGCTGTTGTGTTCGATCACTCCGACAACCGATTACAAACGCCGTGCACATGGAAAAAATAGAAGGACGATTCTGAACACTCTGTATCTGAACGGGATCAGAAACACTTTTCTGCAACCGGATATATACTTTGAGACACTGCCCTCTTACAAGTTTGTCCTATCTCCCGAGGGGAATGGTATTGATTGCCACCGACATTATGAAGCATTGATGGCCGGTTGTATACCGATCATGGAACGTAACCCACTCGTAGAAGAAAAATACCGCGGGTGTCCGATCCTTTGGACAACCGACTACTCGGAGATTACACACGATTATCTCAACAACAAGTACGAAGAGATGAAGGGCCGTGTATACGACTTTTCACGACTCTTTATCGGGTTCTATCCCCCTGGTGTTCAGCGTGAGATCAAACAGTGTGGGAACTACTGGATGAGCAAACTCACTGGACGACCAATTTACACTTAGAAAATAGACGGGAGTTTTATGTTCGTAAATACCCCAGGTCTTTTTGGCGTTGGTTGTATTCTAAACAGAGTGACAGCATCGTCGTGCCCTGGTGCGTTGAAGTTGGCAGATTGAAAGAAGGAAGGAATGCAGTTCGCGAGGATGCGAAAATTAGGCTGTATCCTTGATATTGCGATATCCGTGTGACCAACGGCTTTCTTCATGGCTTCGATAACTGCTAGTTTGTACATTGGTGATATATACATGATCGCGTGGGTACCCAACATGTTGAGTACTCGAACCTGTGTGTTCGAATATGGAACCGTTACAGACTCTCCTAGATTTACATCGAGTGTCGGGTGACTCGCACACTTGCTCAATCCAAAATAGATTGCGTCTGCGCCATGAACGTAGTCGAAGTCGGAAATTCCGGTAAACTCTACATCATCCTCGAGCAGGATGAAAGGTACATTCAAGTATTTCGTAAGTATATCAATGTTCGCATTCGCCAGACACCTTGGATATCCATCGGTTCCAGACTTGTAATGCTCTATGTCCCTGAATCCAAGGTCATTGAGCATTGTGTCCATATGGACTTTCCGTGCATGGTACTTTTCGTTGTGATCAGGGCAGATGTAGACTACCTTGAAGTCCTGAATTCGCATTACTTACATAGCCATATTTTTGAGCAGGATGTCTCCCCCGAAATCGTGAACGACACTCCATTTGGGGCCGAACAACGTGATAAGCTGATCACGGCTCAGCTGTCCTTCATATAGGTTTGTACCGTATTCTGTATATACATATCGCGTACGGGTTAGTGTATCTTTTGCACCCGAGAATACGAGGTCTTCTGCCCCCTGTACATCCGCCCATATGAAGTCTATTACAGCCCCATGCAGACTTTCGATGTCATCGAGTCGTCTGCATTGAACTAAAGTAAAGGTTGGAAAGGTTATCCACTTATGTTCCTCGAGGTGACCAGTCGGAACCTTTAACGACGAAGACGACGTCCAATCATTCTCACGGTGCTGTTGGTCAGTAACACGATCACCCGCGGAACCAGATGACATGAAGAATTGCCGCGACTCGGTTTTGTTCGAAAGTGCGATCGGATGGAACTCGCAGATTCGGTCGATCCCAGTGTCGCATATGATTTTTATGTTGCGTGGATCGGGTTCGAATCCGATGATTCTCGCCAACGGATGCATCTTGCGGAATCTTCGTGTGTCTTCTCCAAAGTGACATCCAATCTCAATGAAGATCTTAATGTTCAGGTCATAAATGAACTTATATATATCCATGTGTTAACTATAGGTATTATTGTCTAAATCTTGACGAAGTAGTCTTACCGCCGCTTAAATCCCGACGATGTCATTAACAGTCCCGGTTGTGCGTTACTGCGAAACGCTTCATGTCCTCCAATTTTCCCCTTGTCTAGGAACATCAAACACGTCTTCTCGTATATCGGTCCCTCTTGGGCTGCAAATGGATACTTGAGTATCGTAGGCGGATTCTTCCAGAAATACCAATTCAGATGGGACTCGTCGTGCCATTCGGCCATGACGTTGTTCTCTATATCCGTCTGTATCCTCTGCTTTAGTTGAACAGTAAGCTCCATGAACTTAGAATTGGGTCCACCGAAGAACCCTCCACAATAGTAGAAGTCGTTCTCCCCCTCTGGGATATACGCAGTGCTCATTGGATCTGTACACACTGTTCCCTTTCCGGGCAACAATACACCCTCTTTGGTGACGCCAATGTGTCCGGGATGCATCGTACCCAGCAGTTTGTCAGAGAGAAGACTGCGGTGCAGAGTACCTACAAACACAGAGTCTACGTCGCAGTAAAAGCTGTAGTCAAGTGGTATGTCGCACATCGAAAAGTAGTGAAACCGCTTCAAGGTCACGTACGGCCACGGCTCATGGGAAATTCGAATTATATGAAAAGTGATCTCCCTGTAATTTCTGGGTAGAATCGGCGGGGATGGGTCGTCGGTATATATGATAACATGTCGTCCCATCGTTGGGAAGAAGTTTTTGTATACTGAATCGATCATTCTCGGAAGAAACCGAGTATATTGATTTGTTGCGATCAAGTGAAGGCCTACTGTTGGAAGTACAGTATCAGGTACGATCGGACGCAGTCTACTACTCAACATTATACAAGATCGACCCAAGAATCCACAATCTTTACCGGATACGCCGAGTACAGATCCGCTAACGGATTCCGAAGCACAACCGGTGTAGCCCCGCAGAAGATGGCCTCCCATACCCGATGCGTATCCATACCCGTGCCTTCGGGGCAAAGTACATACTTCGACCTGCACAGGTCTTCATAATACTGTTCGCGTGTTCGGTCACCTTTGATCACCACTCGAGGATCATCTTTGAAGGCGTTATAACAGTCAAGACGCTTCTGAACGTTTGTGTCGACGCTGAAGTTCAGATAGACCTCGATATCACGTGGAAGGTTGGGTTGCTTGAAGTTAGCTACAAACTCCAGTGCCGCATCCGGAAATCCTAGGGGAATCGTGGTTAGTTTAGGGTGCTTGACGGTGGTATTGATCGCATAGATGTGAAGTGTATAGGGTAGCAGTAAATCCAGCTTCGCCTGATCAAATGGTTGGTCAGAGTTATGGATGACAAAGATATGCTTACGACGGGAGTATCGTAGACATTGAAACTCGAACCGGTAGACACGCGAACCTCGAATGAACACCCGATCTCCAGACTTTGCTAACAACTTTGAATACATTGGTCTATCCGGATAGGTCCAATCGTCTACCCATTTGCAGCCACCCGCGAAGTATTTCCCCGACAACATTACTGTTCCTCAAGATAAGATGAACGTCTTCTCGTTCTGCTTATACGGAGGATATAACGACCGCTATTACCCAGGTATGATTGAGAATATTCAGCTGGTTCACAAGCACTTTCCCGGCTGGTTTGTGTTTGTCTACACGGGACCCGACGTTACACCCGAGATGATGGCGAAGCTTCGCGACGCACCGTATGTCGTCGTGAAACCCACCGGAAAAACCGGAATCGAGAACATGATTGAGCGGTTCACTGCGATTGATGAACCGGATGTGGACGTGATGTTCGTCCGCGATGCCGACTCGCGCATCCACTGGCGCGACCGGTGGGCCATCGTGGATTTCATGAACTCGCCGCAGTTCATGGCGCATAC
>Ga0208618_1001049_pt1 | contig 11434 bp, 10 predicted proteins | sample CryBogCBE18Jul08_FD_184585 | JGI IMG/M metagenome (GOLD analysis project Ga0208618, IMG submission 184585) | Freshwater microbial communities from Crystal Bog, Wisconsin, USA - CBE18Jul08 (SPAdes) | ecosystem: Environmental > Aquatic > Freshwater > Lake | place: Crystal Bog, Wisconsin, USA...
ATGGTTTCGTGTTCAGGCGCCATCGAACGGATCGTCCAATCGGGTCGCTCGACCTTTTATTGCAGAACCTGCCAGAAATGAGCGGCCTTGAACCGAAGGCAAAGCCGCGCTAGCACTCGCTGATCGGGGAAAAAGGGGGCAATCATGGCATATGCGACAATTTTGACGGAAATCCGCGGCAAAGCGGGTCTCATTACCATCAACCGTCCTGACGCGTTAAATGCCCTCAATTCGGTTGTTATTCGGGAAATTACCGAAGCGCTCGATGGGTTTGACCGCGATGTCACAATTGGCGCGGTTGTTCTCACAGGCTCGGAGAAGGCCTTCGCTGCGGGAGCCGATGTGAAAGAAATGAAGGATCTTTCCTTCCCCTCCACCTATCTCGATGATTTTATCACCGCTTGGGATGACATTTCGCAGAATCGCAAACCGCTGATCGCAGCGGTTTCGGGCTTTGCCCTTGGGGGTGGCTGCGAATTGGCCATGATGTGCGATTTTATCCTAGCTTCCGACACCGCCAAATTTGGACAGCCTGAAATTCGGCTCGGTATTATGCCGGGTGCCGGTGGCAGCCAGCGCCTGACCCGCGCCGTTGGCAAAGCAAAAGCCATGGAAATGTGCCTGACGGGGCGGATGATGGATGCCCAAGAGGCCGAACGCGCGGGCCTTGTGTCACGGATCATCCCTGTTGCCGATCTTGTCGAAGAGGCGGTTAAAACGGCCCAAACCATTGCGGGCTTCTCCCGTCAAAGCGTTTTGATGAACAAGGAAGCCGTCAACAGGGCCCTTGAATCGACGCTGGCCGAAGGCATCCGCTTCGAGCGCCGCCTCTTCCAATCGCTTTTTGCGACGGAAGACCAGAAAGAGGGCATGACGGCTTTCATCGAAAAGCGGCCAGCCGCGTTCAAAGACCGCTAAATGGACTTAAGCCTCGACGCGATCGCGCTCTTGTGTGCGACAGGGTTTGCCGCGGGTTTTGTTGATGCCATAGCGGGCGGGGGAGGATTGCTTACCATTCCCGTAATGTTGTTGGCCGGCATACCGCCCGTGGCGGCCGTTGCGACCAATAAAGTGCAGGGTACCCTTTCCATCATATCCGCCCTTTATACCTATAACCGCTCCGGCATCGTCGAATGGCGGGCGGGGATACCCATGGCCGCGATGTCCTTCAGCATCGGCATCGGAGGGGCCCTATCCGTCCATATTCTGCCGAAAGAAGCGATTGCGGCCCTTATTCCGGCACTTTTGATAGCTGTGGCGCTTTATTTTGGCTTGATCAGGGGTTTAGGGGATGCCGATCGCAAGAGCCGCATCACGCGGATGGCCTTTATCCTGGTGGTGGTGCCCCCCATCGCCTTTTATGACGGGTTTCTCGGGCCGGGTGCAGGTTCTTTTTACGCCCTCGCTTTGATTGCCCTGCAAGGCTTCGGCATTACGCGCACAACCGCAATGGCCAAACTTTTGAATGGTGGCAGCAATGCGGGCTCTTTGTTGCTTTTTACCCTTGCAGGCAGCGTTATTTGGCCATTAGGGCTCGGAATGGGCCTCTTTTCGATGCTTGGCGCCCAATTGGGTTCCCGTCTTGCCATTAAACAGGGCGCACGGATCATCAGGCCTCTTATTGTCGTGACCTGCTGCGCGCTTTCGGTCCGCATGTTGATGGATCCGACCAATCCGGCGCATATCTTTCTCGTGAATCTTTGGTTTCTGGGCTGAAGGACATTGACGCCCAACGCTGAAGCCGTTATTAACCCCGCCACACAAGGGCTTACCTGACCTCCGTCTGGCTAGTCTTCAACCTTCCAACCATGGGCGGTTATCCATACTCCTGAGAAGGAAATGGTCCCGCCGTGAGGTACACCAATGGCCAATACGACTTCTGCAAAGAAGGCCACCCGCAAGATCGAACGCCGCACGGCCGTAAACCGTAGCCGCCGTTCGCGCGTCCGCACCTATGTCAAAAAGCTTGAAGAAGCTTTGAAGGCTGGCGACAAGGCCGCAGCGACCGAAGCCTTCAAGCATGCCGAGCCTGAATTGATGCGGGCCGCGCAAAAGGGCGTTGTTCATAAAAACACCGCGTCGCGTAAGGTTTCTCGCTTGGCAAAAGCGATCAGCGCGCTGAGCGCTTGACCCGAAAGGGTACAACCTAACAGTTGTAAAACGGCCCCGCCAAAAGCGGGGCTTTTTCTTTGGCCGATTGCTAATTTTTACCGAAATGCAACAGAAATATTTCGATTAATTTTCAAATTTTTTGCTTGACAGAACATTCCTGGATTAGCGCCAAGAGTGACAATTCATTGACGTCAGGCGCACAAAATTATTGAAGCATTTTCAATAGCTTAATGCCTAAGACCCTTTTTCATCTTCGCCCTGACCTCTTTGGGATAGGTGCAAGCTAAAACTGCAAAATAAAAAATAAATATTTTGCGTACATATTAGGATTAAGGAAACGTGAACGAAGCCAAGCGTTTGCGGCAATCTGGTCCGGCGCAACAGGCTTTGTCGTGGCCATTGAAGGGCCAATTCTCGCTAAGGTTGTAGCGGGTCCGTTGCATGGATTTTTTTCGATGTGTAAGACTCTTTCCTGTCAGCGCGGCTTGCGGTGATCGTTTCACAGGCAACTAAGAACGACATTCCTCATTCCTTGGGGGCAAAATATCTTGCTCTAAAATTGAGGGTCGCTTTTAGAGTGTGCAACGGGACGGAGGGGTCGTATTTTTTGGCCGCTTCATGAACGATTGATTACGAGGGAGATAATTGGATGGTAGCCTTCTCGACTGATCCATGTGCGAGCTATCCAATATCGACATTCGCGGTGCATGGTTTTTTTGAGCATTGTCCAAAATAAATTTTCAAGCAGTAATGCTGCGAGCTATTTAGTTTTTGAAATTGAGACTGACTTGGAATTTAACGTGTGATGATGTCGAGCGTATTGAAGACCAATCCCATCCATGAAGTTGATCTTCAGCTTACCTCGACCGAGGCGTGGGATCGCGTTCGTCGTCGTCTTCGCGCAGAGCTTGGTGAAGATGTTTTCTCAAGCTGGTTCGGCCGTCTTGAACTTGTCGAAATTTCTGGTGCGATGGTATTTCTTTCTGTACCGACGCGCTTTCTTAAAAGCTGGATTCAATCGCATTACATCGATCGTCTTCGTGCATTGTTGATTGAAGAATTCAAGGACGTTTCTGATCTGTCGCTTTCGGTGAGAGGCGCTTTAGGTAAACCTGCGCAACGCCCTTCTACAGCGCATGTAACCGAACACACGCAGGCCGAGCGCAGCTTCCCAGAGCGCAACAAAGTTGACACGGTTGCGATTGCTGAAGGCAAGCCCGTTTCCGAAAACGACGCGCTAACCGGTGCGCCTTTAGATCGTCGCCTGACCTTCGCTAATTTTCTTGTTGGAAAATCCAACGCACTGGCCAATGCTGCGGCTGAGCATATTGTACAAAACACTGCTGGCGAAGCGCCTCTTTATAACCCGCTTTATGTGCATGCTGGCGTAGGGCTTGGCAAAACCCATTTGCTGCATGCCATTGCGCATGAAACGACGGCACAAGGCCGTCGCGTGATTTATCTGACCGCTGATCGGTTTATGTACGGGTTCGTATCGGCACTGAAAGCGCAGACGGCACTCAATTTCAAAGAGCGCCTTCGCGGTATCGATCTCCTCGTAATTGACGATGTGCAATTCCTGCAAGGCAAATCCATCCAGCAAGAATTTTGTCATACGCTGAACGCGCTGATCGATTCCGGTCGTCAGATCGTTATCGCTGCCGATCGTCCACCCACGGATCTCGAAAGTTTGGACGAGCGCGTCAAGTCGCGGCTTGCCGGTGGTTTGGTTGTTGAAATGGGCCCACTCGATGAAGGGCTTCGCGTCAAGATTATCGAAGCTCGGATCGCCAGCGCACGGCAGCATCAGCCCGGCTTCGAAGTCAGTCCGTCGGTGATCAGCTATGTGGCGAAGACCATTATTTCGAACGGACGCGATCTGGACGGCGCGGTTAACCGCTTATTGGCCCATTCGACCCTGACCGGCGGCACGATGACCGTTGAGGCTGCCGAAAGTGCGATCCGTGATCTGGTTCGCACCCGTGAACCCCGCAAGGTCAAAATTGAAGATATTCAGAAGCTCGTTGCGACGCATTTTAATGTGAGCCGGGCCGATATTCTCTCCTCCCGTCGGTCTGCAAGCGTGGTCAAGCCCCGGCAGATCGCGATGTATCTCGCAAAAGTTCTCACGCTTCGTTCGTTACCGGAAATCGGCCGTCGCTTTGGTGGCCGCGATCACACAACCGTTCTTCATGCCGTTCGTAAGATCGAGGGCGCAGTAAGCGCCGATGTGATGCTCAAGGATGATGTGGAACTTCTGAAGCGGATGCTGCAGGACTAATTCCCATCGATTTCTGTGGAAGGCGGCGTTCAAAAGCGCGCATTGTCTTACTAGGGCTTGCCTATCAAGGGCTCCCTTGTAAAAATTTTCGACCCTGCATGTGTGGATTCGGTATTTCCAAGAGCACGTGCGTCATACTGTTTAAGCAAGGTTGGCGATGAAGGTCACTGTTGAGAGAGCAGCCCTGTTGCGTTCTTTGGGTCATGTCCACCGCGTAGTGGAGCGTCGGAATACGATTCCGATCTTGTCCAATATTCTCATCCGCGCGGAAGATTCATCGTTGCGCCTTAAGGCGACCGATCTGGATCTTGAAGTGACGGAACGCTTTGCGGCGGATGTCGAGCAAGCCGGTGCGACAACCATCCCGGCCTATATGCTGTACGATATTATTCGTAAGCTGCCCGATGGCGCCCAAGTTTCGCTTGAAATGACGGGTGATACCAACACCATGGTCATTCGCTCCGGTCGCTCGCGCTTCACGCTGCAGACCTTGCCCGATAGCGATTTTCCCGATCTCGCAGCGGGAGATATCGGCCACAACTTCAGCCTGCCATCGGCCGAATTGCGGCGCTTGATTGAAAAGACTCAATTCGCCATTTCAACGGAAGAAACGCGCTATTATCTCAACGGCATCTATCTGCACACGATTGATGTGTTGGGGCATACCATGTTGCGTGCTGTTGCAACCGATGGCCATCGTTTGGCCCGCGTGGAAACAGATGCGCCGGAAGGCTCATCGGGCATGCCCGGCGTTATCGTTCCACGCAAGGCCGTTAGCGAAATCCTGAAGCTTGTTGAAAGCGGCTCTGACACTGTGACGGTCGAACTTTCGTCAACGAAGATTCGTCTCACTTTTGGTGAAGTCGTTCTGACATCAAAGCTTATCGATGGCACATTCCCTGATTATCAACGCGTTATTCCAATGGCGAATGATAAGCTGCTGACCGTTGATAAAGCGGAATTCACATCGGCTGTTGATCGCGTGTCAACGATTTCTTCCGAGCGCAGCCGTGCGGTTAAAATGACGCTCGACGATCATAAATTGACGCTCTCTGTTGTTAATCCGGACTCGGGCTCGGCAACCGAAGAGATCGAGGTCGATTACGATCAAGGCGCGTTGGAAATCGGCTTCAATGCCCGCTATCTTCTCGACATCTGCGCGGAGCTTGATAGCGATACGGCCTTCTTGAAGCTGGCTGATTCAGGCTCCCCAACCTTGGTACAAGATCGGGAAGGCGCAAGCGCGTTATATGTTCTAATGCCGATGCGCGTTTGACAAACCCGCATCTTACCCGACTGATTCTTCAGGATTTTCGGTCCTATCCGACGCTTGATCTTCATCTTGCCGGTCGCATGATTGCCTTCACAGGCGAAAATGGCGCCGGCAAGACCAATTTGCTGGAAGCCATTTCGCTTTTTTCATCAGGGCGCGGGTTACGCCGCGCCGAGCTCGCCGATATGGTGCGCGAACAGGGCACTGGCTCATTCGCTGTTGCAGCAGAAGTCTCCGGCCCGTTTGATACCGTAAAGCTTGGCACGGGATTGGAACCTGCAGGGCCCGATGGGCAGGGCCCACGAAAATATCGGATCAATGGTGAAGCAGCTTCCTCCGCAGCAGCTTTTAATGACTATCTGAGATTGGTCTGGCTAACGCCGGCTTTTGACGGCCTCTTTACCGGATCAGCCGGCGATCGGCGACGCTTTCTGGACCGTTTGGTTCTTGCCATTGATCCGAGCCATGGCTCGAGGGTGAGTGCGCTTGAGCGCGCTCTTCGTTCCCGCAATCGTATCTTGGAAGACAATAGCAGCGATGCACCATGGCTAAGCGCCGTTGAACGCGAAGTTGCAGAAACTGGCGTGGCCGTCGCGGCCGCTCGACGCGAGACAGTGGGTCAACTTGCAGGTCTTATTGCAAAAGAACGCGATGACACATCGCCCTTCCCATGGGCTGATCTTCAGTTGGAAGGAACAATTGAAGCAGCATTAGCCGATCATGCGGCCGTTGATGTTGAAGATATGTTTCGAAAATTGCTTCAATCCAATCGCGCAAGGGACCGTGCGGCAGGTCGAGCAACCATAGGTCCGCAAACATCGGATTTACTCGTTCGCCACGGACCAAAAGATGTCGTTGCTGATCGTGCATCAACGGGTGAACAAAAAGCTTTGCTGATCGGGATTATTATTGCCCATGCGTGCCTCGTTGCAGCAACAAGCGGTATGGCGCCGATTGTTTTGCTGGATGAAGTTGCCGCCCATCTCGATCCACGTCGCCGCCTTGCATTGTTCAACACTCTATATGCACTGGGTGCGCAAGTGTTTATGACAGGCGCCGATCAAACTCTCTTTACAGACCTGCCGGCTGATGCCGAACAATTTCTGGTTACGCCGGGGCGGGTTGAACCTATCCGCTAAGCTTACTTTATGATGAGGCCTTGGCCCGTCGGTAATTCCATCACATCATAACCACGTTCGGCAAACCATTGACGCTCTGCATCACGCTGGGCGCGATAAGGGAGATAGCCATAATCATCCAATACGATCATACCGCCGGGCGTCACCCGTTCGAATAATCGATCCAGCGCGCCGATTTCCGAAGCCGCATTGTTCATATCAATATGCAAGAATGAAATTCGCGCAGGTGATACGATGTTTAATATGTCAGGTACTTCACCTTTAATGACACTCGCTCTCGGAATCGATGTAAATTTTAAGCGAACTTCATCATAAAGCTCAGGACCCATGCCGGGCATTTTGGCATGCGGGCTGCCTTCTCGATAGTCAAATATATCGTAAAGATAGAATGCTTTATTGGTATTGTTAATGTCGATCGTATCGCAAATAATGCGCGCCGATGTACCACGATAACATCCGCATTCTACAAAATCACCTTCACGCCGAAGCCCGTTGCGCGCCGCCCAAACCAAAATTGCGGTCCGCCAAATGATGCTTTTTTCGACACCGTCGCAAGCATGCTCATTGAGTGCCGTCATAAAGGGCTTGTCAAACTGAAACGAAAGATTCTTGCCGAAGGTAATCAGATTGTCGCCAGCGAACACACCACGATTCCATTCAGGCCGGAGTGAATTCAACAGGCCATGTATCGCGGATAAAAAATCATTACGGCGGGCTATGCCAAAAAAAGTAGACCCAAAATAATGTTCTGACATTAATGTCCAAAAATCCTTAACCGCAAAATGGGTAAATGTGGCATTCTGGAGTCCACACCAATCTGACCCTAGGTAAGAATTATTGGCGTGATTGTCGACAAAAGGGAATAATCAATATTACACTTTTATGACAAAAAATGCTTAAATCTAATTCAAAAAGAGAATATTTTTCCTATATATCAACCATTAATAGTGCGTAATTGCTAATGCCCGTTTCAGGACTAGTCCTTTTTGCCCTCACCTATTTCGTTGCTGTCGCAACGCCCGGACCCGGGATTGCGGCGGTTTTAGCCCGTGCGCTTGGGAAGGGTTTAAAGGGCATGCCTGCTTTTATTGCGGGATTCGTTCTGGGTGATCTGACGCTGTATGCGGCGGCGGCCGCTGGTTTTGCAGCGCTGGCTGGCGCCTACGCGCCGATCTTTCTAGCCATCAAATGGGGCGGTGCCGCCTACCTCCTATGGCTATCGTATAGGCTCTGGACCTCTCCGGTTGAGCCAACATCTGAGACATGGTCGGAACAAGGATCGGACACGCCGTTCTCCTTGTTTTTGACGACCTACTCGCTGACGCTTGGCAATCCAAAGCCGATTCTCTTCTTTGTGGCGCTTTTGCCCTCGATTATTGATCTTGAGAATTTAACGTTCGTCGATTTTCTAACCGTTGCCTTGCTGATCGCAGTGATCATTGCAGGCACGTTGGCAGCCTATGCGACAGCTGCAGCAAAGGCGCGGCAAATATTTTCGAGTGTAACTGCACGCCGACGGATCAATCGCGTAACGGGAAGCATCTTAGCCATTGCGGCTGTTCTGATCGCCTTAGGCTGACCGATCTGATTTGACCGGCCCTGTCAGAAATAAGGGTGGTACAGCTACCCCGGCTCGAACGGGGGACCTCTAGATCCACAATCTAGCGCTCTAACCAACTGAGCTATAGCTGCATAAGTGAAAAGCGGGCGGACCCTACGCCGGCCCGCCCGCTTTTTCAAGACCTTTAACCGCAGAGATTAACGGCTTTGCCGTGTGGTCTCAACCGCATGATCAATTGCCTTGCGAACCGGCTCGGTTGCCTTGGCCGCAATGGCTTGAGCGAGCGAAGACATTTCCTTGGCCTCGCCTAAGGTTCTTTGAACGCCGAGGCGCAATTCAGTCGACTGCAAATCAATCAAATCCGACAAAGTGTGAGCTTTCGTCACCGCGCGGAAATAATTGAACGCCGCATGGGTTTGTGCCTCGACAGCCTCGGCCATACGAAGTTGCAGCTCCTTAAGCCCCGACTGAACCACCGCACTGCTTGCCTCAAAGCCTTGGGCCAGCTGGTTGGTCGCTTCTTGGGATTTTGCAAAGGCTGTTCGGGCTTGTGCGAGAGATTGTTCGGCCACGCCACGGATCGCGTCAACAGGCGGTACCGCGCGTGTGGACGATGGTAAAGCAGCCTTGACGGGCTTTTCAACCTTTGGTGCGGCTTTAGCCTTAGCTTTGGCCCCTTTGCTCAAAGGCGTTTTAGAAACCGCCTTCTTCGGCTGAATTGGCGCCGCTTCGACGATCAAGCCATTGCTCAAAGGAGCAGGGGTTGAAAGTTTTTCAGTGGCGATAGGTGCAGCCGTTACCGCCATTGGCTTTGAAGGCGCTTTCGCTTCCTTCGCCAGCTTTGCAGGCGCTATGCTTGATTTACTAGGAACTCCAACATCGGATGCCATTTGCCCCTCCTATTGGTGATGAAAAATCTAGCCCGATCTTACTTCGACTTTACGGTGGAAGCCGCTTTGCGAATTTCGGCAGCCGCGCCTTCAACCGTTGCTTGCGCGGTTTCGGCGACCTTTTTGGCCGAAGCCTGAACGGTTGAGCCAAATTCGGTCATTTGAGCCTGCAAGGATGAAACCTGCGTTTTTACGAATTCGGTCTGGATATGGACAACTTCCTGAACGTCCTTGGCGTGCAAGAGGCGCTGGGCCAGATCAAACGCTGCCGTAACATTCTGCTCGGCATAGCCCATCGCGCGCTTGGCCAAATCGCGCGATTGGTGCTGCGCTGTGGTTGCCTGGGTATCAGCGGCCGCTACGGCCTTGTTTGCCGCGCCGATGAAGCCATCAAACGCCGTCTTGGCCTGTTCGACGCTCTTTTCTGCCAAATCGCGCATTTCTGCAGGAATTTCGTAACCAGATGGTGACTTTGCCATGATGCAGTCCTTTTTAAAGATGATAGGGCAACTGGCCCTTTGTCGGTAATACTGCAGTGCAATATAATGCTGCACTGCACAATCGTCAATGGTTGGGTCCCGTTAACGGTGTTTGATGGTTGTTCGACCTTTGGGTGAGATTCGATTCGACGCGGTGGTGACCAAACGATAAATATTTATCCAATCATTTTATGAAATTTGTGAGAAGCTAAAGGGTTCCCTATCGAATGAGCGACGGCAGAAGCTCCCATTCCGGTCGATCCAGCGACAATTCGGCATCGCCAAAGGGGCGGATTCGGTTTGTTTGGCAGACCAATGCTGCCGGCCAGTTTCATTTTCCCGATGTTCAGGAAGCCATTACCGGGCTCTATCGCACGCTTTCGGGTAAGATTTGGCCGCAAAACGATGGGGTTAGCGATGCGCTTCAATCCCGCGAAACCTTTGTCGGCCTCGAAACGACCCTCTCTTTGGATGGCATCGCATCGGCTGACATTGTCTTATCCGGAACGCCGCTTTTCGATGCGGATCATCGCTTTACCGGCTATCGCGGCTTTGGATTTATCAAGGCTTTGGCAAATGTTGCGGCAAAATCCGCGCCCCAACCAATATCCGAGCCCGCTCCGTCAAAACCCGTCGATGCGCCTTGGTCAACCACGAATGGTCTGAGCGAGAGCGAACGGAATGCCTTTCGCGAAATCGCAAAAGCCTTAGGCGCCCGCCAGCCGGATCTTGAGCCCGAGCCCCCGATGGTCGCGGAAGCGCCTCGCTCAACAAGGATCAATGAGGTTGAAGCTACACCGGAGCAATCAGGCGGTTCGGATCGGCTGATGGAGGTGATCAATCGCCTCCCCATCGGTATTCTCATCAGCCGCGGGGGCGTTCCTATCCTCATGAACCAGCCGCTGCTTGATTGGCTTGGCTATGAAAGCGCGGACGCGTTTTTCGAAATCGGTGGGATCGATACGATGTTTGGCGGACGCGATCCGTCCCGTCGCGCTGTTGAAGATGATGGTGCCATGCTCTTGCGCCGTCGCGATGGCGATATGGTTGCTTTGGGCGTTAAGCTACAAACCGTGCAATGGGATGATTTGCCCGCCAGCATGATGATTTTTGAGAAGGTCACATCGCCGAAGGATGAATTCATCCCGTTTGACGATGAACCAGTAAGCGCAGGCACGGGCGTTTCAGCGAGCGAACTATCGGCCATTCTGGATACAGCCACCGATGGCGTGGTTGTGCTCGACAACAATGGACGGGTTCTCTCCATGAACCGTTCGGCGGAAGCTTTGTTCGGCATCGATACGATTGAGATTTCGGGCGAGCATTTCACAACGCTGCTTTCTGAGAACAGCCGCAACCGGGCCCTGGATTACCTTGAAGGCCTCAAAGACAATGGCGTTGCCAGCGTGCTAAATGACGGACGCGAAGTAACCGGCCAGACGCAGGATGGCGGAAACATCCCGCTTTTCATGACGATGGGCCGCATTGGCACCTCGTCCGAGCCGAAATTCTGCGCCGTGCTGCGTGACATTACCGCCTTCAAGCGGGCCGAGCGCGACTTTATCGAAGCGCGCCGAGCCGCCGAAACCGCCAGCGCCCGAAAATCAGATTTTCTCGCGCGGATCAGCCATGAAATCCGCACGCCTCTATCGGCGATTATCGGCTTTGCCGAGATTATGCATGATGAGCGATTTGGCGT
>Ga0208618_1001051_pt1 | contig 11420 bp, 3 predicted proteins | sample CryBogCBE18Jul08_FD_184585 | JGI IMG/M metagenome (GOLD analysis project Ga0208618, IMG submission 184585) | Freshwater microbial communities from Crystal Bog, Wisconsin, USA - CBE18Jul08 (SPAdes) | ecosystem: Environmental > Aquatic > Freshwater > Lake | place: Crystal Bog, Wisconsin, USA...
CAATTAGCACAGACGGAACTGGTGCTATTACAGCAGCAACATTAGGTGCTAATCGCGGTACCTGGACAACTATTGACGGAACTACTATCAGTACATGGGGTATTAAACTAGGTGCGGTTACTTCTGGACAAATTACTGCTACATTTCGTTTAAAAAGTATCACTACAAACGAAAAGGGATCAGGATATATTGCAGCACCAACACTAAGTTGGACTCGTGCTTCTAGCCAAACAGCTGGTGGACAAACAGCAGTAGGTGTTCCAACAGTAGCATTAACTGTTGATAGTGGAAATATTGGATCTTCAACTTATCAAGAAAATGCAATTATTGCTTATGCATGGGTTGCAGGACAACGTGAAATAGTTGATATTGTAAAGCAGAGTGGTAGCCGTCGTTATACTGTAAGAGGTGCAGACGGACTTGTATATCGTGCAAAGTTAACAACAGCAGCAGATTCATCAGCTACTGGCGATATAGATATCTATGCATATGATTCTGCTGGCAATACATACTATGTGAACAAGTTAACCGAACGTAGGGCATATCTAACACGTAAGAGCGGTGGTTCTAACTATGTTTATGCCAATGGCGAAAGTGCTCCATGGAGCTTTGCAGCAGCAACTGGAATCTATGTAAAAGTTAATAACGCCTAATAAGGATCACTATGTCTGGAAATGTTGTAAGAGTTGGCAGTAACTACAAGATACAAGCAGTGTCGGGGGGATCAATAACCTTCGACACTGGTTCTAATGTTGGTAACGTTATTATTACTGGAAGTCTTTCAGTTTTAGGATCAGTAACACAACTCTCTACTACTAATACAGATATTAAAGATAATATAATAGTATTAAACGTAGGTGATCAAGGACCTTATATAACTTCTAATGCATCAGGAACAAGCGGAATACAAATAAACAGAGGAATCTTTGGTTCTCCTGGAAATACATATAATGATGACGCATATATTGTTTTTGATGAAAGGATATCATGGGTAAATCCTGTAACGAATACAACTAAGACCGGCGCTTTTAGTTTTAAGACTGCAAGCGGCGGTATATCTGGAATAAGAACCAACTCTATTGATACAAATGGTGGTTCATTAAATCTACTTGGTAGGGGAACTGGTGTTGTAACAGTTAGCGGAACTAGTAACTACGAATATCAAGTACTAAACTATAGCACTAACTATTCTATAAGAGATAAAGATATAATACCAAATATTAGAGCAGTTTATGATTTAGTTTCTTATCAAATATTAGTTAACTCTTCCGATAACATTAAAAGAGATGATACTCAGTTTATAGTTTACGATAATAATATAGGCCAAGTTATTGCTACTTTTGATACTGGAGGAACTCCTTCAACATCAGTGAGATTTAATCACCCAGCAATCACTAATGCTAGATTAAATGTATCTGTCGGTTCAAGTATTACTATAACAGGATCAGGAGTTACACACTTAGATGGAACTTGGACAGTAACTACAGCAGTTTCAACAGCAAGTTTCTTTATAATACAAACAGCATTATCTGTTACTGCAAGTAACACTGTTAATGTATCATCTATTATTAATATTAATAATGTTAAAAGTAATGCAAAACTTTATGTTGATGGAGCATTAATAACTGAGTTTCAACAAGATCACGCAGATTTATACGGTATAAGAATACAAGATACTACTATAACTGCTACTAATAGTAATACTAATTTAATACTTGATGTATCAGGAACAGCTTCAGTATTAATCAAAACCAGTACAAAAATATCAAGTAATGCTTCATCAAGTAGTTCTACTACAGGAGCATTGATTGTAAATGGTGGTACTGGCATTGGCGGAAATCTAAATGTTAATGGAAATATTTCAGGAAATGGATCACTAACTATTACAGGTTCTGGTACAGTAACTATAAACTCTTCAACTAAGGGTTCAATTGATAATGTAGACATTGGAAATACTGTAAGAGGTGTAGGTAAGTTTACTTCTGTAAATATTAGTGATGCTACAGGATCAACTAGTACATCTACAGGAGCATTAGTAGTTACAGGTGGTTTAGGTGTTGGAGGAATTATACGTGCAGGTAGTATACAAGATACTTCTATAGGATCATTAACTCCGAATACTGGTAAGTTTACTTCATTAGAAGCACAAACTATAAATATCAACACAACTACACTAACATATCAAGTTAGTGACCCTGCTGTAGATACTACCGGTGTTAAACTTTATTCAAAAAATATTGATCTTCAAACTACTGGGATATATTTTATAAACAGCACTACAAGCGGCGAATTAATCAGTAAGTCAAAAGCATTGGCTTATAGTATATTATTTGGATAATATTGAGGAAGAATAATGATTACTAACACAGAACTAATAACAACACCTACTTCGATATTTTCTAGTATCGGTAAATCAGCAATAAATCTAATAACTTTCTGTAATTTAGACGATATGCTTCCAGCTAAGTTAAGTGTTGCAGTAGTACCTAGTGGAGAATCTCTTTCTAATGTGCATTATCTTATATATAAGACCGTATTACCTCCATTAGAAACTTTATTTTTCTCTCAAGAAAAGTTAATATTAGATGATGGCGACGTTGTTTATGCATATGCAACACAAACAGATGAGATGTCGTCAATAACTGTTGTTACAACTGTAAGTTCATTAGGATTGTAATATTAAAAAAGATTTCAAAGAATAGATTCTATATCCTAATACGGTAAATATACTTATATTAGGAGTTCACCTTCGCTATGAAATTTCTCAAACATCAGTCATTAGAAAACTTTAACAACGATCAATCACTATATGTAGATAGTGCTACAAAAACTCTAGGAGTTGGTGGTAAGATTGATCTGTTTAAAAACGGAGATATATCAAGTAATAAAACTTCGTTAAAAGCCTCTACTATACTTTCTGAAGATTATAGTTTTACACTTCCTGCTACACCCGGATTAGCAGGACAAATATTAAGTACTGATGGTAATGGAAATTTAAGCTTTACTAACTTAGATGCAGGTGGTAATAGAATCTTCGTATCAGCAGTTAATGGTAATGACGAAAATGATGGAAAAATACTGCCTGTTAGAACTATTAAACGAGCTGCACAAATTGCTGCCGGATATTCAAGACCGCTTGTTGACCCAGGCCAGACAGCATATGATACTGAATCTTTATTAACTGTTAATAAAGCATATATTGCAGCTGAAGTTATAGGATATATCAACTATAGTGTAACTAATAATATATCACCATTTTCAAGTTCTTTTACTTACAATCAAGCAACTTGTGCTAGAGATATAGGATATATTGTAGAAGCAGTAATATATGATTTATTATTTGGCGGAAATTCTCAATCTGTTTATGCAGGTAGTAGCTACTACTCAGCTACAGCAACTACTGTAATAAGTTCACAAAAAGCTCAAAGCGTTGCAGCAATAAACTATGCAAAATATGTTTCGGCTGCTGTATTAAATAACACAGCAGTTGTTAGTAATGGAACTTTTACACACGCACCATATCAAACTGTAGTACATCAATCTATTGACGGTACAAAATCACCATCAAGTGGTAATAAAAGTGCAATAGCAAGTTCTTATGATATAATAACAAATATTTTAAATAATGGAATAGGTAGTGCTCCTTCTTTAGTAGCTCCACAATACATTCCAACTCCTGTAACTATACAAATCGCAAGTGGAGATTATACTGAACAGAATCCTATTATTTGTCCTGATAAAACTACACTTGTAGGTGATGATTTGCGTTCAGTTATCATTAGACCTGCAAATCCTAATAAAGATATGTTCCGTGTTCGAAACGGAATGTATATGACTGGATTTACATTTAGGGATGCATTAGATAGCAACGGAGTTCCTGTATCTACATGGAACTATGCAATAGCATTTGATGATGTAAATGATTTTACCGTTGATAGAGCAGCATATACTAGATTATCACCAAGTATACCAATAGTTACACTAAGTCCTTACATACAAAACTGTTCTATTATATCTTTCTTAGGTGGTAACGGAGCACTAGTTGACGGATCGAAAGTAAAAACTCCTAACGTATCTCCAATACCACAAGAAGAAGAAAATCCAGCTGTTTCGTCCATCCCGCAACAGGGAAAAAGTATGGTTGCTAATGCATTTACTATGGTTAGCTTTGGCGGAACTGGATGGAGAATAATAAACGATGCTTATGCACAGTTAGTTAGTTGTTTCCAAATATTCATGCTAAATGGAGTATTATGCGAAAGCGGTGGCTATTGCTCGATAACAAACTCTGCAACAAACTTTGGTGTAAATGCATTAAGAGCTATAGGATACAGCCCCTCAACATTTTTATTTGATAGAGGTATAATAACATTATCTGGATATTCAAATGGAAGTGAACAAACAATAACTTCAATAGGTCACGGAAGAGCTGCTGTAAATCACTATGTTGTAAAAATTAAAGATAACAGTTTCAATGATGTAACTTATAACTATAAGTCTTCTCCTAATATAGTGTTATCTTTTAATGCTGCAACAGCTATTAATACTTCGCTTTCTAAGATTACTATTAATAGTCACGGTCTTACTAATAAACAAAGCATTCGTTATGATTCAAACTCAAACTCAGATATTTTAGGGTTAAACAGTGGAGATATCTATTATGTCTCTTATATTGATGAGAACTCTTTTTATCTGTATTATGATGTTTCATTAACTAAAAAGGTAATGCTAACAACTGTAGGATCTGGAACACAAAATCTTATTGAAAATAATGAAGAAATATATGTTAACGAAATCACTGATTCACATAATGCATATCAAAGTTTGATCTTAACTTCTGGATCATATACATTTACTCCAGGTTTAATGATAACAGGAACTGTTGGTAGTAAAACTACTCAGGCATATGTATATACTTGGAACAACAGCACATTTGAACTAGTTGTTTCCTTGTCAAATGTTATCGATAATGGCTTATCTACTAAAATATATTTTACTAATACAAGTATAATACAAGCTGATCACGCTGGATCACCAAATACAAATATAGCAATATCTTCTGTAACTAATCTAACAAACTTATATACATCAACTTATACTATTAGAACAACTTTAGATCAACAGATTATAAGCGCAAGTACATTACCAACTAAACATATCTATCTAAATAGACCGAGTATCGTTAACAGTTCGGGACATACTTGGGAATATTCCGGATCTGGTACAGACTATAATGCATTACCACAAAATGGTGGACAGACTGTTATTTCTTCCCAACAGGTAGCTGAGTTTGCCGGAAGAGTTTATACTTCAGGAACAAATGAGCTAGGCGACTTTACTGTTGGTAACTTTATTACTGCATATAACAGAACAGGAAATATCGTATTTGCTAATAAAGTTACTGTTAGTGAACTATCAGCTTTAAAACTTAGTCTTTCAGATATTACGATTAATGCTATTTCTTCAGATGTTGGATTAGGTGATAATGAATCAGGTGGTCCATTAAACAGTCGATTATCAACACAGTTAGCTATACGTTCTTTCTTTGCAAATAGATTAGGTGATTTCATTGATAAAAATGTCAGTACAAACTCAATACCATCTGCAATCGTACAGCTCAATAGTAATGGACAAATAAACTCCGATTTGCTTCCAGTTATTAGAGGTTCATCAACACATCTAGTTTCTGGTTATGGTGGGAGATTAAGTTTATTTGAAAAGATACCAGCCGACGAAGTTTTAGCTGGCGATATTATCTCTGAAACATATAATGAAGTTGAATTAATATTAAGTGGAAATATTACATTATTAGCTGGATCTGTAGTTACACAAGCTACTTCTGGAGCATATGGTACACTTAAAACAGATGTAACACTTGGAAACGATATTAAACTAGTATTCACTTCTGGAACTTTTGATACTAGCCATACTTTATCAAGTGGCAGTAGTTTAGGAGTATACCCAACAAGTGTACTTCCTAATCAAGCAACTGACAACTATTATCTAAACAACAGCAATACATCGCAGCTTTTACAACTAAAAGTTACAGATAACTATAGATTTACAATAGGAAATAGTGTATCTGCCGCAGTTAATGGAGCCCAAGGAACTATAACTGATTATCGATCAGGGTTTATAACTGGGTTAGGAGCGTTAGTACAAGGTTCTGGATATACACCATTAGGCAGTACAGCAACATATTTAAATGTTCCGTTGACTGGAGGAACTGGAAAATATACTTCAGCAGCAGGAGCAACTAGTTCAGACACAACCATTACTGTAACTAGTACAACTGGTTTAGAAATAGGAATGTTAGTTACTGTAACAGCAGGTACCGGAGCGTTTTATGCTGGAACTACTGTCACTAATATTTCAAGTGCAACACAGTTTACTGTATCTCATTCACTCACAACACCTTTATCAGGTGGATCAACTGTAGTACGCGGAGATGCTACTGGTGCTTATGCTGATATAACAATAAGTAGCGGTAAAGTAACATCCGTTAATATGTATAGAGGTGGTGTAGGATATCAAACAGGTGATTTATTAAGTGCAAGTGCAAGCAATATTGGTGGATCTGTAGTAGGAGCATTTAGTATAGCAGTAGGTAATATAGAAAAAAGATTATATATTGATATAACAAATGGAGTAAAGTTTACTCCTACTGCTACTGCAAATGATTATATTGAAGATAATAATGCTTCAAACTTTACTGTAACACTAACTTCTTCTTTATCTAAATCATTTAATGCAGGAAGCAGCGGAGCAGGTGGCGATGTTAACTATGTAACTAATAGAATAACTATCCCAAATCACGGATTTACAGATGGCGATCCTCTAAATTATAACAGTGGAATAAATGTTGCGATAGGTAACTTAACTAGCGGAAATACATATTATGCTGGTGTAGTCGACATTAATACTATTGAACTATATTTTGATTATTCTAAAGTAATCTTACAAACATTAGGAACATCGTCAACAGGAACACATACATTAACTAGAAATGCAGTAGATACCGCATCAAATCATATAGTTAAAGTTGATCATGGATTAACTACAGGACAAGCTGTTAGATTATCTAACTTTACAGGTACAGCACCATTAGCAAATATTAACGGAAGTGTTGTCTATATACCTAATAACAGTTTTTATTTTGTTGGTAGTGTTACAACAAACAGTTTTACTTTACATCAATATCAAGCAGATACTATTATATCAGTAAATGGCTTTACACATGATCCAATAGATTTCATTAATACTGGTTCCGGTAATGTTACGTTTACTGTTGAGAATGTAGCTGTAGTTGGGCAAATAAACACGTCTTCAAAGACTGCAAATAACTACAGCATATTAACAACATCTGCTATTGATACTTCTAATATAATTTCCGGAATAGTTAGTACAACTCGTTTAGGTAGCGGAACAGCTAACTCTTCAACATATCTACGAGGAGATAGTGCTTGGCATACTGCTGTAGAATCTATAAGCACGGCACCTAACAGTCCAATAAGCATAGCAAGTAACTATAATAGCGGAAGTCTAACTATTCCTTCTATAACAGGATCTATAACAAGTACAGCAACTTTAACAACAGTAACTGGTATTTCAAGTACTTCGCAACTATTTGCTGGAATGATTTTAACTAAAACTAGTGGTTCTCCAGGAGCATTTGGTGGAACAACAACTATTTTATCAGTTGATAGTCCTACTCAGATATCAATAACTTCAACAACTGCAAATACAGTTGGATCATTAACATTTACAGCATCCTCTGCACTTAATCAATTTTATGGAAATGCTACATTTGATATTGTTCGTATAGATAATGCAACAAGCGGCAGCGGAACATATAGTAATACTGGCGTTGCTTCTTTTGATAAAACATTCTTTACAATAGGAACTAAAGCAACTAGCGGTCAAGTTACTATTACAAATAATACAGTAAATGCAGCAACATTAGGACCATCTGCATGGGGTCCAAGTTACTTCTTAGATTCAACTAATCATACAACTCAACCTGTAAACTTAGGTGGTACAGGATTTAGTGCATATACAACAGGTGATATGATATATGCAAATTCTTCATCAACTCTATCTAAGTTAGGAATAGGTGTTGGTAATAGAATATTAACTAGTTCTGGAACAGCTCCGCAGTGGAGTAATACACTAACACTAGATGGTAATATATCTAGTTCTTCATCTTCAACTGGTACTTTAATAATAAGCAGTAGCGGTGGTTTAGGAGTTGGTGGAAATGTTTATATTGGTAATAATCTAAGCGTTGTTGGAACATCAAACTTTAATGATCTAACAGTAGCTGGTAACTTAACTGTTAATGGTACAACTACTACTGTTAACAGTAATACAGTAAGTGTTGACGATAAAAACATTGAACTAGGTAACGTACCCAGTGCGACAATCAGTACAACTGGTACTATAGGATCTATAACTGGTTCATTACTACAGGGATCTACTACATTTACAGCTAGTGGAACTAGTGTTACCGCAGCAGCAACATATACAGGAAAAACACAATCTGCAACAAATGGAAGTGGTAGTGGTGCTGTATTTACTATACAAAAAACAGGATCAGGTACTGCATATAGCGGATTCATCACTGTTACAATCACAACTAGTGGAACTGGTTATGCTATTGGTAATACTATTACAATACCTGGAACAAGTTTGGGCGGAACTAGCCCTGCTAACGATTTAATATTAACAGTAGCATCAGCATTAGGTAGTCCATGGACTCCAACTATTACAGGTATGACAACCACATCTGGATTGATCATCGGTAGTGCGCTAACTGCAACATCTGGTACAGGAACACTATACGGCGGAAGTCCAACTAGTGTCTTAGTAACATCAATATTAAGTTCTACAAGTTTAACTTATACAGTTACAGGAGGTACTACTCCTACAGCCGGAACTGTTACAAATATTTTAACAACAGGATTTACCGATATAACAGCAAATGGTGGTGGTATTACACTAAAAGGTACTACTGATAAAACCATTAACTGGAGTAGTAGTACAAGTGCTTGGACAAGCAGTGAAAACATTGACTTAGCAAGTGGTAAAAACTATCTCCTAAACGGTACTAACATATTATCATCAGTAACTTATGTAGGTACTACAAGTGTAGCTCTTAATAGAGCAAGTGCAAATCTAGCACTGACTGGTATTACAAGTGTAACATTTCCAGGAAGTTCAAGCGGTACTGCAACATTACAAGCAACTGCTGTTGCCGGAACACCAACATTATCATTACCAGCAACTACAGGAACATTAGTAGGAACCGGTGACAGCGGAACAGTTTCTAACACTATGTTAGCTAATAGTTCATTCTATATCGGTACTACAAGTATTTCATTAGGTAGAGCAAGTGCCAGTATTTCATTAACTGGTGTAAGCATTGATGGATCTGCTGGTAAAGCAACAAACTTAATTGGTGGAAATGCCACAACACTATTAGGATCTATGCCATATCAGAGTAACACTGATACTACAACATTATTAAGTCCTAATACTACATCAACTAAAAAATTCCTACGTATGACCGGTACCGGAACTAATGGTGCTGCTCCAGCATGGGATACAATCGTTGCTGGTGATATACCTACTCTAAATCAAGATACTACTGGAACTGCTTCAAAAGCAACTAACCTAGTTGGTGGAAATGCCACAACACTATTAGGATCTATCCCATATCAAAGTAACACTGATACTACAACATTACTAGCTCCTAATACTACAGCAACTAAAAAGTTTTTAGTAGAAACAGGTACTGGAACCAATGGAGCTGCACCATCGTGGGCAACTATTATTGCTGGAGATATTCCAACACTAAATCAAAATACTACAGGCAGTGCTGGGTCAGTCGCAAACTCATTAACTATTGGCACTGGACTAAGCGGATCAAGTTATAATGGTTCAGCAGCAGTTACAATAGCACTAGCAACTGGATACGGTGACACACTCAATCCATATGCAAGCAAGACTGCTAACTATGTATTAGCAGCACCAAACGGCACATCCGGAGCACCTACATTCCGTGCTATAGTTGCTGCTGACATTCCAACACTAAATCAAAATACTGCTGGAAACGCTGCAACTGCAACTAAGTTAGCTGCTACTAAAAATATTAATGGTGTACCTTTTGACGGATCTGCTGATATTACTATTTCATCAGCATCAAGTAATACATTAACTATTGGCACTGGATTAAGTGGAACAAGTTATAATGGTTCGTCAGCAGTTACAATAGCACTAGCAACTGGATATGGTGACACACTCAATCCATACGCAAGTAAAACTGCTAACTATTTCTTAGCAGCACCAAATGGATCAGCTGGTGTTCCAACATTCCGTACAATAGCTGCTGCTGATATTCCTACACTAAATCAAAATACTACTGGTTCAGCAGCAACATTAACAACATCAAGAAATATAAATGGTGTTGCATTTAATGGATCAGCTGATATTACAGTTACCGCAGCAGCTAGTACATTAACAGGAAACATATTAGCGAGCGGAGTAACAAGTTCGAGCTTAACAAGTCTTGGAACATTAACTAGTTTAACAGTTACTAATAACACTACTGGAAACTGGACTTCTACGATAAACTCCGGAACATTAGGTGGAACATCTGGCAATCAAGTATTGATGCAAAAGCTAGCATCATCAGATGCTAACGGAAATAGTTTAGAAATAACAGAAGTTAGAGATAGTGCAGGTACTAGTTGGATTAGTGCTGGTACAAGGATACAGGAAAAAATCGATTCAACTTGGATGGGCTTTATACAGTTTAACGGTACTAATAATCCTAGTGGAATAACATTTGGTACTGGAACTAGTACAGTAAGCGCAACATCGATACCAGAACGTGTTAGAATTGATTCTAGCGGAAATATGTTTCCGGTAGTTACTAATACACAAACTTTAGGAACTTCTAGCCTAAAATGGTCAACTATATATGGTACAGCAACATCAGCACAATATGCTGACTTAGCAGAAAAGTATACTGCTGATGCAGTCTATGAGCCCGGAACTGTAGTAGATTTTGGCGGAGATAAAGAAGTTACTTTATCTATTAGAGACATGAGCAGAAAGATAGCCGGTATAGTTTCTACAGATCCTGCATATCTAATGAATTCAGATTTAGAATCTGAGTTCGTAGTAACAGTAGCATTAACCGGACGTGTACCATGTAAAGTACAAGGAACAGTACGCAAAGGTGATATGATGGTATCAGCAGGAAACGGATATGCTAGGGCTGAAGAAGATCCTAAGTTAGGTTCTGTAATCGGTAAAGCATTAGAAGATTTTGATGGTGATACTGGAGTTATTGAAGTAGTAGTTGGTAGGCTCTAAGGTTTAATAGAGTCTATCACAGCAAATATAGTATCTAGTTT
>Ga0208618_1001052_pt1 | contig 11417 bp, 1 predicted proteins | sample CryBogCBE18Jul08_FD_184585 | JGI IMG/M metagenome (GOLD analysis project Ga0208618, IMG submission 184585) | Freshwater microbial communities from Crystal Bog, Wisconsin, USA - CBE18Jul08 (SPAdes) | ecosystem: Environmental > Aquatic > Freshwater > Lake | place: Crystal Bog, Wisconsin, USA...
AGTGATGATGTCATCGGATTTGCGTCTAACGTGTGCGCCCCGGTACCAGTACCTTCGTCTACGCGTGACCGCAAATCACTATCGGATAATCTATATATAATGGATGATCTCTATAGTGATGACAAGATAGCGGGGTACGCCAACGTAGCGCAATCCAACAACACAAACGACTACTGTATGCCATGTGGATCGACACAGACATTCGGAGACGCAGAGAAACCCAATATACTAGGGTCTGCCTTCATGGTAACAACATGCGGTGTCTCCAGCAGAACTAAATCCACAACAAGCGGAGCCACTAGTAGTAATAAAACCACGACGAGTGGCACTACCGGCAATACTGGACCCTCTCCAAACAAGCCCAATGAGGACAAGCAAGGAAATCGAAAATCCAGTGTTGAACCTTCGATTTATCAGGTAGTCGACTCCAAATGGATTCATACGTCCCTAGCTCGAACACCGACTGCAACGATGCCAGATATCATATACTCGGCCATAGGAGAGTGGGAACAATGGACTGTTCACTATGGGGAACATGTCGACGGGACGATAAGCAGCACTTGCACGATCAGATATCCCATTCACAATAAACCAGACCTTATACTATTAGAAGCACATTACTGTAAAGACTGCGGACTTCTACTAGAGGACTGTGAGGAGCATGTGATTAGTTTAAGACTCACGGGGAGAGCACCAAGCCTCAACTATATCCGTGTGTTCAGATCGCCGAGATTGGAGCTGCGACATCACCCGTTTTATAGACACAGACGGATGATGGAATTCTACGAGCTACAGCTAGACCGAATTCAACCTACAAAGGAAGAAATGGACGCGAAGTTCGAAGCTCAATATGGAGAGACATTTCCAAGAGAACATCACAATGATGCCATGCGGCTGCTTGGCGAAGACATACCAGCAGGATGGTGGACACAAACTCCGGCTGAGCTCCTACCGGAGGGAATGGTAGTCGACAGACGTATAAATAGAGACCATGATTTCATCTACGTAAAATCTCATTATGACCCGGTTCGTTTCTATCGGGCACAAAAGTTGAGACACTATGTCGGACTTCTACCGTGTCACGACGCATTTGTGTTTAGAGATTTCAACAAAGATCTATTCAATGCTCTAAACACTATGAGATTTAACGTGGACCCATTTCCACGGGATAGGCTACTGGTTGAAACCACTCACTGCCCTGATAGTCATCAGGATGTCAGTTGGCATACATGCTCATTTTGTATGAGACTTAGAAACCCGTGGCACGACGCACGTAACCTAGATCCAATGATCATCAGAGTAACTCGGTACATCTACAGATTTGCGTGGACTAATCCCCTACCACCTAAGGATCCTGGTACAGGAAATGTGCGGCAAGACAATAATGATAACGATGACGACGACATTTTCGGTGGAGACGATGATAGCAGCGACGAGAGCGGGGGCGGTGGAAACCAAGACCAGCAGACTAACGTAGGTGCGACGACCGCATCGAGTGCTAATGCGGAGGTTGACATGAATGACGTATCGAGTGAATCGGAACGTGATGAACCTGTTAGTCAAAGCCGTGAGCAAGAGCGAGGTAGACAACTGTATATGTCAATCAGATACATACTACCCATACTTCGACCTGTAGCTCGTACCAGAACGTATAGGTCCCCTCAACAAACCGTCATACAAGACGAATCTAGCAACCAGTCTTTTACAGTTACATACCCGGAACATATGCCTACGTCGAACCAAACCAACGTCGTCGACCCTCCACTGAGTCCTACATCACCTGCATATAGCCCAACTACAATACCGCCAGATGAGGACGAGATGACCAATATTGCCGTCAACCCTCCACTAAGTCCTACATCGCCGGCATATAGTCCAACTACAATTCCGCCGGATGATGATTATGAGATTACGCAAACAATCCCCAGCATCAACCCCCCTAGAGGTTTGACATCAACATCTGAATCGGCTCCTGAGGAAAACTATAACGATGACAATGAGTCGAGTGGCTCAGACTCGAGTTCAGATTTGGATGAATACCCGTTACCACCGGCATCTCCAGCGACAGAGCAAAGAGCTGAGCTCGTTATTAGGAATCTGTTAGCGTCAATACCATTTCCGACAGTTGTTAGTCCGTCACCTGAACCTACTGTAGCCCTACAGACACCCGACCCTACAGTGATTGATGCGACACATGATGACTCTATACTGACGGTATCCAGTCTGATACGGGATAGCTCTCAGTCATCGGCAACCCCCTCCAGCCCGACGGAGTCGGAGCGAGTACCGAAGCGGAGACGACGTGGTCACAATGACACTATTGAGCGACCAGGGGAGGTCATAGCGCACGCAGTCAGGGTGAGTGAGCTATGCCCATGCCACACCATACACTGTGATGGATACTGTCGCTCTACCAGTGAGACTTTACAGCTAGACTCAGACGACAGTAACCATGTCCACTACGCAAACATGTTACACAGTACACCCGAAACAGCCAATGATGTACTCAGTCACAACACAGTGTTTAGACGGGAGGAACCCATCGCAGCAACGGCAAGAAGGAATCTTCAACAAATCCGTGCGTTTACAGGTCAAAAGTTTAATGCACTGACACTGTCGTACAAACAACGGAAGCGTCCTAACCTACACTGGTTTCTTCTTGTGGAGTATTATAACATAGTCGGAATCGATCAGAGACTATGTCTGTCATCCGGGAAACCAATGGAAACATGTATATGCAAACTATGTAAAAGATTAGTAGCAAGCAGATACACATGGGCCGAAGTAGATGGTATAATTTACTTCATGTGTGTGGTTATCTCAGGAGATACAGTCGTATATGTGAACGAAACAGTGCGTGAGGATCCAGACAACCTGTTTGTTGAAACACATGTTGCTTACATTATGGGAGAACTCGAGGACGAACTAGCACCGAACTATACACCGAATCCTGACAGGTTTCTGATCCAAGGAACCAACCAGTATGTGTACGGAATTAACCCACTGTGCTGGTTCACGGATAATAGCACGATCTTAGGCGAGGTAACATATACTCATGCAGACAATCCCGATATAACGCTGCTGGTGGATGGCACATGCTCGGAGACCAACATACCGTTCTCCACATGCCCGTGTTCAAAGTGCAGAGATTACTTTGTGGACCCTAGGTACATGCTAGTCTCCCCAGCTCCAGAGGAAGATAGCAGCATTTCTGTATTAGGACATGCCAACGTGTGTGTCGACCCTCCGGAGCAAAGGAGCAACCCACCACACACTCCAATGCCGTTACAGACGGACATGTCACCGTCCATCACGACTATTACTCGAAGACCTAGGCCACCACCAAGCCAAGATGACTTTGATGCGTACCTTGAGGAGTTACTGTTATCTGCAGACATGATTGAACCACTGCCGGAACCTACACCGGAAGTAATGGAAGAGATGTCTAGACCTATACTACCAGAAGTTGAAAATGCAGTCGTGAGTATAACACCTTTGGCACCTCTAGTACCACGAGACAGACGGAATCGCACAGACACCGACAGCGAGACGTCAAGTATCTACTCGGACGACCCCATCTTCGATGACATGCCAACCCTGACGTGTGAAATGCCCATGTTAGTAAATGGTGTACGTAGAGATGTACAAATAGACACTGATCTTGAGAATACTGACGACTACTTATTTGGAGGAGTAATTGACATTTCTACCAGACAAGAACGCATAGCATTCTCTGTGATTGATCCTAACAGAGAATGGAGTTTCATAGATGATGCACTAATGGAGCGTCATGAGAGTGGACCACGTTTCAGGCGAACCACACGACGGTCTGTATATGAGCAACCAGATTTCGCAATCCTACCAAACAATGGACTACGCTATTCTGCTGCATTGCTAACGGTCAGAAACCTTGACAGACCGTCTGTGACTTGGATGCGAGATGATAAACGAGACAACGTTATCTGGACTACAGGTCACTACTGCTTACTCAGTGGACAAGACATGCCCTGTGGATGTGGCATATGTCGAACACTTGAGGAACATAACGGCGTAACTATCGGATACCTAAACGGTTTCTATTTTGTGAGAGCCATGCGTTCATCATACCCCTATGGTCAGGTGGTGACTGATAATCAAGACGACGCCAGGAGACGCAGTATATACTATCTAGTAGAAGAAAACATTCATCGTGTTCGATCCAGAACAAGACAAATTACAGCATCCAACATGCACTACGCCAACGTGAGTCAAACTGCAACACATGAAACACCTACAAACACACGAACCAACGATGAACCAACGAAAAACCCAACTAAGAAACTGGATATCCCTCAACGCAAACGATCCAACTCAGAACCTACTCAGAAAACACTGAACGACATTCCCAAGCGCCCAACAACGCCACCAGCCAGCAAATACGCCATCTACGAGCTGAACAATCGCCACAATCCTCTAATAGATAATTGCTTTCATCTTCGCGGTAGGACAGCACGCCGCAAGTGGAAGCTCAACATGCGCCTAATCATTAGTGATGGGGGAGCAAGTAAAAGCATGTTCTCGGACAGGCGACTCTTCAGGAACTACAAGGAATGTGACAACGCATTCGTGAAGATGGCTGACGGGACCATGTGTCGAGTCCTCGGCACCGGTGACGTCGGTAAGCTTAGGGATGTGTTACATGTAGAAAACCTTGTGTTCGACCTAGTGTCTGAGTCTTGGTGTGACAAAATGGGAATGACTGGTACATGGAAAGATGGAGTTAGGACTGTTTACGACACGAATGGCACTATTTTCTACACTTCGTATCTAGAGGATGGTTTATACGTGGTGAACCCGATGCTATTGGGTATTGATAATCCTAGATACGTCGATGAGGTAGATCTGTGTCTTGCATCTAAAGCTCAAGTGGTCAACGAGCTACATGAGACGTTTGGACACATCGATAAGGACAGAATCCAACGCGGAATCGCGAGTGGCCACATCCCATGGTTACATGACGCAAAACCAAACAACCTCAAAAAGTGTTCAGACAAATGCATCGTGTGCCAGTTAGCTAAGAGTCAACGGAGATCATTCACTCAACCTTTGAGAACAGTACTTACCAGAGGCCAACACACATACTTAGACCTGTACGGACCTGTTGATACACCTTCGCTGATTAACGGTAACACATACGTGGCAGGCTTTATTGATGCATACTCAGCACATTTGTGACTCTATTTCATCAAGGCAAAAAGTGATGTGTATATGTGTGTTGTCGATTTTGTAAATACAGTGATTGTAAATAGGAGAGTGAACCATGGTCTTAAGGAATTTGTGATACAGTCGGATAATGGAGAAGCGAAAAGTAATAAGGTGATACAGTTTTTACAAGCGAATGGGGGAACTTTATTGACGTGTTGTAGTTATAGTCCAGAAACCAACAGTAAGATTGAGAGAGTGTGGCGAACAATTCATGATATGGCAACAGCATTACTGTTACAGAAAAAGCTACCAGAACAGTATTGGGAATTAGCACAAAGATACGCTTGTGTTATATACAACAACATACCACCCACACGTACACCGAAGGGTCAGAAACCAATGTCCCCAGTAGAGAAGTTTGGGGGGGCGAAGATAAACACGTCATTACTGCGTGTGTTTGGATGTCGTTGTTTCGCACATATAGATAAGTCCCTTAGAAGAAAGAACCATGCTGCAAAGTCCTTGCAATGTATCTTTGTTGGTCTTGATCCTAGTAGTATACACGGTTACCTTGTATATAGTCCAGAACGTAATGAATTGTTTGTCTCAACCCATGTCACCTTCCATGAAGCACATGCATATGACTCTAAATACTCTGATGAACATGGTTTTGATAATGCCAATAACAAAAACACCTTACCCACTGCATGTCTTGATGATTTCAAGTATTTGGAAGGCACTAACCATATAGATCCTGATGATGGTCTCCTGTATAAAATCATTAGTGTAGAAGAGAAAGACTACCCTGGTCAGGGTAAGTTTATCGTAGGATATAGAGCTTATGTATTCCCCAATGGGAAAGTGTGTATGAAACCATCGAAAGATGCTTACCATATCAAAGATTTAGAGATATACTATAATGATTATGTGAAGTCGGTTAAACCTGTGTTGAATCCCAAGCATGTGGACCTGGCCAAAGACGACAAGAGGGACGGGGTTCAAAGTCTTCGACCGAAGTATCGCAGTAGAACTAGCAATAAATCTAAAGATAAATTGAATAATAAACGTAAGAGCGATGAGTGTTTTACCGAGGCTGACAAACCCCTGAGAAAGTCCCCGCGTCTGCAAGCCATGGGAAACACCTCTGCTTTGGCGATCACACAAGGTAAGCCACTCATATACAAGAACGATAACGTCATAGAAGACTTAGCTCACGAAACTGATGATGAAGTAGACATAGAAACTTTACTACATGACACTTCACATGTTCATAGACTTGTTGAACATGCTATGCTGGGTGATGCACTAGCTTCATACGTCATGCGAAATGAGTTTGCTTGTGTAACACTTAACCCAGAACCTAACACTATAAAACAAGCGTTAAGTCTACCCGACAGAAAGTCATGGAAGGAAGCTATCGACGCTGAACTACAGATGATTAAAGATTTCAATGTCTTCAGTGAACCCATGCCATTACCACCTGGAGCTAAGGTACTCAACCAAAGGTGGGTGTTTAAGCGAAAACGAGATGAGTTAGGAAATATTTTGAAATACAAAGCCAGACTCACTCCACAAGGATGCTACCAAACCTTTGGCGTTGATTTTATGGATACGTATGCTCCTGTAGCACGAATGACAACTGTACGTTTTACATTAGCCCTGTCAGTACTACTTAACCTCAAAGTATCTGGTGCTGATTTCACCAACGCTTTCTTGAATGCACCTTTGACCGAGGATATCTATGTAAATCCTCCACCCGGATGTCCACCTCTACCCAATGGATATGTTTACAAACTCCAGCGTGCGCTTTATGGTTTGAAACAATCACCCAGGGAGTGGAATCATACCCTTCATAAGTTTCTATCTGATGAGTGTAGCTTTACTCAACTTAGAACCGAACACTGTATGTATATGCGTGCAGATGATAAATCTGGCTCATATTGTCTCATATGTTTATATGTTGATGACCTCATCGTGTCGTATACACATAAGGGCATCTTTGACTCGTTCCTACATAAAGTCAAATCGAAGTTTAAGATAACATATTCAGAGGAATTGACTAAGACTCTAGGTTTTCAGTTTGATCGTACTAGTAATGGATCAATCTTCATGCATCAAACGAAATATATTGACGACGTACTCAAGAGATTCGGAATGACGTCATGTAAACCTGTCTCAACACCCTCAGATCACCATGTCCGCTTATGCAAAACTGGTGCATATAAGGTGAATAGAGACAAATTTCCCAACGCAATGTCGATTCAAAGTGAGAAAGAATCTAAGGATGATGTAGAATATCATAAGAACCACAAACCAGATGCATCATACCGAGAGATAATAGGCTGTCTGTTATGGATATCGATGGGTACGCGCCCAGACATCACATTTGCTGTTAACCAATGTGCCCGTTATTCTAGCGATCCGAAACCCGAGCACTGGGTAGCGGTAATGCGTATACTCAGGTATCTGAATGGAACTAGAGACTTCGGACTGTTTTACCATAAACATTCATCTCACTTTGAAGGAGTGAATAATACTAATGATCGTGTCCGAACGTCTAACATTAAACAACCTTTCGCATACTCGTCAGCATTCTTTCCCGGTGCGACAACAGTCAATCTCCAGGGATACTCGGATGCGGACTTTGCTAACTCTATAGATGATAGGAGATCCATCACAGGGTATGTGTTTGTGTTTGCGGGAGCCCCACTAAGCTGGAATTGTATGACCCAACACACAACTGCCTTGTCTACGATGGAGAGCGAATATTATGCAATATGCAAGTCCGTGCAAGAGGCACTATACTTACGTATGTTGATGGAAGAAGTAGGTCTCAAGGTCGACAAGCCGTTAGTGATCCACGAGGATAACAGAGCATGCATTGCATTCAGTAAAGATCCGGGGGAACACAAGCGGACTAAGCATATCGACTATAGACACTTCTTTGTTAGAGATCATGTAAATGATGGCGAAGTACTTCTCGAGCCTATTGATTCGGAAAACCAACTCGCAGACATATTCACTAAGTCTTTCGAGCCCAAGCGTTTTAACTTCCTGAAGAACAACCTGGTGGTGTCAAGAGCGACTATCATGAATGAAGCTACTCGCTGAACAAGACTTTGAGCCAAGGGTTGTCTCAAGGGGGGGAACGTTCAACTCGTATGTGATATGTACTGTGTGTGGTTTATGGTGTGTATTTATGACTATGTAGAAATCTCTCATTTTGGGGGAATGTTGAAAGTCGGAAAATAGCGACATTTCTAATAGTCTTTAAATGAATATAAATGATGGAAATAGTAGGAAGTGAAATTTCCGTGAATGAGTGAAGTGGAAATATCCACAGTGTTATACTGTTTCTAGGAATTAAGGAATTACCAAATTTGGTTAAGAAATGATTGAGATATTCAAGAAATAGTATAGACGGAGATACCTCCGTGATGAATAAATGATTTGTGTACTGGGTACGATACCCAGAGTATGAAATCTTGTAGAGGAACAAATCTTATTTAAGTTGAAGCAAAAATGAACGAATTCATTTTTCGCTCACTCTTTAATCACAAGTAACATTTTAAGAAAATCAATATTTTTCTTATCCTTATCTAGCCTTTGCCAATGCTTCCTACAAGCTCTCCTGATATTACCCTTCAACATGGTAGCGGAAACGAAGCTGCCAACGATCCTCCAACGATTGCTAATGCCCCAGAGGTAGTGAATTCGATTGCTTCATTGGACACGAGCTCATCGAATACCGAAGGAAATCCAGCCCAATCAGTCCCCGTATCTCTCCAATCCCAAGTTCCTACAACTTCTCATCATGGCAGATCAGTTCGTGGTGGTAGGTTTCGAGGACAGCGTGGAAATGGCAATGCTTTATCAACTCATTTTTGGAGAGGCCGTGGGCGTGATATTTCTTCCAGGAGTGCAACAGCAGGAGAGTATGAAAATTCTAATACAACCAATAATAGAGATTCAATTGAAAACTTATCAGAGAAAGGTGTGGAACAACATTTCCCAAGGTTACGGAGTGAAACAATGTCTACAAGTTTGTCACAGCAGCACCCGTTTCAATTACAATTTGGTGCGTTTGCTCCTTTCACTCCAAATACCTCAACTCCGCCAAATTCTTCAGAACTAATTTTTGGAGACATCCAACATCATTCTCAACCTTCCAATTCGATTTTTAATGTTGAACATAACAATAATATTAGAGGAGTCATGCAGCCTTCAGAAACAGATTATAACACATCATCTTCTAATAATCGAATTAATCATGACGCCAATATTTTGACTTATAATCGTTCACCTGGTAAAATAACTTTATCGCATAACATTTCCCAACTAACAAATGTGAATAATTCATCAGGGTTTCGTTTCTGGAATCCGAGAACTACAAACCCACCCAATTCAGATTTTGCATTCCGTAACTCGTCACCAGCGAGAAATAGGTTTACCAATTCTTTTTCCAATAAGGATATTTTCATCGATAACATACCTCTATCACAATCGTTACTTAATAGTGGCCTTGGAGCACAAGAGACTCCGAAGAATGCGAATGGAACAGTTTTCCCAATTCCGGGATTAACAGAGAATGTAACAAGCCCATATATACCATTCCCTCACCCAACGTTGACCCCACCATCAAGTGTGAAGTCTTCAACTGAGCTGGCGTCTCAAATGTATTCAACAGAAATTCAGTCAAGACTACAAGCTGTCACCAGAAACATCCAAGAGGCGGACCAACTGTGCGCTTCTCTAGACAAGATAAGGAACCAAGACTTCGAAAAGCTCACCAATAGTAACGTGGGACAATTTACCGTATGGAAGAATCGTTTCGAAGTTCAACTGACGATAAACGGTCTAATGGAAACACTAACATCTAAAGCAAGCAAGGCTATATATCCGGACACCAACGACCAAGTTTATAAGGAGTGCCCTCAACTGTTACAATTGTCCTTATCACTATGTCGTGTGATAGAAAAAGCCGAAAGGAAAGCTAAGGCGAAATTAATGATTATATTTATGTATGTATTCACAGATACAAAATCGGCGCAGCTTATGCACAACGTTACAGTCGACACTGATTTGTCAGAACTATACACGGATATAGTGAACATACACATGAATATCACGGTAAACAAAACAACAAGAGCTATTAAAAAGTTTTTCAATTTCAATCCACACGCAAACGAATCTATCACTGAATACATTCTGCGACTGGAGCGAACGCGAGATGATCTCCGGTATACATACGGCGTAAGGGTTCGCGATGAACAGATGATCACACTGCTAGAACGAGGAGTGCAAGGGCACAAAGTACTCAAGCAGGCCTTTGCTACGTGGTGCGGACTGGAGAACGCGACGTATCAAAGACTTCGTCAACAACTTATTGACAGAGATGACGAAGATGATGATAAGCAAGAAAGCGCCATGGTATCGTTCAGCAACTACCGGTCCTCAAGAGGATATTCAAGATCGAGATCCAGGTCACACTCTTCGCACCGGTCAAGGAGCTCTAGCCCGTACAAGACAAGGTCACGGGATAGAAACGAACGGGATGCGAGGTCTCGATCCAGATCATACTACAGGGATCGCTCCCATAGCAATGATAGAAGAAGTGACTCCGACAGAGGCAGATCACCATATAGATTTGATGATCGTAGTGGTAAGGGGAGTCTCCGCCTGTCTTCAAGTATCGGCGAGCGCTCTGCAGGCAGGTCGTCTTCGACTTATAATTCAGGCGGCAGATCTCGTGATGATCGCCGACATTCAAGCCGGGAAAGCAGGAGCAATCGAGGCCCTTCCCAGGACCGTGGATCTTCTAGGTCCAGGAGCCCCTACAGGAGTCAGGGGGGGCGCCATAGCAGAGAGCACTCAGGCTCCAAGAACTCTAGGTCACCATCGCGGAACAGCTCAATTGGTAGAGCTAATTTGATGGAATATAAGGGCAACGTTTATACAGGCAACGACCCGATGGTGAGCCAGACTAGATCTAATACTAATTTTTACACACAAACGCCTCATCAATCGAACCCGATTGATGGTGTGCGTAACCATCAGTACCAGACCCAGCCCAGCGGCACTGAGGATTACATCTCTAACCTGTCTAATAAATACGAAACAGCCAATAGCGTTCGATTTGAGGATAGTGATGATGTCATCGGATTTGCGTCTAACGTGTGCGCCCCGGTACCAGTACCTTCGTCTACGCGTGACCGCAAATCACTATCGGATAA
>Ga0208618_1001055_pt1 | contig 11384 bp, 8 predicted proteins | sample CryBogCBE18Jul08_FD_184585 | JGI IMG/M metagenome (GOLD analysis project Ga0208618, IMG submission 184585) | Freshwater microbial communities from Crystal Bog, Wisconsin, USA - CBE18Jul08 (SPAdes) | ecosystem: Environmental > Aquatic > Freshwater > Lake | place: Crystal Bog, Wisconsin, USA...
CATTATGTTTCGCATTGTATTCATATTCATTCATAGTCTGCTCAACGCTTAAGCATTATGTTTCGCATTGTATTCATTTACATATTTAGATGCTGCAACATGGTATATTACAACACCAGCTAATAAGAATGCTACTTCAAATAAAAAGTTTTCTGTTACTAATGGTGCAGAGTTGTGAATTGCCCAGAATACATGGTATGTGGCGGCAATTACAAATACTTTTGCTAAATCAACTACTAAGGCAGATTTTGTTGCTGGATCCATATTCATTTTATATATACTATATATATAAAAATAAATGTGTTTAATATAATATATTTTTATAATAACTATTAATATGATTAAAGACACCCTTTTAGTTTGCAGTTTAATACTATGTTTTGTTTTAATATATAGAATATATGTTGTAAGTCAAAAAATTAATAATCTAGAAGAGAAATTTGTTATTCTAGACAATTTTTCACAAACACTTTTTAATTACATTTCAACAACAAATAATAACAATAATCAACAAAAACCAGCTGAACCTGCTAAAGCAAATATAATTACATATTCAAATTCTGAAAATAATAAAAATGATTCTGAATCAGAGTCTGAATTAGATAGTGAATCAGATTCTGAATCAGATTTAGATAATCATGATGTTGCTACTAATGCAAATATTGTAGAATCTACTGAAAATTTTGAAACAAAAGAAATTTTATCAGATATGGTATCACAATTAAAAGAATCTATTATTCAAAACAATAATGAAAAATTATCTAATGATTTAAAAGAAGTTGATGAATTAAAAGAATCTTTAATTGAAAATAATCTAGAAACAACTGAGAAAAAGAACGATTTAAATGTTTTTAATTCTCCAATTGAAGTTGAATCAAATGAAGTAACTGTTGTAACTAAAAAAAAAGAAAAAGATCTTCAAGAAATGACAATGGAAAAATTAAAAGAATTAGCAAAGAAACAAAATATCACGATATCACAAGGAAAAAAACAGAAGAACAAATCGGAGCTAATCAAAGACTTATTAGCAAACCAATAGAAGTTCTTGATTTAACACATGAAAATCATTTACCAAATAATCTATATGATTTAAATGATTTACCATCTTTGCCACCTTTACCAATAGTTCCTTCATTACATTCTTTAAACTCATTTCCTATTATTAATACAATGTTAACTTCTCATATGAATATGGTAAATCAACAACTTGCACAAATATCTACTTTTAATAATTTATCAATAAATAATCTACAAAATAATATATCATCTGAAGGAAATTTTCTATTTGTATTTTATGAACTCTAAATTTGGTGATTGTTGTAACTGTCCTGCCATTGGAAATAATCGTAATTATACAGAATGGAGAGATCGTGATGATCTCCAATATAATATTATGAAACAAAATAACTTAACCAATAGCAATCAATTCCGTGATTTCTTAATTGGTAATGCTGCAAACATTATTACTAACAATATTAAAACTCTTGAATCACACTACAAATGTAACTACAATACACCTGCAAATCAAATTGTAATGGCGGCTGATACAAGTGGTTATATTAACGGTCCTTTAGTGAACCCTGCTGATAATAAAGGACCTGCTTAACATATTTAATTTTAGATGAATTTACTAAAATTAATTATTGATTATTTACTTTAACCCATTTCAATGCACCACTTACATATGCTGAAATAAATGTCATTGTATCTCCTACATTAGTAATAGAACCACTAAATCCTACTACTTGTCCTGTAAATGTAATTGTATTTGTTCCTGCATTTGGATTTACTACTACTTGAAATTTCATTTCTTGACCTACATTAGCTGGTGTTGGTAATGTAACTGTATTTGCTCCTGCTGATAAACCAGTAGTTAAATCTAATGGATAATATGTATATAATACTGATGATAAACTTGATATATCTGAATATTTATAATTGGCAATTGCTGTTCCATTTGTTACTGTTCCTGCACTACCTTGATATCCAAATGTTCCTCCCACGCTTAAACCATATGGTGGTTGTGTTACACCACTTGTACCCATATTCATAGTTGTATAAATTGTATCTGAATTAGCTACAGTTGATTCTACATATGTCCATCCTTGATTGGCAATTGCAAATGTAGGTCCTGTTGTTGTTCTACCAATAACTTGAACTTGTAATCCAATATTTGTAAATGATGTAGAAGATGGATCTACTACTGTAATTGCACTTGTATATCCTTCATATATTATAAATTGTGCTTGTGTATTAGTTACACTTAATATAGATACATTAAATCCAGTTGGTGGATTAGTATCTTTCATTAAAAGATTAAGAGTTGGTGGAATTTCATATTTAGCATTTGTGTAATCCAATGTAAATACAGATGTACTGCTGTTAAATTTTAAAAATAATCCAGCTGGTAAAAATACATATGATGGTGATGTATATGCAGATGTATTTAATGTATAAACTGTTGATACATTTGTAAAATTTGTTACTGCTAGATTATCAACAGAAAATCTTACAATAAATAGATTTTGTTCTCGGGAGTTAGGAGGTCTGAAATAATAGCTCATATTCTTATATTATGTTATATTTTTTAAGTAAAAAATATATTGCTTATTTTTATGAGTAAACCATTCAGTAAAAAACCTACATTTATAGAGAAAGGTATTTATAATTCACTTAGTATCCCTGATATTTTAAATGATAAAATAACTTCATTAGCTAGTGCTGGTGAATATGGTAAATTAGAACAAGAATTTAGTAATTATAACACTGAATTATCTAAATCTAATAATTTATTACATAGTATAATTCAATCTCAATTAACTGATATCCAAAAATCAGAAGTTATTAAATTATTACTAAAACGAGGTGTTGCTATAAATACATTAGATGAATCAGGTTTACCTCCTATTTATTATGCAATTAAATTACAATTATATAATGTTACTAAATTATTAATCGACCGTAGAGCAAATTTAAATATTAAATTACCAAAAGGTTATGATTTATTTAGAACTGTATTAATTCCTAGTATGATTCAATGTCCTGTTGAATTAAGAGATGTTCATGGTAATGTAGATGTTGGTAAATATTATGCTGAAATATCTGAATTAGAAAGAAATCTTAGAATTGAAATCTTAAAAATAAATGATATTAATACTGATTTTATTACAAAATTAAGTGAATACATTAAAGCATATCAAAATATAAGTTTGAATTATGATGATAATGGAACAAAACAAACTTTTAATACTAATATTCTTGAAACAAATGTAAAAGATGTATTACCTGATTATATCAACAATATAAATGATAAAATAAAAAAATTACCATCTAAATTTACTAGTGAACAATTAAGTACTGAATTACCTGATATTATATTAGATTTAGCTAAGGATTATAAAAGAAATTTATTAGTTGATCAGCTTAAAAATATTCCCACTGTTAAAGATGATTACCTTCCTGAAGGTGATGATTATAATACTATTTATCGTAACTTATTTAATGTAAATTTAAAAACAACTGATGAAAAGTTTCAAGAAGTAATTACTGAATATTGGAATCTTTTTAAGAAATTAATTACTCAATTTATAAATGATGTCAATGAACATATGAATAATAATTCTGATGCAAGAAATCCATATCCAAATAGAGCTGAAATTGAAAATAGTTTGAATACTATAGATACAAATATAACAGATGATCCACCTGCTGATATACCTGGTAGTATAGATTATATTAGGGATAAATTTATTACAATTAATACTGAAATCATTGATATTAAGGATAATATTACAGATGATTTTAATGAATACCCTAATATTATTAGATATTTTAACAAATTTATAAATGAATATAATAATATTATATCAGTTGCATTATTAAAAGGTGAACCTGGAATAAAAAAATTATTAATTACTGGGTCTATTGAATACAAAGATGATACTACACCAGATAATAATAAATATAATCTTAATATTAATGGATTTAATGAATTACAAGTTTTCTTAGAATGGTATCATCAACAAATATATAATAAATTAACTGTAGAATCTACAAATCCAGAAACACCATTTAATAAATTATTAACTAAATTTCAAAATGATAATGATACAATTAATAAGAATGTAAGTCGATTATCTTTTTTAAAATCATTGAATAATGCTATTAGAAATACATTTATTGATATGGTTAATCTAGTAATTAATTCAGTATCTAATAAAATTGTACGTGATAAATTATCAAGAGAAAGTGATAATCCACAATTTGATAAAATATTAGAATTGATTGAAAAAAGATTGGAAAAACGTGCATTATCTACTAGAATTAATCCAAATAATTATTATTTAGATGAAAATTATACGAATGGTGAACCTATTGATAAATTACCATGTGTTAACAATAATCCTAAATTAATTAAATTATTAAGAAATACTATTCATGTTAATATTATTGAATATAGTGATTTAATTATTAAATTAGGTATTCCAGATGTATTAACTATTATTAATAATAATAAAATTACAATAAAAGAATTAAATGATTATCTATCTAGACATGAAATAAAATTTAAAACTGATATTGATAATATATTAAATGAACAAGTTGCTGAAGAATTAACTAAAAATGAATTAAATTTTTTCAAATATTTTAATACGATTGATAGTGAATTATTATTGAATATTAATGAAGAAAATTATAAAAATGATGATGTATATGATGATTTAATAGGTAATCAAGATAAAGCAAATAAATATCTTTCATTAAAAATAAAAATACAATTAAATAACTTATTTGAAAAAAATATTATTCCTACAACCAAAGAATTTCTAGATTATTATGTTAATAATACATTAGATAGTATATTAGATTATAAATTACTTGTTGATTTACAACCAATTATTAATGATATATTATATTATCACTTACAAATAATACCTGAATATCCTAATAAATCTAATGAAAGTAAAACATTAGATAATATTGTACAAAGTTATAGTAATTTATTTTTAGATAAAATAGATGAACCAACAAAAGTAACTATTATTACAAATTATAATGAAAAATTTAGAAATAAACTTGTTAGTTATCTAACTATTACTTCACAATATTATCTAAATATATATCGAAATCAATTAAGATATATATTCAATAAAGAACGCTATTCTAAATTAAAAGATGTTATTACTATATAATAATACTCCACTTATGTCACATTTGGTATATCTAAATCATCTATTTGTTCTATTACTTCAATTGTAAATGAATGATCTACACCATTAAAATCATATAATTCTTGTATTGGATTAACAAATGTAAATGTAATTGTTGATAAATTTGCTAATGGTTCTTTGAATATACTACCTAATTGTATAAATTGGTCATATACAAAATTTTCTACATTACCTGCTAACATAACTTTCGCAAATGCATATGTTTCAGCGTTAAATAAATTAATTTGGTCATAAAATGGTATATCTGTTAATATTAAAATATAATTATTTGGATTCATATTTAATATTCTGGTATCTTGTCTAGGTTGTGTTGCTACTCCTACACTATTAACTTGGATATCAATTTCATATAAATCATAATTGTGAATTACATAATTATATGGTGTTATACTATCTGGTTGTCCTACATTTGCAAATCCTAATATATTTCCAATTGTATTTGGGTAATTAAATAACAATCTGGAATAAATTGGATGTAATATAGTAATTGCAGTACCACCATTAGTATATCCAATTGATGTATCGTTATTGAATCTAGCTAATTTTATTGAAAATGTATTTGCATCTATTACAGATTCAATTACAAAATTACCATTTAAATAACTAGTTGGAATTTCATCTGTTCCAATTGCACCTGATATATTAATTGTATCTCCTGCATTTAATGCATGATTTGTATAACTTACTGTTATTCGTGTAAATCCATCAGCATATACTAATTTAGATTTAAATATTGCATTAGAAAGAATTACTTTTTGAAAAAACTGAATGGTAAAACTATTTTTTACTTCATCTATTGTAACTGTTGCAATATTATTATTATATGTATAAATATTATTAACTAGTTCAGTTGAATTAATATTTGGTCTAATTACTGTTTCTATTTGATTTTGTATTTCAGTTTGTAATCCTGATAATGTATAATTACCTGTTGGAATTTGGACACTATATATTGTAGCACCATCTGCTAAATTTTGCCAATATAATAAATTATTTTGTATTCCAATTGGTGTTGCATTAACTAATTTTTGTGTAATTGGAAATATTGTATTTAATAAATTAATTTGAACAACTCTATAAAAATTCTTTTGCAAACTAATAACATAATTATTTGGGTCGGGGTATCCATCTATACTGGATAATATTTTTACTATTAAAATATTATTACCATCCCCATTATTTGGACTAGAATTATAAAATGCTGTATTATATTTTGCAACAGTACTGCTATCTGCTACAGATTGTAATTGAACTTGATAAAAATTATTATTAATTACATTTTCTACTGTTTGATATCCTGCTATTCTATCTGATGAAATTGGATAATTAGCATTTATTTGATTTAATGGTATACTACGAATATGTAAATATTTAACGTTAAATGAATATTGATATGTATAATCTTGTTCTGCTGGAATTTCTAAATTAATATAATATACATTTGGATTATAAACATCTGTTGAATTTCTAGTTAAATATACTTGCTGTTTAGTATTGATTAAATTTATTGGATAATTTAATAAATATGTACCTGAATTAATATCACCTACTACATTAGATATGTAAACATAATATGTATATCCTTCTAACATTCCATGATTAGGTTGATTAATTATTCCATATGTTGAACCTTTTTGAAATGATAATCCTTGTTTTATATTTACATTGGTACTAGTTGCAAATTCTAATACAATTTTATCTTCTGTTATTAATCCATGATTAGGTTGATAAATTGTTAACATATTTGAACCCTGGGTAAAAAATAGTGCATTCGTTAAATTGTTTAGGGTAGTATCTAATATGTTTTTAGGTTGTTGATTTCTTAATCTACTATCTATATTTATTCTTGTTAATCTTCGTTTAGTTTTATCAGAACTGGTAATATCTGGAATTTTTTCTTCTATATCACTCTTTTTTTCTATTAGATTATATTTCTTTGTTACAGGACCATTTGTAATTGATGATGATAAATACGTTAATTTGCTACCATTATTATCAATATTTTCGTTTGCTTCTACTTCAGGTGTGCTTTTATTTTCTTCAGCATAAGGTAAATTATTACGCAAATAATTACGTGTATTTGGTTTTCCTAAATTAGGATCTTCTGGTAAAAATTCAATAGGATAATATTCAGACATTAAAATATAAATATAATTGTTTTTAAGTTAGAAAAAAATATAGTTGTCAATAAAATTCCAATTAAATTTAATTATTATTATAAATCAAATTTTATTTTTCTATTTCTTTTTTATATACAATGAATCCTGAAGAACGTGAAGCCAACAATATCTTAAATGCCTTACAAAATGCAGTTGCCGATGTATCCGCTCAAGCCGGAGGCAAAAAACGCAGAGGTCGTAAACCAAGATCCAAAAAATCCAAACGTTCTATGCGTGGTGGTGAAGTAGCTGCCCCTGCCACCCAAGCCGGTGGTCGCAGACGCAAATCTAAATCCATGAAATCCAAAAAATCCAAATCCCGTAAATCATCTAGACGCTCCATGATGATGGAAGGTGGACGCAGACGCAAATCCAAATCCATGAAATCCAAAAAATCTAAATCCCGTAAATCTCGTCGCTCCATGATGGGTGGTGCTGCCCCAGCCACTCAAGCCGGCGGCCGCAGACGCAAAGCCGCTTCTAAAAAATCCAAAAAATCTAAATCCCGTAAATCCATGCGTGGTGGTGCTGCTCCTGCTGCTCCTGCCACCCAAGCCGGTGGTCGTAGACGCAAAGCTGCTTCTAAAAAATCCAAAAAATCCAAATCACGTAAATCAATGCGTGGTGGTGTTGTAGCTGCCCCAGCAACTCAATCTGGTGGCCGCAGACGTCGTGCATCTAAAAAATCCAAAAAATCTAAATCCCGTAAATCCAAGTATTAAATTTAGAAAATGAATTAAGTTAAATTAAAAGTTTACAATAAAAATTTTTAATTTATTAGTGTATGGATAAAATTATATCATTTTTTTATAATAATAATTCAGATAGCTTTGATATTCCTAATAGGAATGTATTTTTACAAACAGAAACTTTTAATAATTTTACAGGTGGTGCTGAATATAATAAAAATACTTATATTGGTCATTTAAAAATAAAAAATGGTGGAATGAAAATTATTAGAGATGAACATGATAAATTAATAGGTAAAGAAAGAAATTTAGTATTACAACATTTACATAATTCTTTAAAAGGTGGAAAAATAAATTTTAACAATATACAATTATATTATAAAGCTCTTGAAGGTGGATTTATTAGAGCATTGATGTGTCCTTCACATGTTACTAAAGAAGAATGTGATAATGCTAATAAACATCATGAAATGTCTGCATATAAATTATCAAAAAATGCTTTAAAAGCTGGTAATTTTAATACTTTAAAAATATTTAAAAATAGTGCACCAAAATTATATCAACATTTAAAAGGTGGTGATAGAATTAAAAGATTAAAATATAAACGTGATAAATATAAAAATAGATTAACTGATGGTGGAAGTGTTAAAAGTGATAGTAGCTTATCAACACATTTATCCAGATTAAGAACTACAATAGGTAAAAGAAAATTATCTCCTGTAAGAAGACTATCACCTGTAAGAAGATTATCTCCTATTAGACATCAATCTGGTGGTGATGAACTTCAAAACTTAAGAATAGAATTAGGTAAAATATAAATAAATTATGTCCCCTGATATATACTTAGGGTAAAAATTGATTATTTTTTAATACTGATTTACGGTATCAAAAAATAAAAATATTTTAAAATTGAATATTGAAAATACTATAATTTAAAGAAATAAATGTAATATAATAAAACAAATGGATTCTATTGAAACTAAATATCAAAAAAAGACTCAGTTAGAACATATTCTCACCAGACCTGATACGTATGTTGGTGATATTAAGCTTCAAACTGAAAAGTTATATATTCATCAATTAGGTAAAATTGTAAAACAAGAAATTCAATATGTACCTGCTTTATACAAGATATTTGATGAAATTATAGTAAATGCAAGTGACCATTCTAAAAATGATAAAACTTGTAAGAATATCAAAATTAATATTACTAATAAACAAATTTCAGTTTATAATGATGGTAATGGTATTGATGTTGAAATTCATAAAGATTATAAAGTATATGTACCAGAACTTATCTTTGGTGAATTATTGACTTCTACTAATTATGATGATACTCAGAAGAGAATCACTGGTGGTCGTAATGGTTATGGTGCTAAATTAACGAATATCTTTTCAACATTCTTTTCAATTGAGACAGTCGATTTATCAAGAAAGCGAAAATATTATCAAGAATTTACTAATAATATGACTGAAAGGTCTAAACCTGTAATTACTGATATAAAAGATAAGAATAGTTTTACTAAAATTATCTTTGAACCTGACTTTGCAAAGTTTGGTATTAAAGAATTATCAGATGATATGATTTCATTGTTTGAAAAACGTGTATATGATTTAGCTGGTACATTAGATGGTGTTAATATTTATTTGAATAATATGCAAATTATGATTAAGAACTTTCAAGATTATATTCAATTATATTTTGAAGAAGAACCTGAAATTATTACAGAAAAGATTGAACGTTGGGATGTAAGTTTTATCTATCGACCTGATGGTGGATTTGAACATATTTCTCATGTTAATAATATTTGTACTTATCATGGTGGTTCTCATGTTGATTATATCATTGACCAGATTATTAATTATATGCAAAAGCAAATTGAGAAGAAAAATAAAGATGCTATTAATAAAATTAAGTCTCATTCAATTAAAGATCATTTTATGGTATTTGTAAATTGTACTATTGAAAATCCTGCTTTTACTAGCCAAACTAAGGAAACTTTAAAGACTAAACAAAGTGAATTTGGTTCATCATGTGAATTATCTGAAAAGTTTTTAAAGAAGATTGGTGGTTGCGGTATCTTAAATGTATTATTAGATTATCTTAAATTCAAAGAAGAAAGTCTCTTAATGAAGAAAACTGATGGTAAAAAAGTAAATGCGATTAAAGGTATTCCTAAATTAGAAGATGCTGAATGGGCTGGTACTAAGAAAAGTACATTATGTAAATTAATCTTAACCGAAGGTGATAGTGCAAAAGCATTAGCAATGAGTGGTCGTTCTGTTGTTGGTAATCAACGATATGGTATCTTTCCACTCAAAGGTAAATTATTAAATGTTCGTGGTGCATCACCTAAAGAACTATTAAATAATGAAGAAATTATTAATCTGAAAAAGATTTTGGGATTAAAACATGGTAAGCAATATTTAAATCAAAATAAAGAATACAAAGAATCCAAAGATGAAGATGATTCTAAGAATAAAGTTGGTGATATTAGTGAATTACGTTATGGTGGAATTATTTCATTATGCGATTCAGATGTAGATGGTTATCATATTAAAGGATTATTAATTAATTTCTTTGAATATTTTTGGCCTTCTCTCTTGAAAATCGATGGTTTTATTACTTGTTTAGCTACTCCAATTGTTAAAGCTACTAAAGGTAAAGAAAATAAAGTATTCTATAACTTGAGTGATTATAATGAATGGAAAGATAAAAGTCCAGTTGGATATCATATTAAATATTACAAAGGATTAGGTACAAGTTCACGTGAAGAAGGTAAAGAATATTTTGCTGACTTGGAGAATAAATTAATTAATTATCTCTGGCGTCCTATCTTAGATGAGAAAGTAGAAGACAAAGAAGATTCTGAAACATGTGCAGTTCCTGTTGGACATCCTTGTCATGATGCGATTGTATTAGCTTTTGATAAGAAAAAAGCAGATGATCGTAAATCATGGCTAATGAAATATGATAAAAATCTTATCTTAACACCAGATATTAAGAAAGTCCCGTATAATGACTTTGTAAATAAAGAATTAATTCACTTTTCTAATGAAGATATTAAACGTAGTATTCCATCAATGGTTGATGGTTTAAAACCAAGTCAACGTAAAATTTTATATGGTACAATTCTACGTAAATTATTCACAAAGCAATCTGAAATTAAAGTTGCACAATTAACTGGATTTATTAGTGATAAAACTTGTTATCATCATGGTGAACAAAGTTTAAATATGGCAATTATTAATATGGCTCAACGTTTTGTTGGTTCTAATAATATTAATATCTTAATGCCATCGGG
>Ga0208618_1001056_pt1 | contig 11382 bp, 7 predicted proteins | sample CryBogCBE18Jul08_FD_184585 | JGI IMG/M metagenome (GOLD analysis project Ga0208618, IMG submission 184585) | Freshwater microbial communities from Crystal Bog, Wisconsin, USA - CBE18Jul08 (SPAdes) | ecosystem: Environmental > Aquatic > Freshwater > Lake | place: Crystal Bog, Wisconsin, USA...
ATCTAGATCTGGCGCTGAATATTAATTTCTAGCGTTTATCTAAAAATGGGCTCCTATTCAGGAGCCTTTTTTTATGGCTGCAATCAATGCGCTTTGGCAGCCAATTGAGCGTGGACATGGCCTTTCAAGTTCAAAATCATTTTGGTATTGTCGTAATCCAAACCCAAAGCATTGAAAGTATTTTTTCCTCTTCTGAGCTCAACAGGCTCGTGAGTGAACAACTTGTCTTCATCAATGAGGAAGTCTAAAAACTCACTGCGCATTTCCAGCTCCTCACCGGTTTGACCCGATTGCTTGGGAAGCCCCCTCACCACCACAGCTTGTCCAAGCAATTGAAGCTCTGAGCCATCCGCATTGGTCAAGGCTTGTTTGGCACTGGCTCGAGTCATGTTTTGTTGAGCGTCAAAGGTTTGCAGCTTGGGCAGCGTGATTTCAAGAACCTGATTGTCCGCAAAGTGATTGGCCTTCTCACCATAAATGATGGAGTGAAGCTGCCCATCGGATTGGTAGGATTTGACCGAAAAGTTTTTTAAATAATAGTCAATCGAATGCGAAGGGGTTAAAACCTTTTGTTGACTGATCTGAGAGGGTGTGTTTTTCACCAACCAATAGGTCATCATCGCCAAAATACCCATCAAAATCACTGGCACAAAAGACAAAACTTGATCAATGGTGTGCCTGGCCCTTTGCCAAGCAGTTCTTGGACTGATCGCGAGGGCATCTGGCTTGCTTAGCTTCACTTTGTGTATTGCTCAAGTATGGTTTGATACTTTCCGCTGGCCTTCAATATCAAATCACAAACCTCTCTCACACAACCTTCGCCACCTTTGTTGTGCGTTAAAAAATCAACCCTTGTTTTGATCTCCAAATGTGCATTCTGTGGTGCGACTGAAATGGCTGACTTGAGCAATATGGGTAAATCAGGCCAATCGTCTCCAACCGCCACAGATTGTGTCCAGTCAAATCCCAGCTCATCCAAAACTTTTTGAGCAACTTGCTTTTTGTCATGAACGCCCATGTGAATTTGCTCAATACCCAAATCGGTCAATCGTTTAAACAGGGCAAGACTTGTTCTTCCTGTGATGATGACGGGAGAAACACCCGCTTCAATCAAATATCTCAGGCCTTGGCCATCCAAGGTGTTGAATCTTTTGATGGTCTCACCATGTTCACTGTAGAAAATTTCTCCTGAAGTCAAAACACCATCAACATCCAAAAATAAAATTTTTGCGTGACTCGCTTTGTCCATGAGGCTGTTGGTGTTTGTTGTGGTGCTCATCTCAAATCACCTTCGATCTCATTAAATCATTGCTGTTGAGTGCTCCGCATATTTGCTGATTCGCATCGACCACAAAAATACTCGTGATTTGATGCTTTTCCATCAATTCAGCCGCCTCAACAGCAAGGGATGTAGAAACAATCACCTTTGGAGTTTTAGACATGACATCACCTGCACTCAAACCTCTTGGGTCGGTGCCCGCCTCAATCAAACGCCTCAAATCCCCGTCTGTGAACACCCCCAAAATTTTGTGATCGCCATCGATCACTGCTGCAGCTCCAAGCTTTTTGTCGCTCATTGTTTTCATGAGCATCATGAATTCTGTGTTTACAAAAACCGTGGGTACGTCTTCTCCCGTGCGCATGACATCCTGCACCAAAGTGAGCAGCTTTCGGCCCAAGGCTCCACCCGGATGAGAGCGTGCAAAATCATCTGCTTTGAATCCCCTTGCCTCCAGCAAAGCCACCGCCAAAGCGTCTCCAATGGCCAACTGCACGGTGGTGGAAGCCGTGGGCGCCAAGTTCAGCGGACAGGCCTCTTTTTCTACTGCACACTCCAATACCCAGTTCGCATGTCGACCCAACGTGGAGTCTTGGTTTGCGGTGATGGCAACAATGTTGACGCCAATGCGTTTTAGAACCGGCAATATTGAAGTGAGCTCCTCGCTTTCTCCACTGTTGGAGATGGCCAATACGATGTCTTCTTTCAAGACCATGCCAAGATCGCCGTGACTGGCTTCAGCAGGATGAACAAACATCGCTGGAGTTCCCGTTGAAGCCAAGGTTGCTGCAATTTTTCGACCGATGTGCCCGCTTTTGCCCATCCCCATGACGACGACTCGACCTTTAATTTTCAATATCTCAAGAACGGCTTGAATCCAAGAGCTGTTTATTTTTTCACTCGCTCTTTGCAATTCAATCGACTCAATGTTCAAAGTCTCACGAATGCGATGCTCAATCGCCGCGGCGTCGTTGTTTTTCTCGATGCTCATGCTGTTCATTTACCTATGCAAAACTTTGAAAATATTTCACCAAGCAAATCATCTGCAGTGAACTCACCCGTGATCTCACTCAAGGTATTTTGACCCAAGCGCAACTCTTCTGCAACCAATTCTAAATTTCGGTGTTGTCCCTTGGTGAGCTTTTGAGCGTTGCTCAAATGTACCTTGACCGACTCAATCACTTGGACGTGTCTTGTTCTAGCGGTATAGAGTCCACCTTCTGCTGAGTCGTTCCATCCAACAAGACTCAAAATGCGGGACTTCATGGTCTCAATTCCTGCGCGGTTTTGGGTCGAGATGAAAACATTCGACTCTTGCAGCTTGGGATTCAAATCAAATTGCTCGTGTTGCTTTTCAAGTTGCGCTTCACTCAGCAAGTCGCTTTTGTTCCAGATGTGCAAGATGGGTGTGTGCTCAATGTGTTTGTCCACTTCCGACATCAATGCTTTGTCTTTTTTCAAATGTTCTGGATCTTCTTTTTTTGATGCATCATGCACCAATAGGATCAAATCTGCTTGTTTGATTTGAAGCCACGCACGATCAATTCCTATTTGCTCAACAGGGTTCATCTCATGGCCAAGATCGTGAATGCCTGCGGTATCGATCAAATTGATTGCAACACCGTTGACTTGCAAATTTTTCTCGATGTAGTCCCTGGTCGTTCCAGCGATATCCGTGACGATGGACACCTCTTGTTCACACAAGAGATTCATCAATGAACTTTTACCCACGTTGGGTTGGCCCGCAATCACGGTTTTGATGCCTTCTTTCAAAAGGACACCATTTTTTGTTTTATTGAATAATTTTTGAGTTGTTTCTAGTGCGTTTGTGAGGGTTTGGTCAACCCTTTGAAAATCCAAGTCGTCGAGTTCCTCTTCAGGAAAATCAATGTGCGCCTCAATGAAAATGCGCGCTTTTGTGATTTCTTCTAAAAGATGATTGATTTCCAGTGAAAAAGCTCCCGACATCGATCTGGATGCGCTTTTTGCGGCCAACTCTGTGCTCGCATCAATCAAATCGATGATTGCTTCAGCTTGAAAGAGATCGATTTTGTTGTTTAAAAACGCTCTCTCACTGAACTCGCCTGGCCTGGCCAGTCTCAAATTGGGCAGTGTCTCTTTTTCTGTTTCTGCATGGGTGAGTTTTGCAAGATCGAAACAATGCTGCACGATTCTTTGAAGAACCACTGCCCCACCATGGCCTTGAATTTCAATGACGTCTTCCCCGGTATAACTCCTGGGGGATTCAAAATAAAGAAATAAAACCTCATCGATGAGATCGCCTTCTCCATCTCGGATTTTTAAGTGGTGTGCGCGTCTAGATTCAAGTGGCTTCTTTAAAAGAGCGCTCGCAAACGCTTTCAAATCTTTACCACTCAACCTCACCACGCCAACAGCCCCTCGCCCAGGTGCTGTGGAGATGGCGACGATTGGGTCTAGACGATCATGCATTTCAACTCATTTTAACGAGTCACGCCTAACTTCTTATTGATCAACCATTGTTGTGTGATCGACAATATATTGTTGGTCAACCAATACAAAACCAATCCAGATGGGAAGAAGAAGAACATCACGCTGAAAGCGAGTGGCATGATCCACATCATTTTGGCCTGAATAGGATCTGGTGGCGTTGGATTCAGCCAAGTTTGCAACAGTGAGGTGAGCGTCATGAGCGCTGGCAAAATGAAGAACGGGTCCGGTGCAGACAAATCTTGAATCCATCCAATCCACGGTGTATTTCTCATTTCAACCGTTGACAACAACACCCAATAAAGCGCAATGAAAACAGGAATTTGAATCATGATTGGAAGACAGCCACCCATTGGATTGACTTTCTCTTCCTTGTAAATTCGCATCATCTCCATCTGAATTTGCTGTGGCTTGTCTTTCAAGCGCTCGCGCATTTCCATGATCTTGGGGTTGATTGCTTTCATCTTGGCCATACTCTTGTAAGCCTGTGCGTTCAACCAGAAAAACGCTGCTTTCAACATCAAAACCAAAGCAACAATTGACCAACCCCAGTTGCCCAATGTGGCATTGATCTTGAAGAGCAACCAATAAAGTGGCTTGGCCAATATGGTGAGCCATCCATAGTCTTTTACCAACTCAAGTCCTGGATAGATCGCTTCGAGTCGTTTTTCTTCTTGAGGACCGGAGAAAAATTTCGCTTCGGATGAAGTTTGTTCACCAGGATTCAAGGTCTTGAGTGTAGAAATCATGCCAACCGAATACAGATTGTTGTCTACTTTTTTTGCAAAAAGATCTCTCTCGCGGCTATCGGGAAATATCCATGCGCTCGCATAATAATGCTGAACCATGGCAACGTAGCCTTCGCTTGAATGGTTCTGTATGCTGACCTCGTTTTTTTCAATGTCTTTGAAATTGATCTTTTGATATTTCTTTTCATCTGTATAAACTGCAGGGCCCGTGAAGGTTGAGTAAAAAGATGACTCACCATCAGGCTTGTTGCCGTCTCTTACCAATTGAACATACAACTTGGGTTCAATGCTTTGATTCGTTTGATTGATGACCGTGTGTTTAACGCTCAAATCATATTGGCCTGGATAAAGGGTAAAGGTTTTGATCAAACGCAACCCATCTTTGCCAACGCTGGTGAACTCTATGACGCTGGGTTCTTCGCTTGTTTTTGACTCTTTTGAAGCAACCAACTCCATGTGTGTCTTGTGATTTGGTAAATCGCTTGTGTTGCTTGCAATCAATCCAGTTTGAGCCATGTAAACTCGATTTGGAGACTGTTCCAAGAGTGTGATGTTCTCTGTCGGATTTTTTTGATCCACTTGTTTGAGGAACCGAGTCTTGACAACCGATGCGCCTTCCGAACTGATCGTCAGTTCAAGAACATCATTTTTAAGAACATATGTTTGCTGTGCGGCTTGTGTTTTGCTCTCGCCTTGCGCAATGAGTTCCGTTGACGCTTTATCACCCACAACTGGAACTTGCGCGTTCGTACCCTGAGCATTGGGCGTTTTTGTTGCCTGAACTTGCTCTTGCTTTGGAGGGAAAAATGTCGGTTTTTGACCGTTATAAATTTGCCATTGGTCCCACAATAGAACCATTGAAAAGCCAAAAACAACCCAAATCACCGTTCTTTTAATATCGTTCATAGCTTTACCAAGTGTTACTTCTTTTTTTGTGGAACCAAATCAACTCCACCCACATTGAATGGGTTGCAGCGACAAATTCGTTTAATCGTTAAATATGAGCCTTCTAGCATTCCGTGACTCCTCAATGCTTGAATGGAATATTCAGAGCAAGAAGGGTAAAAACGGCACGATGGCGTCAAAAATGGTCTGATCAAATACCGATACGCCAAAACAAAAAAAATCAACGGGTTTTTCGTCACAACGTTTGAACTTTCTTGAATAACTCGGTCAAATCAGCATTGATTGTCGTTTTTAAATGTGACGATGTTGCGCTGATGAACTCATTTTTACCAATTTCTTTTTTGAGTCGAACAACCATGAGGTGTGTTTTGGGCCAAAACGACTGGTTGAGCTCTAGATGGGCGTAAATGAGTCTTTTGAGCGTATTTCGAGTCACTGCTCTTTTGGCCCATCTTTTAGGTACCAACGCACCCACACGCAATTGAACCTCTTGGTTTGGTTTGTTGACGTGTAATGGCTTTGGGCTTGAATTCAAGCTTGCGTTGAATTTTTCGTCGGTTGTCAGGTGGAGCACGAAAAATTGCGAACGAGAAACAATTTCTCCTTCGCGCATCACCTTTTGAAAGTCATCCCACGAGCGCAAACGAATCATCAATCACGCCCAAGAGCGCTTTGCTCAGACTGCCAAACGCTTACGACCTTTGGCGCGTCTTGCGTTGATGACGGCTCTTCCGCCACGCGTTTTCATTCTCACCAAGAAACCATGTGTTCTTGCGCGACGTGTTTTTGAAGGTTGATATGTTCTTTTCATCTTGATTCATCCAAAGGTCAAATTACCCCAAGTCAGGGAAACCTAGCATTATCCCAAAAAATCAAGCATTTGTAATCACTTTTTTATTTATCCACTCAAGTGTTGCACACGAGTACTTTGGTTCTATTTTTGTTGATATTCTTTGATTTTGTTCGTTTTTATGCTCTTTTTTGAATTCAATCCTTCTGTGGATAATTTTTTGATAAAGTGGCAAAAAACCACGTTAAACTACAAAGTATCCACAATTAAAAATAACAATGCCTCTCGGACTTCCTCCTTCTAGCGATGCCAATGATTTTGCGTTTGAGCAAAACTCTACTTTGTGGAATCTGTGCATTCAACAATTGGCACAAGAGTTACCCGAACAGCAATTCAACACTTGGATCAAGCCCCTTAAAGTGGATGTTGCGTTGGATGGAAGCAAAGTTGTCATTTGGATTGCCAACCGATTCAAATTGGATTGGATTCGAGCTCAATATTTTCAGCATTTGAGTGCATTGCTTGAGAAATTCAATGGTCAACCCATCAAACTCGAGTTGGCACTTCTTGCAAAAGATCATCCCCCAGCAGGTTACAAATCCAATCTGATTCAAGAACTCGAGACCACTCTTGAATCTGCGCCTATGACCGAAGATGGGCAGCAGCAAGGACACAAATCTCGCCTCAATACGGCACTCACCTTTGAGACCTTGGTAGAGGGAACAGCCAATCGCATGGCCAGAGCTGCTGCCATGCATGTGGCTTCAATTCCTGGGCAGCTCTACAACCCTTTGTTCATTTATGGCGGTGTTGGATTGGGCAAGACCCACCTGATGCACGCTGTGGGCAACAAGTTATTGGCTGATCAGCCAGATGCAAAAATTTTATATATCCACGCTGAGCAATTTGTCTCTGATGTGGTCAAGGCCTATCAACGAAAAACGTTTGATGAATTCAAACAACACTATCATTCACTTGACTTGCTCTTGATCGATGATGTTCAGTTCTTTGCAAACAAAGATAGAACACAAGAGGAATTTTTCAACGCCTTTGAAGCCTTGTTGGCCAAAAAGTCTCACATCGTGATGACCAGTGACACTTATCCCAAGGGCCTCACCGATATACATGAGCGGCTGGTCTCACGCTTTGATTCTGGCTTGACGGTTGCCATAGAACCGCCTGAGTTGGAGATGCGCGTGGCGATTTTGATCAGCAAAGCCCGTGCCGAAGGCACAGAAATGCCCGAAGAAGTTGCCTTCTTTGTCGCAAAAAATGTACGCTCCAATGTTCGTGAACTCGAAGGTGCATTGCGGAAAATACTGGCTTATTCGCGTTTTAACCAAAAAGAAATCAATATTCAATTGGCGAGAGACGCTTTGCGAGACCTTTTATCGATTCAAAATCGACAGATTTCGGTTGAAAACATACAAAAAACAGTGGCTGACTATTACAAAATCAAAGTTGCTGATATGTATTCTAAAAAACGGCCTGCTTCCATCGCCAAACCACGCCAAATTGCAATGTATTTGGCCAAAGAACTGACTCAAAAAAGCCTACCGGAAATTGGAGAGCTCTTTGGCGGACGTGACCACACAACGGTTTTACACGCTGTACGTAAAATCAGTGCAGAGCGTCAACAACTCAACGAGCTCAATCAACAATTGCATGTTTTAGAGCAAACGCTCAAAGGATAAGCTTGTGGATAAAAAAAGAACAACCCTCAAGTTATCAACAGACCTTTGCTCCTTTGAAAAGTTATTCACTTTTGACATTTTCTCTCCAGCTGCCAATTTTCCATGTTAAACAATTCTCAACTCGTTGATTTCAATCATAATTCGGCTGTTATGCACAGAATTGTTGCTTGCTTATCTACTACTACTATTTAAATTAAATACATTAAGAGGTTAATGTGATCATCTTCAAAGCCACCCAAGACAAAATTTTATCCATCCTTCAAACGGTCAGTGGCATCGTTGAGAAACGACACACCATGCCAATTTTGGCAAATATATTGATTCAAAAAATTGGAAAAAATATTCAATTCACCACAAGTGATTTAGAAATTCAAATCAAAACGAAAGCTGCCCTAGACGGTGACGATCAAGATTTTTCTACCACTGTGGGTGCACGCAAAGTCATTGATATTTTGCGCAGTATCTCCTCTGATCAAACCGTGACGCTTGAATCGAGCCAAAACCGTGTGATTTTGAAAGCAGGTAAAAGCCGCTTTACGCTTCAGACCATGCCAGCCGATGATTTTCCTAGCGTGAAAGAGACCTCACCTTTTGGATCGGTGTTCAGCGTTCCACAAAAAACACTCAAGCATTTGATCAGTCAAGTTGCTTTTTCCATGGCTGTGCATGACATTCGGTATTACTTGAACGGGATACTGTTTGTGGTTGAAAACAATGAACTTCGCTTGGTTGCTACCGATGGTCACCGCCTGGCTTATTCGAGCTCAACCCTTGAGAACGACACGGAAAAGCAAGAAGTGATTCTTCCCAGAAAAACAGTGATGGAGCTCTCACGTTTGTTGTCTGATTCAGATGATTTGATTGACATTTGCTTTGCCAACAATCAAGCACGATTTGTTTTCAATGATCTTGAATTCGTCACCAAATTGGTCGAGGGCAAGTTCCCAGATTACAACCGCGTGATCCCTAAAAAACAAAACAATACCGTTGTCATTGATCGCTTGAAGTTGCTCGCTTGTTTACAAAGAACGGCCATCTTGACCAGTGATAAATTCAAGGGTGTTCGCATCAACATCGAATCCAATGCCTTGAAAGTGAGTTCAAGCAATGCTGAGCAAGAAGAGGCTGCTGACGAGATCGACATTGAGTACAGTGGACCCAATATTGAAATTGGTTTCAATGTCACTTATTTGATCGATGTCTTGCTCAACATGAGCCAAGCCAACATTTGTTTCGATCTTCCAGACTCTACGAGCTCTGCTTTGATCACCATTCCAGAAAATACTTCCTTTAAGTATGTTGTTATGCCGATGAGGATTTAAGAGAAAAACTTTTCTTATTGACTCATTTTGAGAGACCTTATGACTGAACCCACCGAAAATCAAAACAATACAACAAATCTTGAGGCATACGGAGAGAGCTCAATTCAAATCCTAGAAGGCTTGGAAGCTGTTCGAAAGCGTCCTGGTATGTACATTGGAGACACATCGGACGGAACGGGTCTTCATCACTTGGTTTTTGAGGTCGTTGATAATTCCATCGACGAAGCGCTGGCTGGCCACTGTGACGACATTGTGGTCACCATACACACCGACAATTCCATCAGTGTCTTTGACAACGGTCGTGGCATTCCAACGGGTGTCAAAATGGATGATAAGCACGAGCCCAAACGCAGTGCTGCAGAAATTGCACTCACTGAATTGCACGCTGGTGGAAAATTCAACCAAAACAGCTACAAAGTCTCCGGTGGACTTCACGGTGTGGGTGTATCTTGCGTCAATGCATTGTCCAAATGGTTGCGCTTGACGGTCAGACGCGATGGTCAGGTCTTCAACCTGGAATTTGCCAAAGGTTTTGTTCAAAACCGAATCGTTGAAGTTCAACAAGGTGTTGAAATCTCACCCATGAAGGTTTTGGGACCTACGGAGAAAAGAGGAACAGAAGTTCATTTCTTACCCGACACAGACATCTTCACCCAAAACAACGATTTTCATTATGAAATCTTAAGCAAGCGCTTGAGAGAGCTCTCTTTTTTGAACAATGGTGTTCGCATTCGCCTCATTGATGAGCGATTCGGTAAGGAAGATGATTTTTCAGGTGCCGGTGGTGTCAAAGGCTTTGTTGAGTTCATCAATGCTGGTAAAAAAGTTTTGCACCCAACGGTTTTTCATGCATTGGGAGAAAGACCAGCGGATACTTACGGTGGTATAGCAGGGACTCACATTGGTATCGATGTGGCCATGCAATGGAACGATGGATACAGTGAGAGTGTTCTTTGTTTTACAAACAACATTCCCCAGCGCGATGGTGGCACTCATTTAACGGGTCTCAGAGCCGCCATGACCCGCGTAATCAACAAGTACATTGATGAGCATGAATTTGCCAAGAAGGCAAAAGTTGAAGTCACTGGCGACGACATGAGAGAAGGTCTTTGCTGTATTTTGTCGGTCAAAGTTCCTGAGCCCAAATTCAGCTCACAAACCAAGGACAAGTTGGTTTCCAGCGAAGTCAGAGCGCCTGTGGAAGACATCATTGCTAAAGCCTTGGGTGACTACCTGCAAGAAAAGCCCAATGATGCAAAAATCATTTGTGGAAAAATTGTCGATGCGGCTAGAGCGCGTGAAGCTGCTCGTAAAGCACGTGAGATGACGCGTAGGAAAGGCGTTTTGGATGGCATGGGCCTTCCTGGCAAGCTTGCCGATTGTCAAGAAAAAGACCCATCACTTTGTGAAATTTACATCGTTGAGGGTGACTCAGCTGGAGGTTCTGCCAAACAAGGACGGGACCGTAAATTTCAAGCCATTTTGCCTTTGCGTGGAAAAATTCTCAACGTTGAAAAAGCAAGATACGAAAAGCTCTTAACCAGCAACGAAATCTTGACTCTCATCACAGCTTTGGGCACTGGCATTGGAAAAGTAGGATCCGATTCCAGCAAGTCAGGCAGCGATGATTTCAACATCGATAAATTGCGTTACCACCGCATCATCATCATGACCGATGCTGACGTTGACGGTGCGCACATCAGAACACTTTTGCTCACTTTCTTTTATCGGCAAATGCCAGAGCTCGTGGAACGCGGGCACATCTACATTGCGCAGCCTCCGCTTTACAAGGTTCGAGTGGGCAAGGAAGAGCAATACTTGAAGGACGCCTCAGCTCTGGATGGCTTTTTGCTCAAAGTGGCACTCAAGGATGCGTCCCTTACCACTGGTGGTGATCAGGCGCAAACGCTCTTTGGTGAGACGCTGGAGGAGTTGGCCAGGAAACACCAGGTTGCCGAAGCCGTCATTGCACGCTTGAGTGGTTTCATGGACGCAGAGGCATTGCGTGCGATTGCCGATGGTGTGGCCGTGAACCTTGACAATTTGGATCAAGCCCAAAGCAGTGCTGCAGCGATGCAAGTCAAATTGCGCGAACTCGGCAGTGGATCTGTGGTCACGGGTGAGTTTGACGTTCGCACCGATAAGCCCCTGTTGCGCATCAGTCGCTCTCACC
>Ga0208618_1001060_pt1 | contig 11361 bp, 11 predicted proteins | sample CryBogCBE18Jul08_FD_184585 | JGI IMG/M metagenome (GOLD analysis project Ga0208618, IMG submission 184585) | Freshwater microbial communities from Crystal Bog, Wisconsin, USA - CBE18Jul08 (SPAdes) | ecosystem: Environmental > Aquatic > Freshwater > Lake | place: Crystal Bog, Wisconsin, USA...
ACCGAAAACGCTCTCCATCGCCGATGTCGAACGGCTGCTATCGGTTGTGCAAGAGGGCATTGAAAATGCCGATAGGCCCGAAAGCGAGCGCTTCCGCTCAGCCAGAATGGCCGCGTTGCTGGAACTACTCTACGCCACGGGCTTGCGCGTTTCTGAGCTTGTATCACTGCCCATCCGTGCGGCGCGAACGAAAGATCGACTCTTGGCCGTTAAAGGCAAAGGCGGGCGCGAACGCTTGGTACCGCTGACAGAAAAATCCAAAGAAGCGATGCTGCGCTACCTAGTGCTTGGCGAGGGACGCTTAAAGGCCTCGCCATGGCTTTTTCCATCCGACAGCGAAAGCGGCCATATGACGAGGCAGGCCTTTGCGCGGGATTTGAAAACACTGGCAGCAGCCTCAGGAATTCCAACCCGCCTAATCAGCCCGCATGTGTTACGCCATGCTTTTGCCAGTCATTTATTACAAAATGGGGCTGATTTACGCGTCGTGCAGCAGCTTTTGGGCCATGCTGATATCTCAACGACACAAATTTACACGCATTTGCCGGATGAGCGGCTTAAAGGCCTTGTGCGGGATTTGCATCCTTTGGGAGATAAAACGAGCGAATAAACCGCTTTATTTGCCGGATAAAACAAACACGGCCTGCTCACCAAACAGGTTCCAAAGGCTACGCGGCAGTGTCATTTCAACGGGCCGCCCGAACCGATCAAGCGCCGAGGCCTGTTCGATTGTTGCACCCATATCGTCGACCAGATCGACAAAATCCTTGATGGTACAAAAATGGATATTGGGCGTCTCATACCATGTGTAAGCGAGATTTTTAGTTACTGGCATACGGCCCGTCGCCAATAATTGCAGGCGGATTTTCCAATGACCAAAATTCGGGAAGGAAACAATCGCCCGTCTCCCAATGCGCAGCATATGTTCGATGACCACACGCGGTTGCCGCATCGCCTGCAGCGTTTGCGACAAGATCACATAATCAAACGAACCATCGGGATAATAGACAAGGTCCGTATCGGCATCGCCTTGAATAACCGAGAGCCCCTTAGCGACACAAAGATTGACGCCCGATTGCGATAATTCGATGCCGCGCGCGTCAACGCTGCGCTTTTCAGCCAATAGCCGCAACAGAGAGCCATCTCCGCAACCCACATCCAACACGCGTGATCCAGGTTCTACCATCGAGGCGAGATTGAGCAGATCGACACGGGCAAAGGCGGCATCGGCAGTCATTTCCAACGGGCTCATGCGTCAGCCCTCCGCATAGGCACCGCTAAGCCACGGGCGCGCGCGGCGGAATCGATAAATCCGCGCGTTGTTTCAAACAATTCCGGCACATCCAACAAAAAGGCATCATGGCCTTTATCGGTCTCGATTTCGACGAAGGAAACAGAAGCACCGGCGGCATTCAACGCATGAACAATGGCGCGGGAGTCACTCGTCGGAAACAACCAATCCGAGGTGAAAGAAACGATGCAAAAGCGTGTTTTAGAGCCCTTAAACGCACGTGCCAAAACGCCATCATGTTCTTTCGCGAGATCGAAATAATCCATTGCGCGCGTCAAAAACAAATAGGAATTCGCATCAAACCGCTCAACGAAAGAACGACCCTGATAACGCAGATAAGATTCGACTTCGAAATCGGCATCAAACGAAAAAGTTGGCGCGGCACGCTCTTGCAAATTACGCCCGAATTTACGGTGCAAAGCCTGCTCGGAGAGATAGGTAATATGCGCCGCCATGCGTGCAACCGCCAAACCTTTTTCGGGCCGCGTGCCTTCTTCAAGATAACGGCCTGAATGCCAGTCGGGATCGGCCATCACCGCTTGGCGACCCACTTCGTGAAACGCAATGTTTTGCGCGGTATGTTTGGCCGCCGTTGCAATCGGCATTGCGGAAAAGACGCGATCAGGATGACTTGCCGCCCATTCAAGCACCTGCATGCCACCCATTGAACCGCCGGCAACGCAAAATAAAGTCTCGATACCAAGGCGATCCACGAGTTTCGCTTGCGCATTCACCATGTCGCGGATGGTCACGACCGGAAAATGCAGCGCGTAAGGCTTGCCTGTCTTGGGATCAAGCGAAGCCGGGCCCGTTGTGCCGAGGCACGAGCCCAAGACATTGGCACAGATGATAAAAAAACGGTCCGTATCATAAGGCTTACCGGGGCCGACCATCGTCTCCCACCAGCCCGATTTACCCGTCACCGGATTGATATTCGCCACATGCTGATCACCCGTTAGCGCGTGGCAAAGCAAAATAGCGTTGGATTTATCCGCATTGAGCGCGCCATAGGCCTGATAGGCAATCGACCAAGGCCCAAGGCTTTCACCGCTTTCAAGCGCCAAGGGCTCATCCGCGCCAAACTGGGCGACCAAGCTCGACGGCTCAATCGCTTCATTGCGCTTATCCGGATCAGCCACATGATGACGGGTCATGTTCATCCACTCTCGACAGGTTACGTTCTGTATGTCGAATTTTTAGACCTTAATCAAGAACCTTTCGGTATTTTCATAGCCGCATCGCAAGGGTGGGCTTTGCCTTTCCTGAAAGCGCGTTCTATGACACTTGCGGTTTTATCTCGTTCCCGATGTGGACCTTCGCCATGGCCCTGCCTTCGCTTTCCGATTTGCGGCAAGAAATCGACCGGATTGATGCTTCCATGCATGATCTGTTGATGGAGCGCGGCACCATCATCGATACGCTGATCGAGGTGAAAAAAACGGTTGATTCAGGCTCTGCCTTCCGCCCGGGTCGCGAAGCCTCAATGATGCGCGCCCTGGCTGAACGCCATCACGGTTTACTGCCGTTTGATACGGTCGAAAGCATTTGGCGGGTGATTATTTCGACCTTTACCTATGTGCAGGCACCCTATGCGGTTCACGCCGATATTTCGGTCGGCGATGCACCCATGCGGGATACTGCGCGGTTTCATTTTGGCTTCACAGTACCCTACCACACGCATGCAACGGCGGATGATGTCATTCATGCGGTCGGCCAAGCCGCAGGCGATCTTGGAATTTTCTCTGTCCAAACCGATGGGCCTTGGTGGCTGGGTCTTGTTGGGGAAGGCACGCCGAAAATTATTGCTCGCCTGCCTTTTGTCGAGCGTCCGGATCATCCTGCTGGGACGCCGGTATTTGTCATTTCGAAGCCTTTAGCTGATGCGGCCGTCAGAGATCGGGTCCTTTATGCGGCCCAAGTCGAGCGATGGCGCGGCGATATCACCGCTTCCCTTGCAAAAGAGGACATTACGATCGAAGCCCATTCCGCACGCGAAGAACTTTCCGCTTTGCTGATATCGGCACCGGGAACATTGGATCCCGCCCGTTTAAAAACGATTTTTTCTACCCTTGGCCTATCCGTTTCTGACCTGTACGAAATAGGCAGCCACGCGCAACGCTTTCATCTTTCCCAACCGGAATAATGCCGATGACAACGACCCTTGATCGCCCCGTTCCCCGCCCCGGCGTGCTCGATATCGAGGCCTATGTGCCCGGAAAAAGCGCCGCAGCACCGGGCGTAAAAGTCTATAAGCTCTCCTCCAACGAGACGCCGCTTGGCGCGTCACCCGCTGCCATTGCCGCGTTCGGATCATTAAGCGACAGACTGGAGCTCTATCCGGACGGTTCATCGACCAAATTACGCGAAGCCATCGGCACACGTTATGGCCTCGATCCCGCCCGTATCGTTTGCGGTTCGGGCTCCGATGAGCTGCTTTCGCTCATTACCAGTGCCTATATCGGCCCCGGTGACGAGGGTATTTTCACGACGCATGGCTTTTTGGTTTACAAAATCGCGATCATGGCTGCGGGCGGCACCCCTGTTGTGGCAGAGGAGAAAAACCTCACCACCGATGTGGATGCTATTCTGGCCAAAGTGACGCCGCGCACAAAAATCGTCTATCTCGCCAATCCGAACAATCCGACGGGGACCTATATTCCGTTCGACGAAGTGAAGCGGTTACACGCGGCGCTTCCCAAACATGTCGTCTTGGTGCTTGACGCGGCTTACGCCGAATATGTGCGGCGCAATGATTATGCCTCTGGCATCGAGCTTGTTGCGACGAGCGAAAATGTCGTGATGACGCGCACGTTTTCGAAAATTTACGGTCTCGCCATGTTGCGCCTTGGTTGGTGCTATGGACCCGTTGGCATTATCGACGCGTTGAACCGCATCCGTGGTCCGTTCAACGTCAATGGTCCTGCGTTGGAGGCCGGCATTGCCGCATTAAACGACGAAGAGCACCTCGCAAAAGCGCTGGCGCACAATGATCAATGGCTTCCTTGGCTTACAAATGAAATCGAAAAGCTCGGCATTGGCGTAACCCCAAGCGTGGGTAATTTCCTCTTGCTGCATTTCCCGAAAACAACGGGCAAAACGGCGAAAGACGCCGATGCGTTTTTATCCGCGCATGGTCTCGTGCTGCGCGCGGTCGGTGCCTATGGCCTGCCCGATTGCCTGCGACTGACGATTGGCCCGGAAGAAGCCAACCGTAAAGTAGTCACAACGCTTGCGGCGTTTATGAGTGGGAATACATCGCGTGCCTGATCGTTTGGGACCACCGCTTACGACGCCTGTTTTTAATCGCCTTGCGCTGATTGGCTTGGGCCTTATCGGCTCTTCGCTCGCTCGCGTCGCGCGGCAAAAAAACCTCGCCCGCCACATCGTTGCAATAGATGCCTCGGAAGAGGTCTGTGCACGCGTCGCGGAGCTCAAACTGGCCGATACGGTAACAAGCGATATTGCGGAAGGCGTCCGTGATGCCGATTGCGTTATTTTATGCGTGCCCGTTGGTGCTTGCGGAAGCGTTGCGGAGGCGATGCAAGCGAGCTTGAAGCAAGGCGCTATTATTTCCGATGTTGGTTCGGTCAAGGGTTCGATTGTGGCGCAGATTGCGCCTTTTATCCCCGAAGGCGTGCATTTTGTTCCCGCGCACCCCGTTGCAGGAACCGAGCAATCCGGGCCGGATGCAGGGTTTCCGACGCTATTCCTCAACCGCTGGTGCATCCTTACCCCGCCTGAGGGCCAAGATGCGGAAGCCATCGCCAAGACGCGCGCCTTTTGGGAAGGTGCGGGATCGATGGTGGAAGAAATGTCCCCCGCCCACCATGATTTGGTGCTCGCAATTACCAGCCATTTGCCGCATCTCATCGCCTATAATATCGTGGGCACAGCCGCTGATCTTGAAGCAGTGACGCAGTCGGAAGTGATCAAATTCTCGGCCGGTGGGTTTCGTGATTTCACGCGCATCGCGGCATCGGATCCGACCATGTGGCGTGACGTGTTTTTGAACAATAAAGATGCCGTTCTTGAAATGCTCGGACGCTTTACCGAGGATCTCTCATCGCTCCAACGCGCGATCCGTTATGGTGATGGTGAAGCGCTATTCAATCACTTCACTCGGACCCGCGCGATTAGACGGTCCATTATTGAAATCGGGCAAGATTCGGCTGCGCCGGATTTCGGTCGACAGCCCAAAAATAACGCTCAATAGAGCGGCGGTATTTCGGCGATCTTCAAAGGCCCGATTAGCAAGCGGCCTTTGTTGAGCATCAAGGGTAATTTTACATTTCCAGCGCCAAGAGAGCCGCCCAGAATAGAAAGACCTGATTCTTTCAGCGCCTCGCCGAGCCCCGATGCTGATAAATCGATTTTTCCATTGAGGCGATGACCCTCATCGATCGTGACCGAGCCCTTAAGTTCAAGCGCTTGCTCGCCGCGTTTCATAACCCATTGATCGACGACAAATTCACCGCCGGAAGCTCGCCAGTTTTCAAGGCCTGTTAGGCCTGGATTTTCGGCCATCAGCCAACCTTTTTTCGCGATGAGATGCGCATCAAAGGATGCGGCAGGCGGAAGATCCCGCAAGATGCCGCCCGAAGCCGTCATGGCCATTTCGATATCCGAAGGCCCGTTGGGCTCGCCCTCGATTTTCCGCATGTGGAATTCGCCATGGCCGAGCTTGCCAGACACAGGCGGGCTGGATGATTCCGCCGTCAAATCGTCAACGACCCATGAAACGCGATCCGCACGGATCGATGTTTCAAAATGCAAGCTCGAACGCATGGCTTGCCAAGCGAAAGAAGCGGTTTGCCCATTGGCTAATCGCGCGGTCAACGGTCCGTTCACATCGACAAGCACGCGCTTTGGATCATAAATCTGAGCGAGGGCCAAAAAACCACCTAGAGAAGCGGATCGTATTTCGCCTTTATCCGCACTCATTGAAAACCCGTCGCAGCGCAATTCGATGCGAAAAGGAAAGCCAGCGATTGAGCGTGAGGCGCAGCTCCATTGTCTCCCCAATGTCGCTTCACTTGCGAGCCAGCGATCAAAACCAGCATCGGCCATTCGCGCGGCCACAACCCACCAAATCGATACGGCAATACTCAGAACAACGATAAAGGCCGGTACGATATAAAGACCGATCCGCGAGGGTTTTTTAGGCGATGAGGCCGAAAGTTCATTCACGATTGGGCATTCCTGAGGCGGATCCGTCTAATCTAGCCCAGCGCGCCCTTAAACGCCAAGATCCAAACACCGCTTGCGAGGGTGAACGCGCGCTGATAGGTCGATTTTATGGCCACGCACGCAACAGATAATGATCTCTGGGTATTCGGTTACGGTTCACTGATGTGGCGGCCGGGCTTTGAATATGAAGAACGCATTCAAGCGACGTTGAATGGCTATCACCGCGCTCTTTGCATTCTCTCCGTTCACCACCGTGGGAGCGTCGAGCGGCCGGGACTCGTATTGGGCCTAGATAAAGGCGGCTCATGCCGTGGAATTGCGTTTCGCGTGCCTCAAGATCGGGCCGAGGCCACGCTCGCTTATTTGCGGGAGCGCGAACAGGTTACCTCCGTTTATCTCGAGACCCATCATCGCTTGCGATTGGCCGATGGCCGGCTCGTGAACGCCACCGCCTTCACCGCCGACCGCACCCATTCGCAATATGCCAAAAAATTATCGCATGAGGATTTGGTCGAGCGCGTGCGCCATGGTGTCGGCGTTTCCGGCAACAATCCCGATTATGTCCGCGCGACCATCGCCGAATTGCAAAAGATCGGGATCAAAGACCACACGTTAGCCCGCATTATGGCGGCGCTCGACGAGCCTAACGGCTAACCTCAAAAGCCAGGCAAGGTTTCGCCGCGCATCAAACGCGGCATATGGCCGTTAATCGCAGCCGCCTCACGGATCAGGCGACCCTTTACACGTGGCATACGATCAACAACACCAAGGCCGAAGTCGCGCATCAAACGAAGGGGCATGGCGTCGTTCGAAAACAAGCGATTCATACCATCGGTGACCAAAGACATCGAAACCGTATCGGCGCGGCGCGACCGTTCATAGGCCTCGATGACCGATACATCACCCACATCAAGCCCAAGCGCTGCGTGATCGGCAATGATTTCAGCCATCGCTGCCACATCGCGCAAACCGAGATTAAGCCCTTGGCCAGCGATGGGATGAATTAAATGGGCGGCATCCCCAATAAGAGCCAACCGTTCCGCACCAAAGCGGCGGGCGATGCCAAAGCCGAGCGGATAGGCGCGCGGTTTGCTCAAAAGTTTGAGATTGCCAAGACGCAAGCCGACGCGCCTTTCAATCTCTTCGATCAATTCGACATCATCCCGCGCCAAAAGGCTCCGCACGCGATCCGTTGCCTCCGTCCATACCATTGTGAAGCGATTGCCCGTCAAAGGCAAAACCGCAAAAGGACCTGACGGCAAAAAGTGTTCCTCGGCCCGCCCGCCATGCTCGCGCTCAATGCCAATCGTCGCCACGATGCCCGATTGTTGATACGCCCAATGGATCCAACCTATTCCGGCATCTTCGCGAAGCCGTGATTTCGCGCCATCACACGCCAATAAAAGCGAGGCTTTGATCGCTCTTCCATCACTGAGCGTTACAACCGTCCCACCTGCTTCCGGTTTGGAGCGAAACGCTTCGCCTTTGACGATTTCGACGCCAGAATGCCGGATGGCCTCCTGCAGACTGTTTGTCACCGCCTGTTCGGGGATCATATGCGCGAAAGGCTCGCCATGGGCCGCTTCGCCGCCGAAGGTCAAGAATACGGGACGAACCGGATCATCCAATCGGCTATCGGTGATCACCATGTCGTGAATAGGCTGAGCGTCTGGCTCGATCGCGTCCCAAACGCCTAACGCTTGCAACAAGCGTCGCGATCCGGCTGAAAAGGCAAAGGCGCGATCATCATCCCGACCTGCATGGGATTCAATCAGGCAAACGGAAAGCGCACCGCGCAAGACGCTTTTCAGCGTCAAAGCGAGGCTTAAGCCCGTTATGCCGCCGCCGGCAATGACAATGTCGAAACGCTTCATCGAGCATCCCTTCCACGCGATCTGATCCGGTCTTACGCCCCGTCATTCAAACTCGCAATGCGTCAATCTATTCAGGGTGGTAAATCGCTACGATCTGAACCAGTATGTCGAAGATACCAAGGAGATATTGATGCGTTCTGCCGTGAAAGACTTGCTCACCATCCTCGATCTTGAAAAGCTCGAAGAAAATCTTTTCCGGGGCCAAAGCCCCGATGCAGGGTGGCAGCGTGTTTTTGGCGGGCAAGTGATCGGTCAAGCGCTTGTGGCGGCTAGCCGAACGGTGGAAGGGCGCAAACCCCATTCCCTCCATGGCTATTTCCTGCTCGCAGGGGATCCAAAGATCCCAATCATTTACGATGTCGAGCGCATTCGCGATGGCCGAAGCTTCACTACGCGGCGGGTCAAGGCCATTCAGCACGGCCAACCGATTTTCACCCTCTCGGCCTCGTTTCAGGTCGAAGAAGAAGGGTTTAGCCACGATATCGCGATGCCTTCAGTGCCTGACCCGGACGATTTGCCGAATGAGCAGGACATTAGAGCGCGGGTCATGCCGCTAATGCCGGATCCGGTGCGAAAATATTTCGAGCGCGAGCGGCCTATCGAACTCCGCCCCGTCGAATTCAAACGCTATATGTCGCGCGAGCCGTTAGAGCCCCGCTTCAATGTATGGATCCGCGCAACAGGCCCCTTGCCCGACGATCCGGCCATCCACCAAGCTGTCTTGGCCTATGCGTCCGACATGACGCTGCTTGATTCGACCTTGGTTGCCCATGGCCGCACCGTCTTTGAGCGTGAAGTGCAGGCGGCAAGCCTTGATCACGCACTCTGGTTTCACCGTCCCTTCCGTGCGGATGAATGGCTGCTTTACGCGCAAGATAGCCCGTTTACCGGTGGTGCCCGCGGCTTTGCGCGGGGCTCGATTTTTACGCGCCAAGGCCAGCTGATTGCTTCCGTTGCACAAGAAGGCCTCATCCGGCATCGGCCTGACCTCGCCTAAAATTGAAATGCTTAAAAATTAGGCATGTGGCGCATTGTTATGCGTCTATTGAGCAGCATAGTGCCGGATTCGCCCCGAATCGCCCCGATTCCGGGCTGGCACGACCTTTGAATTAGTCTTTTCAGCTGAAGTCGCGGCCGGATGGTTCGCGACGGCAAATCAGGGAAAAGACGCCATGAAAATTGTGATGGCCATTATTAAACCCTTCAAGCTTGAAGAGGTACGTGACGCGTTGACCTCCCTCGGTGTTCACGGTCTGACCGTAACTGAGGTTAAAGGATATGGTCGCCAAAAGGGGCATACGGAAATTTATCGCGGCGCCGAATATGCCGTGAGTTTTCTCCCTAAATTGAAAATTGAAGTCGCTGTTGCCTCCGATCTCGTAGGCAAGGTGATCGACGCGATCACTGCGGCAGCCAAAACCGGCCAAATCGGCGACGGCAAGATTTTCGTTTTCCCAATTGAACAAGCCGTCCGTATCCGGACAGGCGAACGCGACAACGACGCGCTCTGACGCCGTCATAAGGGGGATAGTTTCATGACAATTTCCAAATCCATCAAATCCGTGCTCGGGGGCGTAGCCCTTGCTGCACTCGCTGGCACGGTGGCTTATGCCGCCGATGCTCCAGTTCCGAACAAGGGCGACACCGCCTGGATGCTTATCTCGACAGCGCTCGTTTTGATGATGTCGGTACCGGGCCTTGCACTCTTCTATGGTGGCCTTGTGCGCACCAAGAACATGCTCTCGGTTCTCGCCCAAGTGTTTGCGATTGTTGCAATCGTTGCCATTCTATGGGTCGCCTATGGTTACTCGCTAGCTTTCACCAATGGTGCTGGCCTCAATGATTATGTTGGCGGCTTCTCGAAAGCCTTCCTCATCGGCGTTACACCCGATGCAACGGCTGCAACCTTCTCGAATGGCGTTTACATTCCTGAGCTCGTTTACATGGCCTTCCAAATGACCTTTGCTTGCATCACGCCAGCTTTGATCATCGGTTCGATTGTTGAGCGCGTAAAGTTTTCGGCGCTCATCGTCTTCGTCGTCCTTTGGGTCACGGTCATTTATTTCCCAATCGCCCACATGGTTTGGTATTGGGGCGGCCCGGACGCCATCGGCAATGCTGCTGCTGCTTTGGCTGCTGCAACCGACGATGCAACAAAGGCCACAGCACAGGCAGCACTTGATGCCGTTAATGCTGATGCAGGCATGATGTTCAAATGGGGTGCGCTCGATTTTGCTGGCGGCACGGTCGTTCACATCAATGCCGGTATTGCAGGCATGGTTGGCGCTCTCATGATCGGCAAGCGTACGGGCTATGGCAAAGAGTTGATGGCTCCTCACTCGCTGACAATGACCATGATCGGCGCATCGCTTCTCTGGGTTGGCTGGTTCGGCTTCAATGCTGGCTCAAACCTCGAAGCCAATGGCACAACGGCACTCGCTTTCGTCAACACCTTCGTAGCGACCGCTGCAGCCGCTCTTTCCTGGTTGTTTGTTGAGTGGATGGCCAAGGGCAAGCCTTCGCTTCTAGGCCTCGTGTCGGGTGCGGTTGCTGGCCTCGTCGCCATTACGCCAGCCTCTGGTTATGCTGGTCCAATGGGCTCGATCGTTCTCGGCCTTCTGGCTGGCGGCGTCTGCTTCTTCTTCTGCTCGACGGTTAAGAATGCCTTCGGTTACGACGATTCGCTCGACGTCTTTGGCGTCCACTGCGTCGGCGGTATCCTCGGAGCACTTGCAACCGGCGTGTTGGTGTCGAAGGGTCTCGGTGGTGTTGGTCTGGTCGATTACAGCCTCACCCCAGGCACGGCAGCTGAAGCTCCTTACGATATGCTGGCCCAAGTCATCACGCAGGCAAAGGCCGTTGGCCTCACTTTAGCGTGGTCCGGCGTTGGCTCGGCTATCCTCTACAAGCTTGTGGACCTTGTCATTGGTCTGCGTGTTCCAGTTGAACAGGAACGCGAAGGTCTCGACATCGCAAGCCATGGCGAGCGTGCGTACAACAACTGATGCT
>Ga0208618_1001061_pt1 | contig 11361 bp, 10 predicted proteins | sample CryBogCBE18Jul08_FD_184585 | JGI IMG/M metagenome (GOLD analysis project Ga0208618, IMG submission 184585) | Freshwater microbial communities from Crystal Bog, Wisconsin, USA - CBE18Jul08 (SPAdes) | ecosystem: Environmental > Aquatic > Freshwater > Lake | place: Crystal Bog, Wisconsin, USA...
GTTTTTATTGCGGCTAATTTTGTAAGCCTATTAGATGCTGACCCCTTGTCAACACCTAAAGCATGACCAATACTCTGCCCCATTAATTCAGCAGATTGTTGGTCTTTTAAATCAACTGCGCCTTTTGACCCTTCAACATTAGGATTGCCATACTTAGTTATTAGCTCTTCCTGTCTAGGCGCTCCTTCTAATAACATACTAGCTACATCATTAGTTTTAGCTCCTATATCTTTTAACTGATTTTGCTGATTCCCTATATCAGTCATTACACTAGTAATATCCATTAGCTAGCCACCTTTTTATTAGTATAAGCACCATCAGCTTTATAAAACCAGTGAGTAAATACACCTTTATTTAAAGTAACAATACCAACTAATATAGTAAACAACTCAGCAGTCCAAAAACCTAAGAAACCTTTCCATGTTTTTCTAGCTGATATAGTACCGCACTTAGCAGCAATCCATTCAGCTCTATTAACAAAAATAATTTCCATTAATTTATTTAGTTTACCGTTAGGCTTCTTTTTCATATGGGCTACTACTGGAGTTGCCCACAGAGTATAAGCTTTCTTAGCATCATCATTATAATGAGTATTAAAGTATCTTAACCCAGTAACCCACCAATCTTTTCTAAGTTTACCTTGATCTTTAAGTTCAGTACAAATAATCCATGCTAATATAGGAAGTAAATCAGCTATGCCAAATCCAGCAGCTCCGGCAGCAGCATCCACCCCAATAGCAGCAGTTGCATCTGCTCCAACAGCCCCAGCAGCATCAATAGCAGCAGTTCCTCCAATATCAGCCCCAATCCCAGAAGATAATCCGGCAAGTCCAGCATCAGCCCCTACTAATGAACTTGCCCCGCTAACTAAATTAGCCCCTTGAAAAGCATCCATAGCAGCAACTGGTGAAGTTAGTGCTGCAGATCCAGATAATCCCCCAACAGCATCAGCCCCTGTAGCAAGTGCCCCAGCAGATTGACCAACTGTACCAGCGGTATCAATACCTGCACCTCCTAGCCAACTAGGTAATGAAGATGTATCGCCTGTCAATAACTTAGATATATCAATATTACCTAATCCGGTTGCGTTACCAGCAGCACTTAATGCTTTATTACCGAGGTAAGCGCCAGCAATAGGCATTAATAGTTTAGTAAAATCTAATGCTCCTGTTTGCTGAGTACCACTATTCTGGCTAAGTATACCGGCTAATTGATTTTGATTTTGTTGGTATTGTGCTATTTGCTTTGCTGTAATATCTGCAGCAGCTGCTGTAGCATTACCCTCTAATTGACTCATGTCATTTTGAGTTTGGCTGCTATTATAACTACCAGCACCCCTAGATTGGCTAAGAATACTGGGAGCATATTGCTGCATCATTATTTTAAGAGCATTATTAACAGCTCCTTGTGTATCTGCTGTAGCGGCTGCTTTAGAGTAAGTACCATTGTTTATTTGACCTGTAAGAGCACCTAGAGTACTACCAGCTAAACCTCCAGTTTTTGTAGTTGTGCCGCTACCAGTTACCATAGGAATAAAATTAGTTAATATATTCATTGCTGTTAAAGCATTATCTGTTGACATGTAAAACTCCTTACCAATAGTATGGGTCTAAATTGGGATTAAAATATAATTCTGAATTACTTATCGCTATTCCAATATATTGTCTTATATACCCATTACCACTGTTTCCTGGTGGGCCTGGATATATCCTACCCAAAGCAGTAGATGGAGTATTACCAGCAGCTTCTAAGTAATAATTAGTACCTGTAATTAACGAGTTACTACCAAAATTAATTGTAGTAGGAGGAACTAATATAGTTCCCACAGCATCTTGTTGAATAGCATTAACAGTAAACCCCATAACAGGCCTATCATAAATACCCATAGCACATGGAACCCTAACAGTACCTGTGGTACTATACGCATCAGCTATTCTTGCTTCTCCACTATAAAAATTAACAAATACTCCGGCAGGAATTGCTTCAGAAGCTTTTATAATAATTGATTTATTTACAGCATCAGATACTAATTGCCCAGTACTATTCGCTAAACTATTAATAGCTTGGTATACTAGATTAAACTGATAGTATAAATTATCATCATTCTGTATAGGAGGAACTGATGGAAGTCCTAAGCTAACTCCATATCCTTTATTATCTGTTGCCATCTAAAGTAAACCAAAATTCAATGGATATTAAAGAAAAAGAACCTTGCACTAATATTGCATGATCTAAACCAACAGCATAGCCGTACATAGCTTTTACAGTACTCCCTCCCTCTACATGAATATCATAAGAAGAAAAAGAACTAACTGTCTCTAATGTAGAGTCTAATTGTGAACTTATAATAGATAGTTTAAAATCATAAGATTGATTATCGATGTTCTCAATATTGATTTGTTGTATTGTTAACAGCTTTTGCCGTATAAGTCGGTAATACCCAATTAAGCACACAGCATTAGCTGTGAAATTATACTCATCCATTACAGGAATTAATAAAGAACCATCTGATTGTAACACACCTAAAGTTCTTTTAACAGATGCTGGAGATTGAGATATGGATGTAAGCTCATCGTAAGCTATAGAGTACAGCGATGAATATGAATTACCAGATAAATCTGAATAAGCATATCTATTACCATCAGCTCTAACTATGAAGTCAACAGTGCATACATGAGGTATTCTTAGTTTACCCCACTGTTTAAGGTTAGTATCATAAACATAGGCTTGTTCTAATGCTTGGGGGCCATAAGATATTGTTAAATACCTATTTCCAGTCCATTGTACTCTTATCTTTAAATCCTCAGATAATTGAGATTCATACGGAATATTATTAACATCGTCCCAATCTTCATAGAATCTGCTACTTAAATAATCAGTGAGAGTGCTAAATACATTCTCTGCTTTAAGGACTGTTAGTTGCTGCAATCCAGCATTAGTATAGGCATAGATAGAGCCATCAGGCCCTCCTTTAGATACCTTAACTATTGAATCTGTACCGCCAGAATTGAATATCGGCCTAAATACCCAAGGATATTTTATATTACCAGACCACTGCCCAGATACTGTATTAGTCGGAGTGAATACAGCAAAACCTAAACCGAGTTTTACTAAAGCTACAATATTACCTTGAATATCTGCAGGAACTTGTGACTGAGCACCAGTAATAAGCCCATTACTAACATCAAAATCTAATGGGTTTGTAGAAGATGAATTATAAATTGTGAATCCATCAGTAGCAAGTAAAAAATTATAACAATCACAAATACTTATAATCATCGAATTATTAAGAGCTACGCCGTTATCATTTACTGTGCTACCCCAAGATATTGATGCTGGTACTAACTTAACTAAGCTGGGATCCACAGAGAATATACCAAAATTAGGGTAGCAAATATATGACTGCCCAGTAACATTAGCTATTGATATTTCACTGGTGGATGGAGCGCCAGCAGGGGTTACCTCAGTCCATGACGGGCTAAATGTAGATATTAAAAATGATCTGCCATCAGTAGTTGTCCCAAGAAATGCTATCCCATCGTCAGCATCCCTAACACTCTGTATTCTATCAAATGTATTAATACCATGGAGTCCTTGTAATACTTTCTGGTAAGCAACTGACTTAACGCCTTGCCTAGTAGGCATAACATCATGAATATAAAATACTTCTGGGATTCCTTTATTAGCTGTTATATCTTGGAATCCTCCTCCAATATTAGCTTGTTGGTACTGGTCTAGCTGAGGCTGTATAATAGTTCTTCCACAATACCTTGATGTAAATGGTATTGATGCAGTGTCTATTGAACCTCTATAAGGATACTGAGCCATTAGTATGTAATCTCTATAAACTGACCAGTATTAAGGCCAGAGTCGTTAATCATATTAGTAGCATTATATCCTATACCATACTGTCTACCACTATTATTCTCTATAACAAAAGAACTGCCAGAGGCATTATCCTTTAAACTACAAAAATCAATAATGAAATCCGATCCATTAGCAATACATAAGGGCATAGCTGCTGGAACTGCATTTATTATATTAGCAGCTGCTGAATTACTATAATAATTCCATAAACCAGAATACCCAAAAAACCAATAATAAGTGCCATCATAGCATAGTGCAGCATTATTGGCGGCTGCAATAGTAGTTCCCAAAATAGGAAAAACTGATGTAACTTTAGTTGGGTCAAATACTACTGATGTTGATGTAACTGTGCCATTATTAGCACCAACTGACGCTAATACAGAATTAGCTAATGGAGTATTACTTGGTCTTGTCGGGACTAATACATTAGTAGTATTACCTTGGCAACATTGTCCTTTAATGTTTGTACCCCATACGTATAGTCCCCCATTAGATGCTGGAGGAGTTACATTTCCTGCAGAACCTACTATACCATACATAGTACAGTATTGGCCTTCAGCAGAAGCATAGATAGAATTAAAAGTAACACTGCCAGAACTCGCTGTTAAAGATGTTACGTTAGATGTGCTATTATTTCCAATTCTACCATCAGCATTATAACCAGTACCGTAGAAAGCACCTCCAGTAGTTATTAATGCCGATGACCCGTATGCACCAGAGTTATCAGCTAAAGCCATTATTTGCCTTACTGAAGCAGTAACTACTTTACCAGATCCGGTAATAGCAGTAAATGTAGCTTGATTACTTATAGATCCTATACCAAGCTCTCCTTGGCCATTTTTACCGCAACTATGTACCACACCAGTAACATCTAATACTAAAGTATGGAATCCAGAAGAGCTTATAGATACTATAGCATTAGTTCCCCACGAACCGTATATTAATTCTGGTAAGTTTTGTTGACTAGTAGTGCCATCACCTAACTGCCCATAAGCATTATATCCCCAACCAAATAGTCTTCCATATGTATCAATGGCATAAATAGTACAGTTATTACCCCCAGCGGCTGCATTACCAGCAGCACGCCCTACACATAATGTTACTATAGGAGAACTAACACCGTTCCATAATGCATTAGGCCCTAATGCATATACTTTTTGCCATAAATATTTTTCTGTAGTAGTGTTATCACCGCAGCACCCTGTTGAATTATTACCAATTGCCCATACATTGCCAAGGTTAGATAATCCTAATATAGTATCGCCAGCACTAAATACTTGAACAAATATCTCATTAGCAGCAGGCAATCCGTATGCAGCTGAGAAGTTATTAAGTATTACTGCTCCTTGTAAAGAGCCACCAGCATTATTACCGCCATATTTAAATGTGCCTGAAGACCCTCTGAATACTATCTCGCCATGTTTATTTATCCATACATGATATGTAGTACTAAATCCCCTAGCAATTGGTCTCTTAACTGGGCCACATGCTGGGTTAGGCAGTGCACTTATTTTAGACGGTAAACTAACTGCTACTGCTGTATTGCTATTAGCACTATCTACTAAAGGAATCAAACCAACATTCTGTGCAGTAAAACTTTCAGGGGTATCATTCACTACCCATATAGGATCAGTACCATTAGATACTAAATGATAGCCATTAGCGCCTAATGGGAGCCTAGCATTAGCCCCAGAATTATAATAAAGAAGATCACCTTCTGTAGTAAGTACACTATTAGCAGGAACCACTAATGCCCAGTAAGAAGTATTTGATGGGGCATTGCCTGTAGTAGCTGCTATAGCTATGTATAAAGCACCTCCGAAAGTTACTATATTATTAGTAAAGTATGCAGTTACGGATGAGTAATTACCTTCATAAACAAATCCAGAAGCACTAGGGGGCTGTATACCTGCTATTAATGCAGGCATTACAGTATTATTAATATATTGTTTTACCAGTAGTATTTCTTCTTGAGATAATGATGAATCATCTCCTTGTACTGGATGTGTAAGATCTGTTAAACTGGGGGTATATTCAATAGCCATTTATATCGTTCCTATTTTAGCTTTGACAATATCAAGCCTATTATCCATTACTCTTTGCTCGAAAGCTTTAAATTCAGAATCTTTACCTATTATCCTAAATATCTCAGCAGCAGCATGTTCCCAAATAGCGTAGTCAAATTCATCTGCTAACCAATCAGTAAATCCTGAAGTAGGATTACCATACTTTGTTACATCAGACATATCAGGAGTCCAATAATAACAAATAGCTACTTGACTTACTGTTCTTGGGGCTACTATATTAATTGTCTGTCCAACTTTAGTGTAATAAGTAAGAGCCTCTAAATTATAGTTATCAAATATATTGTCAACAGCTTTTTCTTCAAAATTTAATTCCCCATAATAACCATTGAATGTATATAACGAGGCATTAATAGTTGATAGTACTTCTCTAATATATTTAATCTTTCTTATGGTAGGATAAAGATTTAATCCTGAAGATGTAGTAGACACAGCGTAGCGATAATTATCAGGATTACTAGCAGTCAACGATACAGGCCCAGCAATCATAAGATCATCTGGATATTCAAAAGCTGCATGTTCTTTCTTAATAGCCCTAATAATAGCTTGTTGGGTTTCGTTTACTAAATCCTTACGCTTAGTTACATTGTAAACAGAAGTAACTAAATCGCTAAACTGTGCCATAACTGATTATCCTTCTTTAGTTTCTACTTTAGATAAGTTAGCAGCTATAGCTTTTTGTGCAGCAGCAAGAGCTGCTTTTGCTTCAGTTGCTTTATTAGCCTGAGCTTGCAAATCTAATGTTGGCGTATCAACTAATTTATTAATAACATCAACAGTACCCCCCATAGGTTTACCCATATTAGGAGCGCCCATAACATCTGTAATTACCAAACTATCATTTTGATGACCAAAATGTTTAGCGGAGTTTACAGGATTATGCCTTAGGTTTTCAGGATTATATACTTCTTTAGTAGCCCCAGAATGGTTAGTTTGAGTTACCCATGTTTCGATTACTAACTTTGCATGTTCATCATCAGTAACGCAAGTACCATTAGTAAAGATTATGCAGCCACCTTTACCGTTAGGTATACTAAAATTGGCATTATTGCCAAGATTATAATAATGAGCTACTTTTTCAACATCATTAAGCTTTTCAATAGTATCAGATTTATTTAGTTCTATTACTTCATTAGTCATATATTATTACTCCAAAAAGAAAGCACTTCCTTGTGCTGGATATTATTAAGATGTATTAAGTGTAGAAATACCAGGATGATGTAGCAGAACTATAGATCATCTTAGTAGCAGTATTAATTGTAGCTGACGATGGAGCATTAACTAGCGTTGACCCATCTAAGGCTGTAACAGTCAAGGATGTAATAGCTTTAGTCCAGATAATAAATACTTCTTGGCCGTTATAAGGGCTAGTGGGAGGATTAATAGTTAATGCTGCTAATGTCCCCGCCGGTGCTATTAATACCCTATCAGCACTAGACCCTAAAGCTATTGTGTTAGTAGTTACAGGAACTAATGTAGGCATATCTCCATGAATACGGCCAATGGAATATATCTTAGCACCATCATCAAAGAATAAGCCGTTATTACCATCATGGCACATACCGCGGCCATTAGGTATTGTTGTCCCTACAACTACTAAAGGTAAGTCAATTAGACTTGCATTTGCCATTGTAGTATCCTAGGAAACTGGAACCTGAGCGGGCCCAATAGCGGTTTGAATATTAGTCAGTACGCCACAACCAGATGGATTTTTGCAAAGTATAGTTACTTCAGTAAGTAGTGAACCACCTTGAGCATCAATAGCTTGGTCAATAGCAATGCCATTCTGATTATATTCTTCAGCTTTAGTTTTACGTCCAGTAAGATAAGCTACGCTAATAGCAGGCAAGTCAATAGCAATAGCCAACATCTGCCAAGCTGGGTTAGTATTAAGTAATGGATGCTCAATAATCATTAAGTCACCACGAGTAAGCTTAGCAGAAGTATAGCGGAGACCCCACTCAGTAGCACGCTCAACGAAATAAGTTACATTAGCACGGAAAAGTCTATTTAATACTGTATGCGATGCTCTGCCTACAAATAGGATACGCTCCATACCTGATTGTGGGTCATAGGCCATATCAAAGATATTATTAGCCCAGTTTTCAAAATCATTCATATTTAGACATCCAGCAGTACCTACAGAAGTACTAACATTAGCATTAATGCTAGATGCTGTCTGTATATTCTGGCTGCCAGAACCAGCGCCAGGAAGGAATAAACCAGCTGCTTGAGGAGAACTAGCACCTGCGTCAGTAATTTGAGCAATAACACCATTCATAGTACGAGATGCATAGTTAGTACCCAATACACCTACTACATTAGAGCGTTGACCAAATAAGAAAGATTTCTCAATGTCCATAGCATGGTACTGAGAGCATTCTTTACGTGACTTACCAATGTTAGTATCGCCAATAAGGTTCTGAATAGCAGCTACAGTGCCGGAGATAGACCAAGCATTACGGAAGATTTGTGTATAGTTAATAACACGAATTTCTTGGGTAAGGAATGAATTAGGTCTAGTAGAAGCATCAGCAAAAGCATTTCCAATGTGAACGAAAAGACCTCCATTAGCAATACCACTTGAAGGAAGAGTAGCCCCGGTGTAGCCAATACCACGAGTAACAGTAATAGAAGTACCTCCATTACCAGTAGATGATGTTACTAACACAATCTCACCAGTCATAGCAGTATCAACTGCTGATAAGGTGTTACCAGTGCCAGTATTAACAGTACCTACCCAACGATATAGACCATTAACCAACGCTTGAGCAGCATTACTAACAGTAAATGTAGATGATGAATAAGGTACTGCGCTACCAGCTACTGCAGCTGTTATTTGGAATGTAGGAAATACCATTACTTTAGAGAAGAACCCATGCTCAATCTGAACAGCAGTTTCTTCTTTTAGCTTAGCAGTTAGACCGAAAAGAGTCGAGTCACCTTTAGGCAGCAAATACTGCACCATAGTAGGAAACGATTTCTTTACAATCTCAGTATTAATTAATGGGGATATTGATGGGGAAGTAGCTGAATTAGGAAAACCACTAATATCATATGCACCTGCACCACTATTAGACCCAACAACTATATTTGGGCCGTACGGACCGTAATTTGCCATTATTATTGCTCCTTAGTAAGGATTAAAGAAAAGAAAATTTATTTATCTGAAGTCCAGTAAGCAGTCCAATCAGTTCCGCCAGTATCAATTCTTGTATTATGATTATTAATATTAAAAGGTTGATTACCGGTATTAGGATTAAGATCACTTCCTAACCGTTTAAAATAAGTATCTACTGCATTAGCTAAATCTGCATGAGTAGCATTAGGGTACTTTTGCAGAACTTGTCTTTGTACAGTATCTACTATAGGTGCATACATTGGATTACTGTATATAGGATTCTGTTTAATAGTATCCTGTAACCCTAATTTTTTTACTTCTGCTTGAACTAAGCTAGCAATGTTTTGATCAGCATTAGTAACAGTGCCTTGAACTAACTTGGCAGTACTTTGTGCTGATGTTAATACTGCTTGTCGTACAGCATGATTTATTAATTGAGGTAAAGCTGCTATTGCTTGATCACCGCCTGCTGCTATATGTTGAAATAACTCTGGATTAACGCCTTTAGTAAAATCAACAGTAGCAAAGTGTTGATCTAATTTATTCATGTCCAGATTAAAATTAATACCACTACCAAGAGCAGGATTACTAGATTCAATAGGATTACCGTCTTTATCTAATACAGGTTCCCATAGTTTGGCTAAGTCATCTTGAGGTTGGGCTGGTGCTGCACTAGGATTATTAGTTCCTGGAAGATTAAGATTATTAAGTACATTATCTAAACCAGTGGCAGGTATAGTTTGCCCTGGCTGAGGTTGTTGTTGCTGTAAACCATTACCTGGTAAAGCAGCCGGTGTTAAAGGAGCAGTATTAGTATCACGACCGCCAAATAAGTTATCGAACATTCCCATTGTTATTCTCCTGAAGAATTTTGTTGATTATTAATATCATTTACTACTGTAAAATGAGTATTAATTAAAGTTTCATATACAGCTATTTGAGCTTGTAATGCTACTTGCTCTAATATTACTGGCATTGGGTCAGATGCATTATGCCTAATAGATGTACACATTCTAGTTAGTCTTACTATTTCATTTCTATAGGTTGCTATTTGTTCGACATTTAATATCGCTCCTTTTAAAATCTCATCTTCGGTTAAAGAATATTCAGTTAAGTTTGAATCTATCGGTTTCATGTTAAATCCTTAGTTAGGTAATAAGCAAAATAGCAGATAACTATGAATACTAATATATCATCTAAAGATATAACTATTGAACCCCTGTGTTTTCAGGTGCGGTTGCTCCAGTTTGTTTATTTTGTGCTTCTAATATTTTAGCTATCAGCGTTTGCCCTTCTTCTTTATCTTCTTTAGTATTACCGCTAATAGGTTTCATATCAGGCCCTAAGTTATAATCTGCTGGTTTAGGTTGTGGGGGTAGCTGTTCCTGCTTAATTTCAGGATTCTGTTTCATTACTTGCATAACTGTTTGTTGCCAGCTACTAACTGCTTGTTCATAAGCTATCTGCTCTGGAGGTTTCTTAAATTCATCAATATCAGCTCCCTTGATTTCCATTAGATAAGAGAAGGTTTCACCAATATTATATTCACTGCCTATTTGAGCATTACTGCCAAGTACTTGCATAGCTACTTGCCAAGCTTCCATATCCATTTCTTTACTAGCTGGGCTTTCACCATCTGTTAGATTGAAGTCAAATACTGCATTACGAAGTATAATAGGGTCAACTTTAACAGTTTTCTTAGATGACTCATGATAAATAGAATCAGCTCCTTGATACTGGAGTATATTAAAAGCTACTATCTGTTTGATAGGGGCAAATACTTGGTCTTCAAGAGTAATAGCTTGTGTTCGTGATTTACTGTCAGCATTGTCCATAATAGTGTTAAATTCTTGACCAGTCTTATTTCCTTTAACAAACTGTCCTCTTTGAGCATTGTTCATACCGGTAACTTGATTGGCCATACCTGCTAAAGTCTGCATTGTTTGCATTCTAATACCGGCCATATTATCATTAAATGGTATAGGATAAATCATCTCATTAATAGGAACCCCCATATAACCGGCTGGCTTAATAGGAATTCTAGCGGTAGGGTTAGGGGATTCAATAGCTTTCTTTTCAAGATAATTTGGATTATATATAATCCTATCAGATATACTTCTTCTTAATGCCGCTATTTCAGCATTCATTATTGTACTTGATACTTGCTGATAAGGCTTTACATTATCAAGGTGTGATTTAGTTTGATATTTAATACCGTCATCATTAGGGCATCCAAATACAATTGGTATCAGATCATGTGCATTAGTTTGACGTTCTGCATAGATTAAT
>Ga0208618_1001062_pt1 | contig 11357 bp, 21 predicted proteins | sample CryBogCBE18Jul08_FD_184585 | JGI IMG/M metagenome (GOLD analysis project Ga0208618, IMG submission 184585) | Freshwater microbial communities from Crystal Bog, Wisconsin, USA - CBE18Jul08 (SPAdes) | ecosystem: Environmental > Aquatic > Freshwater > Lake | place: Crystal Bog, Wisconsin, USA...
GCTCAGAGCGGGTTTTCCGGCCCGTTTTCGCGGGCTCTCACACTGCGTTTGATTAAATTTAATGACATTTTAATTGAGGATAAATAATACCCTTTTTATACTGAATATTAGTAAGATTTTCTAATATCTCAGCCTGAGCTGGTAAGATCTACTGGTTACCACAGCTTACAGGTACAGTATTCTTCAGGTATAGATCCACAGTTGCATGTATTAGAGCTATTAGCTGGAATGATCTCAGTAGATCCTGTATAGGGAGTATCCGTTGTATTACTAGACTCTACGATCTCTAGTCTCTTGTCTAGACTGTCTACCTTCTTGAGTAGCTCTTTTATATCTTGTCTGAGGAACTGGAGCTCGGTAGGTGACATTTTCTAGGTCTCACTTTTTAGGTCTAGCTTTCTAGGTTACCCCGTTTTTCTAGGTCTAGCTTTTTAGGTCTCAATTTCTAGGTCTAGCAAAACTGGTCTAATATCTTAGGTCTCGTTATTTAGGTCTAAGATTTTAGGTCCAGTTTTCTAGGTCTAGCTTTTTAGGTTACCCTGTTTTTCTAGGTCTAATAAATTAGGTCCAGTTTTCTAGGTCTCAATTTCTAGGTCTAATAAATTAGGTCTCAAAAAACTGGTCTAGCTTTCTAGGTCATCCCCAGTTCTGGTCTTCTAGTCTCGGCTGGTTATTCTTAGCAGAAGTAATGTTGGTGTTGGGAGCCGGACCGGGATCTGACTTGATCGTGATCTTGCTGGTTGGCCTGATAGACATGAAGCCGAGCTCGGGATCGAGGAATCCTAGCTGACCCCAGCCGGGAGTGCATGAGAGGGGTACGACCGGAGTAGTTCCTGCCGGCTGGGTGATCGCGTCGTAGTCGGGATTGACTCCGGATGACTGGTCTGGCGTAAGCTGAGACTTGAGGTCGTCGATCTCTCTCTGGAGCTCTCGGTTCCTCCGCATCTCTCTCGACATCATTCCCTTAAGCTCTTGAACCTCGTCGACCAGCTCTTGGTTCACCTGTCTCAGTACCTTGCGCTGCTCGTAGAGCTTGATCTTGCGGTTGAGGTGGGTGTTCCGGTTCTTACCCAGCTTGAGGTGAGCCTGCAGGAGCTTGTCGATCTGGTCCTGCAGCTTTTCGATGATGTTGTCGAGCCTAGCCACGTCCTCGCACTTCTTGACGTACAGCTCGAGTACTTCTTCTAATGTAAAGTTAGTCACGATCTCCTCCTATTTCAAACTCATTGGATATATCCATCCCGCCGGCCATGTAGAGAGGTACGTACGCCCTCGTGTCGAAGCCCAGCCGATCGTAGATCAGGTACCGGAAGGTTCCACCCTCCTTCGCGTGCTCCACAAGCTTCCTGAACACGTAAGCCGTGACCGCGATCTGGGTATTCATGTCGAGACTGTCCCATACCTTCTTCTCGTTCTGCTCCTCGTCTTCCCAGCTCATCCCAGCATGCTCCTCATTCATCGTACCAGTCTCCTACCTGAGCGTACACCTTGTCGATCACGTCGTGGATGCTCCTGCACGCCTCGTGGAACTTTACGTAATCTTCCTCTGAGATCTCTACGACCTTTGGCTGGTAGTTCTTACCGTAGCTGCATGCTTCCCAGTCGGTGTCCTTGACGAGATCCCACGGGATCAGGTTGGTGTAGTCACCGATGCCGTTTGGAAGATCGTCGCAGCCACCCATCGAGTTGTACTCGTCGACGTACACCTTCATGTTCACTTACGCTTGTCCTCTAAGATAATTTTAACCGTTTGTTGGTTCATGTATTCTTGAGAATAATACTGATAAAGAGAGACTTCCATCGACTTGACAGCCTTATCGATCTCTTCTCTTATAATCTGTTCGATGTGAGGTTCTAATGATTTACGAATAAGCGACTTGACGTGATCTTCAAATAATTTAAGAAGAAGGTCATCGCTAGGTTTAATAAAAGATGTCGACATTACTTATTCTCTCCCTTGGTGTATGTGATCACGTACCAGTGCTCTTCTCCGGGCTTGGGAGTTCTCAAGCCGACGATCTCGTATCCCAGCTTCTCGGTGAGATACTTGATCATGTTGCGGGCTCCACCCTCGCTCATGCAGCGCTCTGTAAACACTTCCTGCTTCCTCTTTCTAACCATCTCTTGACCAACACCTGTTCGAGTTCGTATGCCTCTCCCTCCCACGGGCGTTCGAGGTACTTCGTATTAGAACTATAGATCTTTCCATTGTAGCGGTGACGACCATCCTGATAGAGCCGGAGCTTACCGGTGGCGTACTGCCATACGTGAACCATCTCGTGGGCTAGAGTCGTGAGCAGAGCCATCTCGTCCAGACTCTTCTCGAGAGATATCCTGAACTCACGGGGACGAAGGTCGTCATCCTCCACTGCGCACCAGCCATCGGCTCCGATGTCGCGCTTGACTTCCACGGTGATGTACGTGTTGAGTGCTAGGCGATACCTCTCGCGGAACAGCTCGTCCCTGAAGAAGTTCATGGCCTGATTGATCTGACTCTTGGTTACTCTGTTCATTATCAGATAATATCATGGAACTGGATTAATGTCAACCGTAAAGTGGCTTTCCATTGAAAATAGTTCGCATCGCATCCATGTAGTCTTCCTTCTGCTTGACGAAGACCTGTGGCTGTTCATGGTCGACTGCGATGATGATGGCGATCTGCGGGATCTTCTGGTTCGTAAGCTCCTCAGCCATCGTTGCATAGCACGTAGCTTGGATGAAGTATCCCTGTATGTATGACTCTTCTTTGAGCCTGCGCGATGTCTTGAAGTCCACCACCGACAACACGCCGTCGAACTCCGCGATGCAGTCGGTGCGTCCAGCCGTGTAGAGCTTGTTAGAGTAGAGTGGAGCCTCGATCGCGTGTACGACGCCGATGTGCTTGTCGAGCACCGGCCTGATCGTGTTGAACGTCATCTTGTTTGCCGGCATCGTCTTCTCAGGCCAGTTCTCCTCGTTCAAGAGATAAGCCTCAGCACACGCGTGAACTGCGGTTCCCCTGTTGCCGGCCTGAACGAGTATCTTATTAGCCTCTTCTTCGCCGACTCTCTGTCTCCACTTGTCGAGACCAGACTTGTCAGTGCGAGCTCCGAGAACTGTGGTGACTGACGGGTACGGGACTCCGTCAGCACCGATGTAGTGTCGCTTCCCGTCGATCTCAGTCATTACGAGTGGATCGAAGTGCCAGAAGTCGTGGACGAACTCTCGATTACGCAGTAATCTTGAGCCGGTGTTTGTCTTATTAAACATTATATAGTTTTCTCTTTGCAGTATTAGGCTGTAATCTTCAATCTATCTTTAGTTATAATGTATTCTTTCACGAGCGAGCTGCGAACAATATCATTCTCATCAAAGTCAATGAACTCGAATGACTTCATCTTATTGATGATCTTCATAAAATCTATTAGCCCGTTCTTCTCGTGATCCCTGGTGAAGTCAGACTGCCTGAAGTCTCCACAGAACATGATCTTACAGTTCTTACCCACGCGAGTGATGACTGAGTCCAGCTCGTGCAGCGTGCAGTTGGCGATCTCGTCTACGACAACGATACAATCATTGAGAGTAACACCTCGTATGAAAGAAGTACTGATGAACTCAACCACTCCTCGCTGCTTGAGATACTCGTAAGCATCTCCTCGTCCAAATAGCTCTGTAAAGATTGCCTGATATGGAGCCTCATAGACCTTTGTCTTCTCCTTATTATTCCCCGGAAGGAATCCCATGTCGCGAGTTGGAACCACGCTTCTAACTATAATTAGCTTCTTATATCGAGAGTCGTCTTCGACCAGCTGTCTCATAGCTAAGTAGCAGCTGATGAAGCTCTTGCCGGTGCCGGCTATCCCATGCAGCATCAAGTTCTTCTCACGAGAATAGTGGTCGAATGTAAGTCGCTGGTTATCCGTGAGTGGCTCGATATGTCTGAGCTTGAAGTTTATCTTGAGGTTGTTGTCCTCTCTTCCTCCCTGTTGCTGCTGGACTCTCTTTTGTTTTCTGCTTAGACGCTTGGTTGGTTCCATGCTTGTATTCTCTGTTAGTGTTGAGGGATCATAACTTACTTATCATCATACTCCATAGTGTCATCTCTAAAGTCTGCATACCTGTATCTCTGCAGAGGATCTTCATCTAAAGCACCGATAGGCATAGCGTTGAATGCTATGATCTGTCGGTTATTACCCGGATGCGGCATGCCAGAATGTCTCATCCAACCCGGATATATCACCAGCTTTCCCTCTTCAAACGGGACCTGATGGTGTCTGTCGTACCACGTAGTGCTGGTCTTGTAGGGTTTACCCTTACCGCCGTACATTCCATCCATCTTAAATGTCCTGAAGTCACTCATGATGTTGTGATAGAGCGTTCCTCTCGAGTCTTCTACATCGCTGTAGAGATAGTAAGTGCCTACGAACATGCAGTTGTTGTGCGTATGTACGTGGTGCTGACCTCCGTGATGCTGTATCGTGCTCCACATAGCGGTTATGTCGATGTCGAAGCCGTGATCTGAGATCTCAGCCACTACGTCGTTCAGGCATTCTCTAAAGAAGTTGGTGAGCGGTGCGTATATATCTTTCTTGTGAAAGTTTGGTAGACTTAGTGAGACCTTGCTGTCTCTGTTGACTACGTAGTGCTGGTACTCTTCGTTGTACTCTTTCCAGATCGGGTGATACTTCTTGTAGTCCTTGAACTTAAAAGTATACATCGGAATGCGGAATATGTCAACCGCCTTCATATCATTACGCTTCTGGTTCAGATTTATCTTAATCATTAGAATGTATTGATGCTTGACTTCTGGAATCCCTTGCTGTTGCCCTTCTTCATGTCCTTCAGCAGGTCGCGAAAGCCCTGATCGGGTTTTAAGCTCGTACCTATGCTGACTGCAGACACCAAGCTGGGGGCATCATTCACCAGCTGAACTACATTGGGGTTGCTCTTGAGATAATCATCTAAAGCGGAGATACTCATGAACTCTGAGTACTCCTCACCAGTATCATTGTTTAGAAAGTTATACGTGGGCATCTCTTAATTCCATTAGGTGATCGAAGTCGTTGGGATCTAATCCCTCTTCGCTGGTTAGATCCTCGATGCTCTTGACGCGAAGAGCGCGCTCGTACCTGCGCTCTTGCTTCTTGTTCTTGTATTCTTGACGTGAGTCATAATCGCCATCATAATAATCGCGCTCATTGTTTCTACGTCTAGTCTTACTCATTTTACCATTGACTCCGGTGGAAGTAACTCGGGGAACGCCTCGCGGACCAGCTGAGCGTCGATACCCTTCATGTTGGCTGGAAGCTTCTTGTCCTTCATGGCGCAGAGCAGGAGAGCGTCAGCCGGTGCGCAGTTCTCAAGCAGGTGGATAAACATCATCTCGCGCTGGGACTGACTCTTTACGGGAGCTCCACCCTGAACGTAGTACGTGAGCTTTCTCAGCTCGCGAAGGAACACCGACTCCTGATCCTGCAGGTCATTAGCCTTGAATGGTGGAACTCCCTCGGGAAGTAGCCACTGGATGCGTGGGTCAAATGCACCCTGCAGTACTGTCAAGAGCTGGTAGCTCTTATTGGCCCTGAGTGCAGCGATCTTCTCTTCTCTCTTCTTGAGCTTCGCAACCTTCTCAAGGAACTCGGCCATGCCGACAACTGTAGCCATTATTAAAACTCCTGAATGTGCTCGGTTAAGTGTTTAAGTTTATTAGCGACGAAGTAGTTGAATAGTTTGTCTCGGCTCTTGCTCTCGAGCGAGTTGTACTCATCGAGGATGCGCTCCTCGATAGACTCTGGAATAGTAGAGAGATCGATGATCTTGATATTACGCTGGAAGTTGCGCAGGGTGTTGTTGTCGACGTGAGCTGACAAGTTACCAAACATGTCGAGCATGGCGTCGATCTTTTTCTGAGTCAGAGGCTTCTGTCGCTTACCGTTGGTGACAAACGTGTCGTCGTCAGAGAGTACGTTGGGTACGCCATCGCCGGCATCACCGCGCAGCACGTGCTCGCGCTTGTACTTCTTGGGATCGTCGTGCTTGATCCACTTCTTGCGTACTGGATCGTACTGCTTGACGTTGGGATATGTGTGGAGCTGGATGAAGTCCTTGTCACCGGACAAGATCAAGATGTCGTCGTATTCGTTGTGCTTGCAGAGAGTAGCGATGATGTCGTCAGCCTCGCACGCATCGACGTCAACTACCTTGTAGGGAAAGAACTCCTTGAGCTCGGCGCGGATCTTATTCATGCACTCAAAGATAGCAGCCCAGTCGAGCTCGGAGGCTTCCTGTGACTTCTTGCGGTTAGCCTTGTAGTATGGGAAGATCTGCTTACGCCAGTAGTTCTTGTTGTCGCAGGCGATGACGAGCTCGCCGAACTCATCGGCAAACTTATTGCGGTACGAGCGAAGAGAGTTGAGTACCATGTGGCGTACCATGTTCTCTTCAATCTCGGCGTTGGTGTGATTACCCAACTGCATCATAAGGTTAGACAGCATAACTTGTGAGAGATCAACAATGATCATGATTTATAAACAGCCTCAGCTGCTTCCTTTCTCTAGGTCTGGATTCTTAAACTTCAGGTTAAGTTCATCTACTACTTTTAGTCCACCCTCGGGAGCTCCCTCAGGTGTAAACACTGCCTCTGACAGTTCACAGAATGGATGCTCGAGTCCGTGATAGCGACAGAGTAGAGCTCTAACAGCTTCCACTACAAAAGCTCCGTCTTTGAGATAAGCATCTTCAGAACCTTCGTCGTCGATGCCAAAATCAAAGGCAGCAGCCTCGAGCTGTGTGAATAGCATTGGTATTACGTTGGCGAGTGTCTCATTGATATGGTGATGCTTGAGATACAACATGCGATCTTCTATCTGAGATTCGTCGGTTGGGACGAACTTGCCACTAATATTAGACTTTGGAAACTGGATAATGTTATCCATGAATTGTTCCTATTTTGATAATAAACTAGTAGATCAAATATGTCAACTGGTTTATTTAGGCATTATCGTTGGCTAGAACTGTTGAGCCCTCGGTGGTGAACTTGAAGTCGTATACCTTGCATTGTGTATTCTGCTCAAGATCGTGGATAACTCCGGCTCTCTTGTCCTGTGGTACGTAGAACACGAAGAACCCTCCGCCACCAGCACCGAGAAGCTTACCACCTAGAGCTCCAGCATTGATCGCTCGAGTATACACGTCGTCGAAGTAGTCGCTCGTGATCTCCTTGACAATGCTCTTCTTGTCCATCCACGCATCGTTTAGTAGAGATCCAAATGAGTCAACGTCGCGATCTATCAGGTGGCCGAGCGCGATGTAAGCCTTGTCGCGACTTCTCTTTACGAGATTGAGCTTGTCCTTGTCGCTCATTGCAGCGCTCTGCTTCTGCAGGATACTGTTGGCTGAGCGACCGATCCCGCTGTATACCAGAAGAAGATTACTCTCGAGTAACTTTAGCGTGAATGGATCGATCTTTGATGTGTCGTACAGTATCACCTGATCCTTGGCGAACTGGAACAAGTTAATGCCGCCCCATGCTGCTGCGTACTGGTCCTGCTTACCAACTGGGTAGCCACACTTCTCCATCTCGATCATGCACGCGCACTCGGCGAGCTGAGTCTTATTTGGCTTGATGCCCGAATAGCTAGAAAGCGCGTTAACGAGTCCAACGGTGAATGCAGATGAAGATCCCAGCCCTGATCCCTTTGACAAGATATCTGAGATAGATGATACGGTGATCTCTTTATTGATCTGGAAGTACTTGAGCGTCTCGCTGGTGATCCCGCTCTGCATCGTCTCTACGTCGGGAAACTCTTCGATCTGGTCGTACATGACCTTGACACCCATGTGCTTCGTCTTGTGAAGCATGACGTAGATGTACTTGTCGATCGTGACTGACAGTGCTGCACCGAGATCGTCTTTGTAGAACGACGGCATGTCACTGCCGCCGGAGAAGAAGCTGATGCGAACTGGTGTACGCGTGATGATCATACCTTGTACCTAAACATCTCTTGAGGTTTCTTACGGCTCTCTGCGTCTGGATACTTAGTGAGCAGCGAGTTGAGAGTCATCTCCCACTTAGCCTTGATGCGGTTGATGTTGTACCGGCTATCGACAAAGAACTTATTAAACCGGATAACCTCTTCGCTGTTCTTGGTCTCTACCATGTGGATCGCTGCTTCGAGATGACGAGCAAAGATATTAGCGTGCTCGTTCTTATCGTTGAAGTCACCCTGATACATGATGTTGAGTCCACCTGAAGTCTCAGGCAGCGCGCCGAAGTTTGGATGAACGCAGATGAGTCCGGCACTCATAGCCTCAAGCATTGCTCGGCAGCTCGTCTCAAGCCAGATGCTGGGATAAGCGTGGATATGAGATGTGTTGAGATAATCTTTGAGCTCATCGTTCTTTACGAATCCATGATACGTCATCTGTGGGTGATTGCGAATCTCATCATACAGAGGCTCGAACTGCTTATCAGCTTCTTCCCAGCCATAGATCTTGAAGCTCGAGAACACGTCGAGATGGATGTTGGGATACTTCTCGGCCAGATGCTTGAACACCGGTACCAGCAACTCGAGACCGCGCTGAGGAGTAGAAGTATAGCAGATGCGGATCTTACCGTCGTAGTCTTTCTCGAGACACTCGGGTGGAGCCGGCTCAATACCAGACTCAAGGATGATCGACTTGTTATCGTAAGCCATGCCGTGAACTAGCTGGTAACGCTGGTACTGCCAGTCAGAGATGAACACGAACTTGTGGATGCTGTCGATGAAGTTCTTGTCTCGGAACTTCTGGCTCTCTGGATCTTCGGGTAGATCGTGACACCAGAACAAGCGAATCTTATCATCCTCAAAGCTGCGATGGCGCGATGAGATGATCTGGAAGTTCTCGAGTAACTTCGGGTCGATGATCTCTGCTAGCTTTCTCTTGGCGATCTCCGTACCGCCGAACGCGTTCTTGGAGATCTCGTTCTCTTCAAATCCACTCATTAGATCTTAAATCCTGACTTCACTGCATCGTTATAAAACATCTTACACGTATCAAGCGAGAACTCATTGAGATCTTTACCAAAGTTGTCCAGCTTCTTGATCAGGTCTGGAGTCATCGTGATAATATCTGCACCAGCTTGTTCTGCCTGTACATAGTTATATATCTCACGCGGAGATGCCCAGAGGTACTCGACCTTGTCCTCGATACCGGCATTGGTGTAGAGAGTCTTAAATGCCTTGATGTCTTGGAAGATAGCCATAGGATCAACGCCGGTGTCGGCGATGCGACCGGCGAAGATGGAGATGATCGATCGTACATTCTTGTTGAGGTTACTAAGGATGTTCATTACCTGATTATGAGTAAACACCGCGGTAACGTTGAGCTTGATATTATTGTAGCTGAGCTCATTGATAACACCGAGCGTGTCGCGACCATCGGTGAAGTACGCTGGGATCTTTACGTATACGTCGTAGGCGCTCTCATGACTCCACGAGTCAATCTCATATGCCTGACGAACCATCCCGTCGTGATCGTCTGCGAATACTTCGAGACTCAAACACGTATCTGATCTCATTGTATTGAGATAGGAGATAGTCTTACAAGCAAAAGCTTTATAGTCAGTGACACCGGCCTGAGCCATAAGCGTTGGGTTGGTGGTGAATCCAGTAATGCGTGAATCCTTTGCCGCCTTCACGATTCCTTCAAAGTCTGCTCCATCAGCGAACAGTTTCATTCTCTAACTCCTTAATGATTTCACATGCATGTAGTATATTGGCTGCGTAGTAGTCTGGTTCATTCTCGAGTGGCTCACCACCGATGTAGATAGTTTTAACGCCTGCAGCGCGGCCGCACTCTATATCTTTCCAAGTATCCCCGATCATGTAGCTCTTGCGCGGCTCAATGCCGTAGTAGTTGACGAGCTCATCGATCATTCCTGGACTTGGCTTGTATAGACGCGAACCGCGCCGACAGGCGCATATGTAGTCATCGATCTTAAGATCATTGCGTATCTTAAGCATTATCTTAGACAATTCATCGAACTTCATCTTAAAGTCTAGAACGTCTGGTTGATTTGTAACTATAAAAGTATTATATCCCAGTTCTTTAACTATGTCAATAGCTTTCTTGACGTCAGGTAAGTACTCAAACTCCTCTAGTTTCCAAGGAGGGGACTTAGCCCCGTCCCTGTCTATCATCTTGTTGATTACACCGTCGCGATCAAAGAAGATTGCACGAACCATAACTTTTTCTTTCTTTTATTATAAATAACTTGAATTACCATTTCGTCTTCTTAATCTGGAGTTTCGGATGTGAGACAATGCAGTGCCATACGACTGCTTGGAAAGCCTCGCTGTGTGGTGTGACTCGGGTTGGTGCGAGCTCGGGAACTACGACTACGGTGTCTCCTCGAGTAGCTGTGTACCCATCTTTCTTACCGACAATACCTAACACAGTACCACCCATGCCGCGGGCTTCCTTGATGGCGTTGATCAAGTTGACTGATACATTCAACTGCTCGTTACCGCCGCCGACTGACAAGATAAAGATAGCGTCGTTGTAGTTGAACCGACTGGTGTTCAGGTACTCCTCGAAGACTGTATCAAAGCCTTCATCGTTTGTGCGAGCAGTGAGTTCGCTAACATTATCCGTGGGAGCATAAGCCTCGATGCCACAGAGCTTACGTAGATCGTTGACGAGATGGGAAGCATTGCCAGCTGAACCGCCGACACCCAGAACAAAGACTCGGCCGTCCTTAACATCTCTGACCTTGACGAGTTCATTGACCAACTCCTCTATCTTATTTCTATTCATTGCATTTGCAATATCAACTACTTCGTTGAAGTACTCATCTGTGAAACTCATTTCAAACGTCCTCTCAATTCACTAGAACTATAGTCGTGTAAGCGACTGTTAAATATGATTTCTATATTACGAGAAGTGCATATCTCTGCACCCGTAACAGAGTCGAAGCGATGGTCTGATCCAACGAATCTCTTGTTGATCTCGAGAGTCGCCATCATATTAACGAGATCATTCTCAGTGTCGTATGGAATGATCTCATCTACATACCTGCAAGCTTTGAGCTGCAGCCATCTCTCATACATGGATTGAATAGGCTTATTCTTCTCTGGTCGATCGATAGTTGGATCGCTGTGTAGTCCAACTATAAGATAGTTACACTGCTTTCTACAGTCAGCCAGCATCGCGAGGTGACCTGGATGTAGCAGATCAAAAGCCCCGCACGTAAATCCTACGATCACTTGATCACCATGTAAGTGTTCTTGCCATCGGCTGCGGTCTCATTGTGGGGAATGAATACCGGATCCCAACCTGCAAACTTATCTTTGAAGTAGTCTTCGTTATTGATCGTACCAAAGATCTTAGCCTGATAC
>Ga0208618_1001064_pt1 | contig 11340 bp, 17 predicted proteins | sample CryBogCBE18Jul08_FD_184585 | JGI IMG/M metagenome (GOLD analysis project Ga0208618, IMG submission 184585) | Freshwater microbial communities from Crystal Bog, Wisconsin, USA - CBE18Jul08 (SPAdes) | ecosystem: Environmental > Aquatic > Freshwater > Lake | place: Crystal Bog, Wisconsin, USA...
TTCTGGCTACTCGCTCCAATTTGGGGTCTTAGCTCATCTGGGAGAGCGACTGCCTTGCACGCAGTAGGTGATCGGTTCGAGTCCGATAGATTCCACCAAATATATTGGGAGATCGTCTAATGGTAGGACAGCGGACTTTGACTCCGCTAATTGGGGTTCGAGTCCCTATCTCCCAGCCAAATAAATAACACTTTACTAATACGAATTTATATACTATAATCATAAAAGGTTGAGAGATATCTTAACTTTATTTTAAAACTAAGGAGTAATAAATGAAGAAGCTACTAATCACTGCAGCCGCTGTTGTTCTCGCAACAAGTGCATTTGCAACCGATCTTCCTAAGAAGAAGAAGGCTCCAGCAGCACCTGCTGGTGCTACATCACAAGCTGTAGCACCAGCAAGCACTGATAGCTTGACTGCTGCTTATGGTCAGGATACTGCCGTTGGCGATCTTGGTTCTAAGACTGATGACGTTTATCAGCTTACATATAAGCATAACCTCGGTGAAGGTTTCAGCATCGGCGGTATGGCCCAAACTACTCAGGTTCCAGATTCTCAGTTGAATCAAAATCTTGAAGCTCAGGCTGGTTATGCATTTCCATCATATAATGGATTTACTCTAAGCGGTAAGGTTGGCGTCGGCGAAAAGTTCACTACTGAAAACTTTAGCTATTATGCAGTTTATGGCAACCTAGATTACAAGTTGATGGATAAGGTAACTTGGAATGCATTGAACTATCGCTACCGTAGTGCTTTTGATGTTTCTGAAAATGGATATCAGAGCAACCAGCTTGGAACTGGCGTAACCTACGATATTAATAACACCTACGCCGCTAGCGCAAAGGTATACCGTAACTACGATAAGGACTTTAATGCAACTGGTGATCAGTTCATGCTCGGCGCAACCGTCAAGTTCTAATACTTAATCACCATAATGACTAAAAAACACAGAGACCTAAAAATCTCTGTGTTTTTGTTTGAAAAAACCTAATGATATCAACGACGTTTTTTTCTTGCTTTTTTCTCATGTTTAAGCTATAATGATAATATGGTTGAGATTAAGGAGTTAAATATGTGGAATGAACAGGAAATGGAAAAGTATTCGGCTTATCTCGATGCGCAGGAAACTGCCGTTCTTGAAGCTGTTTATGAACACAACTTCTCTGACTTTGAAAAGGTTCGTGTTTACGCCGAATTGAAATTAGAAGAAATCGATATCGATTATCTTCGTTCAGTTTGGAATATGATTGTATACCCAGAAAAGAAAGTTTATCTCAATGTTGAATAAAATTGCAATTGCTACATTAGCTATTGGGTTAACTGTTACCAGTGCGCATGCAGAATATTATCGTCGTTATGAAAATCACCATTATTACAATCATGGTGGTGGCGGCAATTGGGTTGCTCCATTGGTCGGTGGTTTGATTATCGGTGGTATGTTAGGTGCTATTAGTGAGCAACAACAACAGCAGCAATATTATAATCAGTATCAGCCAATTTGTCGTGATGTGGTTGTCGGTTATGATTTATGGAATCGTCCAGTTTTCCAAAGGGTGTGTCAATGAACTTCACTACTAAGTATGATATTGGCCACCAATATTGGGTAGCCCGTTGCCGCAAAAATATCCATGAAGAAGAAAAAGAAATCGATGGTAAAATTTGGGTAAACACTTATTTTACCTTTGAGCCATATGTGAAACAAAAAGAAATTGTTTCTATAGAAGTTCGTCATGGTTCAAATGGCACTGGAATTATCTACGGCGTTCGCAACGTTGGCGAACATGCTGAAATGAGTTTCTTTTATCCAGAAAATAACATTTTAAATTATACAAAAAAAGAAGCCCAAGCAATCGCTAATAAATCTGCTGAGGATTGCGAAGAATTGTATTGATAGATGTACAAGATAGAAGTAAGATATCTTAAAAATAAAAGATACTACTCTATCAGCCGCTTGGGTAAAATAATAATATTAACAAAAGATAAACGGATCGCAAACGAGTATGAGGCTATTAACTCTTCTCTACGGTCTTCTTAGCATTTTCTAAATATGATTTGATAGACTCGATACTGTTCTTACAGATTTTATTATACCTATCAAGTTCAACAATCAATTTGGCTACTTCAACATCTGTTAATGTTTTTGGATCTGGATAAGATTCAACCGTTGGGCAGTTATACATATTGTTTGATGGTAATACAACAATTTGTTTTTCTGTTGTTACGACCTGAGCCGTTTGGCAACCAGCAAGCATTAAGGTAGCTAGTAATAATACTTTTTTCATTTCGAAACTCCACCAAGCTGGTTGATTGTATTTTTTAAAATATCTGATGATACTTTATCATTTTTATTAACATCGGGCGATGATAAATAATTATCGATGTTAGACAATTTTTGATTTAAACTGTCATTTTGTTTTGCTAGACTATCTTCTACATTACGCTGCTTATCTTGTATTTCTGACATTTTCTTTGCAAAAATCTCTCGGTCTTCAGCAGCCCGTTCTAATTGCATCTGGTTATATTGTAGGAATGCTTTTTGTTCTAAATCTTTTTTCCAGTAAAAATACGCACCAGATAAAACAGATAATAGAAAAATATAAAATTGTATTCTAGCAATCATGATAAATCTCCAGTTTTTTGTATTTATAAAAAGGTGACTTATGAAGGTAAATTTAGGACCATATCCCTCACACTGGTCGACACGTTATGTGGAAGAAGCATACTTAGAAAAAATGCACAAGGTCGAAGATAGCTATTCAGTTGAAAAAGAAAATTATACAAAGCTGGATAAAGTTGTTATTTGGTTACTTGATAAATGGCAAGATGTTTTAAATGCAACTGTCAACGAATATTTTCATTGGCGCGGACGAAAAGAAAAAGTTCATATTGATGGATATGATGTTTGGTCGGCAGATCATACTCTTGCTCTTATTATTCATCCTACCCTCGTTAAATTAAGATCATCACTTCACAGTGCACCATTTACTGATGATGAAGATGTTCCTGAAGAACTAAGATCAACATCAGCCGTTCCAAAAGAAAATGAATATGATACTGATGACAATCATCATAAGCGTTGGGAGTGGATTCTTGATGAAATGATTTGGTCGTTTGCTCAGCTGATTGATGGAAATGCAGAAAATAAATTCCATACTGGTGAGCATGACATTCAATGGAAAGAAGTCAAAAATAAAGATGGTAAAGTTTTAGGAAGTGAGATGCTTCGTGGACCAAACGACACTTATGTTTTTGATAGAGAAGGATGGGATGCGTGGAATGCCCGTATCGCTAATGGGTTAAAACTATTCGGAAAATACTACAGAGGACTGTGGGATTAATTATATTATGGAACTAATAATAAAAACAATAAGGAGTTCCTATGAAATCAGTTTACGGAATACCAGTATTAGATCTTAAGATGTTACCAGAACAAATGGTTATAGATGCAGCTGATATGTATCGCGAAGAAGATCCAGAAAATAGTTTCGTCAGGCTTTTAAGAGCTGGTGAAGAATTTAAAGATGCTGGACTTACACCAATTTATCTGAGCGATAAGCCAATGAAACGTATGATGGTAACTACTAAAGAAAAAATGCAGAAAAAATATCACTAATTTACAGAATTATATTGCTGCGCAGTATAAATAAACCGTAGAATGCTTAATAGGTTCTACGTAAATTCAACCTTGCCTAACAGGAGGTCTATATGACAAAGTATTATTTCGACCACACATTTTCAGATTTAGAAAAGTTTAACAAGTTTTTTGTCGGCGCAGATAAATTCGCTGATAGCATGGCAAAAACGGTACAGTATCTGTCTAATACAGCTACTACTGGAGCTTACCCTCCATTTAATTTAAAAAAAACAGACGACAATGTTTATGTTATCGAAATGGCAGTTGCTGGTTTCGGTAAGAATGACCTTGAGATGACTCTTGAAGAAAATCAACTTGTCATTAAAGGTTCTTCAACAGTTGATGACACAGCTGGTGAATTACTTCACAAGGGCATTTCTGATCGTCCTTTTACCCGTTCTTTCACTCTGGCTGACAATGTTGTCATTAATAATGCAGCATTGATTAATGGAATGTTGAAAATTTGGCTTGAACATATTATCCCAGAAGATAAGAAGCCTAAGAAAATTGACATTACTGAAGTAACAGAAAAAAACAGAGATTTAAAAAAGAAAGACTAAAATGACACAAGTATTAGGAAACATAACTTCCTGGCTGAAACGTCAGGAAAAGCTGAGACGCACTGTTCGTGAATTGGCAGCTTTATCAGATCGTGAATTGTCGGACATTGGCCTCAGCCGTTGTGATATCTATAATGTCGCAAAGGAGGTAACTCTATGACAAAACTTCTAGCTAAATTTTTCAAAACTAAAAAAAATGAAAATCATGGCAGACAGTTGACTGATGAAGAAAGATATATTATTTCTCGCGACCCACAGTCTGTTTTAGATGTAGAAAACTTCGCGAAAGAGTTTGAGAGAAAACAATCAAACCAACGTTCTTGGAGTATTCTATAATGTGGCCATATACAGTCGACGAACTAGTAATTATAAACGGTAAATGAAATAATAAATAGAGGGATTAATTTCCCTCTATTTTATTTGGAGAATGTTATGTTTACAAAAGAAAATCTCCAGAAGTTTTTCGAAGATACTGATGAAAATATCATTGACTCTTTCGTTGATCCTCTGAACAAAACATGTGATAAGTTTGATATCAATTCAACTAATCGTATTGCTATGTTTATTGCTCAAGTCGGCCACGAGTCAGGCGGTTTGACGCACACAAAAGAAAATCTTAATTACAAAGCAGCACAGCTATTAAAGATTTTCCCAAAATATTTTGAAAATGCTAATCCAGCTGATTACGAACACAAACCTGAAAAAATTGCAAATCGTATCTATGCTGGACGCATGGGTAATGGTTCAGAAGATACAGGTGATGGTTGGAAGTTTCGTGGTCGTGGCCTTATCCAATTGACAGGTAAAGAAAACTATACTAGATTTGCAAACGAATTAGGTATGGATCTTGATGCGGCTGTCGATTATCTTGAAACACCAGAAGGCGCAGCAATGTCTGCTGGCTGGTATTGGAATGATAGACATATTAATGATGCAGCTGACAATGGTGATGTTGAGAAAGTTACTCGCAGAATCAATGGTGGAACTATTGGCCTCGAAGAAAGAACAGCTCTTTACAACGAAGCTCTTTCGACTTTCGCATAATTTTTTACTTTACATTCTAATCAACACGAGGTATTATAATAATATGCCTCGTGTTTTTTCATGGAGATTTTATGACTAAATTTTATACAAGCGTGTTCTCACGTGGTGATCGTATCTATCTTCGTGGTTATGACATGGGGCTTCCTGTTAAAGAAGTTATCAATTACAAACCATATCTTTTTATTCCAAGTAAAGATGGCAAATATAAAACACTTGATGGTCAATCAGTTGCCAAGATGGATTTTGATAGCATCAGCGATGCACGTGATTTTTCGAAGCGTTATGAAGACGTTGATAACATGCCAATTTATGGCTTGACGAATTTTATGTATATGTTCATCTATGATAATTACAAGGGCGAAATTGATTATGATCCTAAGTTAATCAATGTAGTATCAATTGATATTGAGTGTAAATCAGATAATGGTTTCCCGAATATCGCAGAAGCCGATCAGGAATTGACTGCTATCACTATCCGCTGTAAGGGCGCGACAGCAGTATTTGGTATGGGAGATTTTAAAACTAATGATTCGAACATCAGTTACATCAAATGCAAAGACGAGTATCAACTTATTGAAAGATTCTTACAGGTATGGCAATCACCTAGCTGGTCGCCAGATATCGTTACGGGGTGGAACATCGAGTTCTTCGACATCCCATATCTTATCAACCGTATCAAAAGACTCTTTAATGAGAAGGAAGCTAAGAAACTCTCTCCTTGGGGTATGATCAATGAACGCGAGATCGAGTTCCGTGGTAAGAAAAATCAAACCTATGACATCGTCGGTTTGTCAACTTTGGATTACTACCAACTCTATCGTAAGTTTTCTTTCGGCAATCAAGAATCATACAAATTAGATTACATCGCTCAAATTGAACTTGGCGAAAAGAAGGTTGATTACCGCGATCAAGGATATAAAGATTTGACTGATCTTTATAATCGCAATCATCAGTTGTTCATTGAGTATAATATCAAGGATACTGTTCTTGTTGATAAACTTGAAGACAAGCTGAAGTTTATTGAACAGGTTATGGCTATCGCTTATGATGCCAAAGTCAACTATGATGATACAATGACTACCGTTCGTTCTTGGGATGTTATCATTCACAACTACCTTCTTGATCAAGGCATTGTCATTCCACAATTTAAGAAACAACCAGATGATGATGTATTAGTTGGTGGTCATGTTAAGGAACCGAAGATCGGCTTGAGTAAGTGGATTGTATCGTTCGATTTGAACAGCCTGTATCCTCATCTTATCATGCAATACAATATCAGCCCTGAAACTTTTGCAGGTAAAATTGATTTTCCTTCTATCGATTATATGTTAAAAGGAACTTGGGAATATCGTGATGCTTCTTTTTCATATGCTGCAAATGGTTGCACTTATCGTAAAGACAAACAAGGTTTCCTCCCAGCACTAATGGAGAAGATGTATAATGACCGCTCGATGTATAAGAAAAAGATGCTCGAAGCCAAAAAGAGCTACGAAAAGACCAAGTCTAGTGAAGATGCCAAAGCAGTCTCGCGTTACCACAATATGCAACTTGCGAAAAAAATTCAGCTCAACTCTGCTTACGGTGCCCTTGGGAATCAGTTTTTTCGATGGTTCAACTTCAAACACGCTGAGGCAATCACGACCAGCGGTCAATTATCAATTCGATGGATTGAAAAGAAGATGAATGAATACATGAACAAGTTGTGTAAGACGACTGGTTCAGATTATGTTATTGCTTCAGATACTGATTCGATCTATGTTACATTCGAGAAGCTAATCCCAGAAGGTAGTGATGAACTTGAAGCTGTTAAACTGATTGATAATTTCTGCGATCGTTATATCCAGCCATTCATGGATAAGTCTTATGATGAATTGGCTGGCATGATGAATGCATATCAACAGAAGATGCAGATGAAGCGTGAGACCATTGCTAACAAAGGTATTTGGCGTGGTAAGAAAATGTACATCCTCAATGCTTGGAACGTTGAAGGCGTTCAGTATGATAAGCCAAAGCTGAAAATCAGCGGTATTGAAGCTGTTCGTTCTTCGACTCCGCATGCTTGTCGTGAGAATATTAAAAATGCTCTTGAGATTGTTATGAATAAATCTGAAGATGAATTACAAAAGTTCGTTTCAGATTTTCGCATCAAGTTTCTTGAACTTCCGTTTGAGGATGTAGCATTTCCACGTGGTATTAAAAATATGTGGAAGTATAAGGATGCTTCTAACATTTATAAATCAGGAACGCCGATTCAAGTTAAGGGTGCATTGCTTTTTAATGATCTACTAAAGAAGCATAAATTAAATAATATCATGCCCATCACTGATGGTGATAAGATTCGTTTTGCTTATCTTAAAACACCAAATCCAATTCAAGATACTGTTATCGCAGTGCCTGAAGAATTGCCAGCTGAGTTTAAATTGGATAAGTATATTGACCGAGACTTACAATTCGAAAAAAGTTTCCTTGACCCACTACGTTCTATAACGGAGGTAATTGGATGGGAAGTAGAGAAAACATCAACACTGGAAGGATTTTTTACATAATGAATAATGAAGATTTTGGTTTCAGCTTAGTATCAGAAGCAGAGTTAAAGAAGCATGAAGAAATGCTTAAAAAGAAAGTAGAAGAGCAATCTAAAATTGTTGTAAAATCAGCATTAGATAATCAAGCTAAACTACAAGGGTTGATTGATATGGTAATGCCATTGCTCAATAACCTTACAAAAGATCCAGAAAAAACTTATATCCTCTGGCCAGATCGTGCTGAGAAGATGACAGCATTCATCAAGAAGATAACTGATTACGTAGACAATGCTTAACATAATTACAATCCTGGTATCATTTACAATATCAGGAGTATCGGCATATTTTTCAATTATTGGTTTGACAGCTATCTTCTCTGCTGCATATTATCCTATCATCGTGATGGGAACGGCATTGGAAGTAGGTAAGCTAGTTGCATCAACATGGCTGTTTCATAATTGGAAACAATGTCCATGGTTGTTAAAAATATATCTAACAATAGCTGTATCCGTACTGATGGCAATAACCAGTATGGGTACATTTGGTTTTCTTTCAAAAGCACACATCGAGCAAAACATAGAAATTACAACTGGTAATGCAGATGATGCTCAAATTGTACAAACTAAAATTGATAGTGAACAAGCAGCTATTGATGATTTGAATAAACAGATTGCACAAATTGATGCTGCTGTTACAAAAATGACAGATAAAGGTCAGGCTGCTAGTTCTCTACAAGCTGCTGATAAACAGAGGAAAATTCGTGATGGGCTTACACAACAAAAGAGTCAACATACAGAAACTATCGGAACACTCAAGTCACAGAAAGTTAAACTTGACTCGAGTATCAAGAAACTCGAAGCGGAAGTTGGTCCAATCAAATACATTGCAGCGGCATTATATGGAACCAGCGGATCTGATAATCTTGAAGTGGCTGTTCGTTGGGTTATATTCTTGCTCGTTATTGTATTTGATCCTCTCGCAGTTGTATTATTATTGGCCGCTAATCATGGGATGAATATTCGCTTGACAAATAAAGAAAAACGTAGTATATTAATAATTGGACCTGAAATATTTGGAGAAGACGATGGCACTGAAAGACAAGTTAATCAAGAACAGCACGATCAATCTAACATCGACGCTGACCGACAGTAAGATTTTTACAAAGAAGGATATGATTCCAACATCAGTTCCTATGATCAACGTAGCGTTGTCAGGAACAGTTGACGGCGGTATTACTCCTGGACTAACTATGTTGGCTGGACCATCTAAACATTTTAAAACTGGTTTCGCTCTTCTCCTTGCTTCTGCTTATTTGAAGAAGTATCCAGATGGCGTTATCCTTTTTTATGACTCAGAGTTTGGTACTCCTCAGTCATACTTCACTACGTTTAAGATTCCATTCGATTCTGTTGTTCATACTCCAATTACTGATATTGAAGAACTCAAGTTCGATATTATGAAGCAGATGGCAGAACTAACACGTGATGATCATGTTATGATTGTTATTGATTCGATTGGTAACTTGGCTTCGAAGAAAGAAGTTGAAGATGCATTGAATGAAAAGTCAGTTTCTGATATGACTCGTGCTAAACAGTTGAAGTCATTGTTCCGTATGATTACTCCGCATTTGACACTCAAGGATATTCCTATGGCGGTTATCAATCATACCTACATGGAAATTGGCATGTTCCCGAAGGCTATCGTTGGTGGTGGTACTGGTTCTTATTATGGTTCAGATAATATTTGGATCCTTGGTCGCCAGCAGGAAAAAGATGCTGATGGCATCAGTGGTTATCATTTTGTTATTAATGTAGAGAAGTCCCGTTATGTTAAAGAAAAGTCAAAAATTCCAATCACAGTTTCCTTCGAAGGTGGAATCAACCGATGGTCTGGTTTGCTTGATGTGGCTATCGATGGTGGTTATATTGTTAAGCCTAAAAATGGCTGGTATGCTACAGTAGATAAGGAAACTGGCGAAGTTCATACACCTTCTATGCGAGCCGCTGATATTGTAAACAATGGCGATTTCTGGAAGAAGATGTTTACTACTACAGATTTTGCTCAGTATATTGAAAAGCAATATAAATTTTCAACTGGTTCAATTATGGAGGATGACGATGAGCTCAGTGATTGAGGAATATAAACAAGGTAACAGAAAAGCTGTTATCATTCTAGAAGGCGAAACTTTGTGTATTGATTTTTACAAAGATGATCGCCATGTTAATAATGTAGAGTATCCCAATAACAGCATTTACTTTGTACAAGACGCTGCTGAAAACTATGTTAATGGGATTTTAAATTTTGATTAAGAGGGTAACTAATGTCAGTCGAGAAACTTATATTCAATAATTTGCTACACAACGAGGAGTATGCTCGAAAGACAATCCCATTTCTTAAACTTGAATATTTCCAAGATCCTTCTGATAAAATTCTATTTGATATTTTTAATACCCATATCCTAAAATACAACTCCATCCCTTCAAAAGAAAGTTTGAATGTTGAACTTCTTAACAGGGATGGGTTGTCTGAGGATACGTATCAGAAGATCAAGGAAAATGTTAATGGGCTACAGAAAGAAGAAAATACTAAACTGCCATGGCTCCTAGACCAAACTGAAAAGTTCTGTCAAGAAAAGGCGATATATAATGCCATCATGGCAAGCATCCAAATCCTCGATGATAAAAATGGAACTAAGAGTAAAGGCTCGATACCTCAGGTTCTCTCTGATGCGTTGGCTGTTAGTTTTGATACGCATATCGGCCACGACTTCCTTGAAGATGCGGATGCTCGTTATGAATTTTACCACAAGAAAGAAATCCGTCTCCCGTTTGATCTAGATTACTTTAATAAAATTACAAATGGCGGTATGCCACGCAAAACTTTGAATATTGCATTGGCAGGTACTGGTGTTGGTAAATCATTGTTTATGTGTAGTTGTTCGGCTGCTAATATGATAGCTGGTCTTAATGTTCTATACATTACTATGGAAATGTCTGAGGAAAAGATTGCAGAACGTATCGATGCTAATCTTCTTGATACGCCTATCGATCAACTTGCAGCCTTACCAAAAGATATCTATGATAAGAAGGTTGAAAAGATCCGTAATAAAACAGTTGGTAAATTAATTATCAAAGAATATCCAACTGCTTGCGCTGGTTCGGCTAACTTCCGTCATCTATTGGAAGAATTGAAAATTAAGAAAAACTTTGTGCCAGATATTATCTACATCGATTATCTGAACATTTGTATGTCATCAAGGATAAAAAATGGAGCCAACGTCAATAGTTATACCCTTATCAAAGCAATCGCAGAAGAGCTTAGAGGGCTCGCAGTGGAGTACGATGTTCCTGTCGTCTCTGCGACTCAAACAACTAGAAGCGGATATTCGAACAGCGACGTGGGATTGGAAGATACATCAGAATCCTTTGGACTCCCAGCCACAGCTGATTTTATGTTTGCACTCATCACGTCCGAGGACTTGGAGCAACGTAATCAAATTATGGTTAAGCAACTCAAGAATCGCTATAATGATCCAGGGAGCAATCGTAAGTTTGTTGTTGGTGTGGATCGCAGCAA